>Ga0100403_1004191_pt1 | contig 10360 bp, 16 predicted proteins | sample CryGeymet201501t_FD_83663 | JGI IMG/M metagenome (GOLD analysis project Ga0100403, IMG submission 83663) | Groundwater microbial communities from Crystal Geyser aquifers in Utah, USA - Crystal Geyser metaG 2015-01t | ecosystem: Environmental > Aquatic > Deep subsurface > Groundwater | place...
ATAATATATAGCAGGAGATGAATTAATACTGTTTACAGCTAATAATTCATTACTAGACAAGCTTAAATCCTTCAGACTAATAGTGTATGACATTTCAATACCTGTATAATCTACTGGTATGAAAGCATTTCCATCAATCTCTTTAGTAGAAAAAAACATATCAGAATCCAAATTTCCAGTATATTTAAAACTAGAAGTATTATTTTTTATATGAAACCCCCAAGTCATCCAACCTCCTAATCTACTCTTCCAAATCAAGAAGCCTCCACAGGGAACCTTTCCTTCAGTAGCTGTAGTTTTGTTGATTATGGGTGCTGCATTTAAAATAGTCGGTACTACTAGCTCGTTACTAATCACAGGATATCCTAGCCATCTATCATCTAAATTAACTCCAAATAAATCAGCCTCCGTTAATGGATTTGTTTGATTTACTGTAGGTACAAAATCTGTAAAATTTCTTCCACCTAAAATAGGTAGTTTTTTAACCGAACTAGTAGTAAGTGTAATATCAGTATAGAATTTAAAGTTGTATATATATTTACTAACAACTGATTTCCACCCATCTACATTATCTACTATCTCATTTATGTGTGAGAAGTTTAGGATGTTAGCATCATGATGTTGTCTAGCTATTCTCATTAAGTCAATCGATAATCCTTGTCCTGGATTAATGTCATACTCTCCATATTGAAGTAGAGTCTCTATTATAGAAGTATTATTAGAGGCATCAATTACTTCTAAATCTATAAAAAGCTTTCGAGCATCTAAATTATCTTCAGAGATAACTACTCCTAAGGGTTCATATAGATAACAATAGCTTGTCGTCGAGGTAGCTACTTGACCTAATATTTGTGTATTAATTGTTAAAGCCATGTCTTTAATTTAATTTTTTCATAGCCTCTTCAGCTTTATGAGAAGATGGCTCCAATATTATTTAACCACTTCTTTCTATTTTTACAACCTATGCAATCCTTCTTTTTTTCAGCTAATTTAGGAGCGATTGTTTTAATAGCAGATTCTACTATATCTCCTAAACCTTTCTTTTCATTATTCATAATAATACAAGCAATGTTAATAGTCGAGTATTAACATTACTCGATTTCTTTCTCTCGACTGAGAGATGAACTTAGTTGCGTACGGCAGGATTCGAACCTGCGATTTCTAGCTTATGAGACTAGCGAGATGACCTCTTCTCTACGTCGCAAATATTTTTATCTTGAAACTATCTATCAGAATGGGTTTCTAAGAAAGTTTAGCAGGATAGATTTCTAATCTTACTCCTAAATACTTCAATAGATTATCCTCAGGACCTCCAACACCTTCTGTATAAATTATTAGATTACAGCCTTGAAATTCAGCATCATCTACTATCTGAGTTTTAAAATTTGGAGTAGCTACATTTATAAGATGAGAGTCTATTGTCCATATAACTTGATTAGCTCTCACTCCAGTTAATCTTAAATCATATACACCAACACCTGTTCTACTCCATACTGGATCATATCCTAGTGTATTTTTAAAGGTATTTAATGTAGGATTACTAAAGCCTACTTGACTTAACTGACCTACAAACTCTAGAGAAGGCTCTCCCTTTACTCTAATAGGCAACTTTGTTTGTCCAAAAATATAAATATCTCCAGTGTCTTCAGCAATAAATTTGCTCCCAGATTTCATTTGATCAGGAAGTTCTGATATAGTTCCTGAATACCATTTGTTTCTTAATAATTTAATCATGTCTAATTTTATTATCTTTTAATAATTATCTCCTCAGAAAATTGCTCTCTATAAATTAATTGCAACTCTTCTAAAGTTTTCTTTTTTGTAAAATTTGAAAGCTGTTTTAAATAAGCTTTATTACCTTTATCTAATGCTTCTTGTAAAGCATCTGGTGCTCCAGGTTTCCAATTGCTTGTACCTTTCTTAGCTATACTTTTTGCTATAGCCCAAGCTGTGCTTTCATATGTAGTAAATCTTCCTCTAGCATCTCTGAATTGAATTCTTCCCTTGGTAACAAAATCAAGCATAGCTTCAAGAGGTGGCTGCTTGCCTGGTCCTCTACCATATTTTGCAAATTGCATATGCTTAGGTGTAAAGAAGGATACTTTATTTTCACTATCAATCAACACTGTGATCTTCTCACTGGTATATGGTTGTAACTCTCCTGTCATTAGCTTAATATACTCTCTAGCTATATCAACAAAAGTTTCTCCTTTTTTAGATCTACTCATATTAAAAACAATTTACAACTCTAGTCTTCATAGTGAATCTGCCGAGTATTCCAGAATGCTGACCTGCACCATGTCTAGGTACTAGTGTATATTCTATTCCTGTGAGAACTTCTTCACTACTCTTCTTTTGATACTGAGATAAAATAGAATGAAGTTGAAAGATGAATTTTTGAAACAGCTCTCCCATCTGATTAGCAGTATCTTCCATCTCCTCTTTAATTTTAGTCTCTGCCTTTCCCATCAATAGTAGAGTAACCTGTGTTGATGGATTATCTAAAAAACCATGTTCATCAAAAGTTAGTTGAGTTACTAAATCCCAAGATATTAGCATGATGGGTAGTTTGTCAATATCAGTAATTCTATTTAGCTGAGTCTCTATCTTTTCAGTAGAGTTTGTAATTATAGCCGTAACTCCTACTGCCTCAGCAGCTGTTTTAATGTCTGCTGTCATGATTGTTGATTATTTTATTAATCTCCTCTCGCCTCTCCTTTGAGATAACTTTATTTACATATCCCTTTTTTAGAGACATATATCGAAGAGTTCTTTCTTTTATACTTTTCATCTTATCAAATTCAATTTCTTAAACCATCCTAGAAAAGTGTTTTTAAAAATAATAATAGCTCCAATAATTATTAAACTCATTATAATAAAAAATGTAGTTCCAAATGTTAGTCTACTTGTCTTTACAAGCTTAGCCTTAACCTCTTGTTCTGATATATAATCATTTTCTAACTTAGCTATTCTAGACTCATTAGAAGTAATATTGGTCTTTAGGCTTTCAATTATCTCATCTCTAATTTGAAGCTCCTTTAATAATAGACTCTCTCTACTCTGACTTTCTTTGGAAGTATTCTTATTACTTGTAGTTTCAAATATCACTTCTACTCCGTTACTTTTAATTAAAGTATTTCCTACTTGTACTTCTTTCCAGACGCCGGGCTCTCCTTTAATAGTACCTGAAGCTTTCATTGTTTCATCCTCTGAAGTACTCTGTTTTTCAGAAACCTCTTTTAGAAACTCTTGATAGGCTGCTTCTGATTTTTCAGTTTGAGTTTTTTGAGATTCTTCAATTGAAGAACTTAACTTTTGTTCAACATCATTAATTTCTTGCTTGGATGCAAAATTTTCTTTTGCCCAATCCTTCTTGACCACTCTACAACTGAATGAAGATAGAGTGATAATAGTGATTAATAATATTCTGATTATATATTTATACTTAAACATGATGCTACTTCTTATTTTAATAAGTTCTAAGCTCTCTTAAAAGAACTTCTATATACTTATATCTTTTTAAAAATAAAGATATCTTAAAACTTCTCTCTATAAAGTTTTGTTTATTCATCTACTTCACCTATATTTATGCTATAATAATTTAAAAACTATATAATGATAGAAAATTTAATTAAAAAACATCAGAGAAAGATATCTCATCTAAAAGGAAGGTTTGAATTCTATAGTAAATCTCAACTTCATAATCTAGAAGCCGGTAGAGAATCTATTGCTCGAGAGCTTCTAGTTAAAGCTAATCAAGTTGATAGAGAAATTAGAATTCACAATAACTTTGTAGAAGATTTAAAATCATTATGAAAACAAAGATTCAAGTAAAAACATTTTCAGAACACAATTCTGAAGACAACAGTGTCGAGTGTAAAGCTTTTGTAAAGACATTGAAGAAAGAAGAATTTCTTTCTGAGAAGAGTTATAGTTCTAATGGTGAAAAAATATACATAGTCACCTATGAGACTCATCACTAGTGTCCTCTCTCTCGCTTCATCTTAATCTCTTTTAAGATTCTCATTTGATCTTGAATATAATTTGCAGTTGCTTTCGCATATGAGTTTGTCTGAACAAGATTATAACTCATCTGCCAAGCCTCATCATAGGTCAAATTAAAATCTTGACAAATGGATTTTACTGTATTGATGACATTGAATTGATTCATAGATGAGCCACCTGCTTTGAGATAATCTTCGTCTACAACCTCTACTGAGAAGAATCTCTTATCCCAAACCTCTGAAGACTCTTCAATAGATTTCATAATCCAGTTATATAAGCCAAACATATGAAGAGCTGGTTCAGATAATACTCCATCTCTAAACTCTTTGAATAACTCTGTATTACTATTATAATTACCTTCTATGTTTTCTCCATAGCATGATATAGAAATAACTTTGGCAATCAGATCTATCACATCGTCTTCATCAGATATGTTATTGATAGTCATCTGTAATTCCATCATAGCTCTGTATGAGATGAAGTCAATTGATTTAGGTCTCTTGATTTTGCAATTCTCACTCCACTCCACCTTTAATGGATCTATATCTTCCAACTCCCTTGTTATAAGAAAGGCTTTTTTAAAATATCTTAGAAATAGAAACTTCCTTGTAAACCAGTTATTAGTATATCCTAATAAATCACGCATGATTTCAGCATGATCTATTCTACCAATTTTTACTGAGTTTCGTAAATCTCTTAAGCGAAGATAATATTTTTTTTTATTTTTTTTCATTTTAGTTTGTTTGTTTGTTTCATTTTTTCTTCTTATCTTTATGATGTAGAAATTTAAAAACAATAGAAATTATGAAAGCAATTGTAAATGTATCAAATCAATATTCTAACCTAAACGGTTTAACATTTGAAGTAGTTGAAATCCTTAGTGATACCATACGTTTAAATATTAATGGTTTTAAAATGGATTTTAGTTTTAAAGAAGTGATCTTAGTTGACATTCAACAAATTGTAAAACAATATCCTGAACCAAGTAGAAGTTTACCTTTTAAAGAATTTGTTATCAAGAGTAAACAATATAAAAACATTACTAACTATATCAGCGCTAACAAAATACGACTTTAATCATGAAACATATTATAACAATTATGCCACAAGATTTTTTAGAGTCTAATTTTTTGAAAAACTGTGCAACAGAGAAGGCTTTGCAAAGAGAATTTCCTGAAGCCAATGTTAGTGTCGGTGGTCGTTTTTTTGAAATTCAAAATAATAATGAAGAGCTTGTAAGTATTAATTTTGATAAGTGCAAAGTTCTTGAGCCAAAAGATAGCTCTGAAACTCTAGTAGATATCTTATATAATAATCACTTTACTTATAAGCCAACTCAGGTTTTATTTAGTTTTGATATTTAATAAAAGAAGAAGAGCTAGTCTTTATGAGTAGCTCTTCTCTGTATTCTTCTATTCTTCAACCTCCTTTTCGAAATCATCTTCATCAAGTATGTCTTGTAAGATTTCTTTCTTAGTTAATAGAATTGATCGCTGAGCTTCTATACCTAAGTTTAAGGCTGCTTTGATATTTTTGATATTCTTTTCAACAACCTCTTTTGAAAGATTCATTGCCACAATCGAATCTTTTAAAACCTCTTTCTCAGTCTTCTCTTTTTCAATTGCTTCTTCTTGAGCCTGTATTACAGCTTCTTCTTGAGCTACTTCTTTCTGCTCTTCAATTTTTACAGCTAAGTCTTTAATGACATCTGTTGTGTCAATCAATGTCTCTTCAACTGGTGTGGAGTTTTCAAGGACCTCTTCAATTACTTTAGTATCTGTATTTTCTAGACTCTTAATTGTATCTAATAGAGATAAGGCATTTTCAATCATTGCTGATCCTTTTGTACCTGGCTTCCAAGCTTCTGGTATACCCAACTCTGTAAAGGTTGAAAGTAGATCTTTGTAAGCTACTTTTTCTAAATCCTCTTTTGTCACTTTTTTTAAATCACTCATATTTATTTTATTTATTTGATTTATTCAATTTTATTTTATTTTATATCTTTGCACTGGTGCTATGAATTTAGCTACACTGGTTTTAGAGAAGTTCTAAGCTACTCTAATTATTTTAATAGTATAATTGTAATACTTATTATATTCATCTCTTAAAACTTTAAAAGATTTCTCGAATAAAGTTTGTTTATTTCATTCTTTCTTCTTATCTTTATGAAGTAGAATTAGAATTTAGTAATTTAGTAATTTTAAAAACAATATTATGGAAAACCAGTATTTAGTAATCATGATCTTAACAGCAGCTCTTCTCTTAAGCTTAAGAGCTCTTATGATCCAAAATGAAAAGAACAAACAAGAATCTTTAGAACTATGAGTCCTTATGTAGAGAATATATATAGGAGGATTAGAGGGAGATACTCTTATATCTCTATTCAAACTCTCCTGGAGTTATATAGGAGTAATTCTGATATAGCTCCCATAGGAGAGACGGGTTTAGACTCTCTCATCCATCAGCTTTGTCAAGATAGGCTTTTGGTAGATGAAGATCTACTACCTAATGTATCTCATGTTGAGTCAATCGATGACTTAAATGATTTAGCTCAAGCTGAATTGACAATACCATTCATTACATACAAATCATATTTAATTTATAAACAAAAACACAATTTATAAACACACAAGAAATCAGACCTAAGTATTCTCTATCGGTAGAAGCTATTCTAAAAGAGATTGGTATATCTACTGATAGAGGTTACTAAAGAGTTGATATAGTATTATATTGTTTTTATTCTACACTTGATTAGGGCTCTTCTTTTAGAGCTCTTTTCTTTTTATATACTCTCTTACTTAATGAGATGTTTCAATTATCTTTCTCACACCTGTATTAGGTATCATGTTTTTAGTAAGAGTGCTTTAGAGCTTGTCTTTGATATCTCTATTGAATTATATTCTTATCTATTACTTAAATAGTCTTGACACCTGCCGGGCTTTTTCTTGTTATTTAGAATCAATATAAATTAAAAAATGTTTTAGTGAAACAGTTGTTTCGTATTATTTTTTTTCTTATCTTTATATAGAATTAAAATAGGTGCGCCTTTGAAAAGGGCGAGTGCGGCTAGTTGGGTTTTTGAAAAGTATAGCCGGCTTCTGATTACTACCGATCCCGGACCTCCTACACTATAAAGATAGTGAATTAGATTGATGTATACAACTATTTCTTAAATTATTTTTCTAAAACTTCTTATTTATAATGATTCTAAATACATAGCCTGAGGCACTGGTGAGTCTAGTTCTCTAATAAGTTAAATGACTTTTTTGTAATTTTTTCTCTCTTGTTTTCTCCCCTAACCTCTCTCTAAACCTCTTTATTAAAATCATATTACAGAAAGCGTGTGACTATTTAGAGCTGTTCTATTTAACTATCTCCTAAAACATATATACTAATACATATTCCTAAAACCTGGCTTTGAGAACTTGTGAAAAATAATTTAATTATTTTATCAAAATAGTTGTATATATGATTCTTTCTTCTTATATTTATGTATAATTAAAAAGATAAGATTATGAAAGTAGTTACAATAGATTCAAAAGGGTTAATGAGCTTAGATGCTATCAACGGTTTAACTCTAGAAGTAATAGAGACTAAAGAGGTTGAATTCTCTTCAGGTGTTAAAAAATATTTTATAGTTCAACACGAAAAAAAATCATATGAGGTAAGAGAAGATTTTTGTAAATAAGATTTTAGTAATCTGATTTTAGAAACTTGAAATAGGCCACGGCTTTTAAAAAGCCGGCGTGTGGCTCCTTGTGTTTTAAATCAGGTAGTGCCGGAGAGGCTCCTTCGGTTCGTACTTCCAATCTTTCTAATATAAAGATAGTGAAAAATTTTCATGTACACAAACTTTTCTCAAACAATTTTTAGGTATATGTCTTATTTATAATGATTCTAAATACATAGCCTGAGGCACTGGTGGGTGTTGAAATCATAACAAAAGCGGCCCCGCCAGAGTGGCCCCTACAGCCCCTCGAAATCCAGTAATCAAAAGCAGACTTGGGGGTCACTTTTGTTATGAAATTTTTATGAATTCTTTTGAGTAAATAGTTGTCTATATGAAGAATTCTTCTTATATTTATGTATAATTATAAGAGATACGCTCTTTGACATATTGAATTTGTAGAAAGCTTTTTAGAAAATGACTTTTTGAGTATAAGTTTTGGCTATACCCCCCTATAAAATTCGCAGTCGCGAAAATCTCTTAAGTCGCAAGTCTAGTGATTGGAGAATACTTTTTAAATTCGTAGCAACCAATACCATAAAGGTAGTAAAAATTTTTCACACTACCAAATATTTTTGAAATTATTTTTCAGAAATATTATTTTCTCAAAGCGCTTACAACATCACTGTTTTCGCGACCTTTTAAGCTCTCGGAGATGTGCGTACAAGCTCGTTTACGCCACAAAAGAGCGCGTCTACGCTTTGCTTTTTAAAATTTTTGAGGCTCCGGACAGAGGGGCCACCCTGCACAAATCAGCGGTCTTTAGAGCCTCAAAAAATCATACGCTTCCTCCACAATCCAAACCTTTTCTAATTCTGCAAATTCTCTATCATTTTATTTAAGTGATTGTGTATCAATAACTTATTTTCAAACGCCACCAAACCCGTTATAAAAATCCACCTCAAAACCTATAAAAAAACCATCCTAAAAACATCTTCTGATATCTTTTTGGTATCTTATTATGTCTTATTGGGAGGTATGGGTAGGAGTTGATTTGAAGATGAAGCTCGTATTCTGTCTTCTCTCCTCCTCCTCAACCTCATCAATTTCTTATTTTCTTAATGAGTAGCTCAATCTATAAAACTTAAGTTCTAAGCGACTATAAATTTTTAATATGAATAAGTATATTGATTATACTTAACTCTCTATTAGAACTTCTCTTTCTTATCTATCTGACTAGTGTCTGCTATTGTGAATAACATGAACTGTCCTATCAGTATTAAGAATAGGATGTTGATGATTATGAATTGTCTCCTATATAGAAACTTCTTTATTCTTTTCATATAGAAGATTGTTTTAAATAAATTTAATCTTGTACCCTAGAGAGGAGTCGAACCTCTATTCCTAGATTGTCTTAATTTTAAGATCTAGTGTCTTTATCACTTTAGACGAGAAGGGTATCTAATAATCATTTCTTATTAAAGTCGAAACTTTTGTAGTTATAGATTATTAGTAATAAGGCTTGCAGTTGAGCTCATTGCTCTCCAATTCTCCTACCCTATAGAATCCTATTGACTTAGGATTAGGATTATTCATGATGCTTGAACATCTAATAATTGTCAGTCTCGCTATTCAAGTAGCTTTACCGACTCTTGTTATCTAGAGAGGTATGCATCTCTCTAGATGATTGTTGTGTTGTGTTGTTATGATTAAGTCTCGGGTCTCTCAAGGTTACTTCATAGTAGAGATTAACCTTTATCTTGTTCTACTATATGGAAGCTTCACTACTTAATTATTTTCTCACAATTTATTTCTGAGAATCTGACTACTGAGGTTGGTTGAGATATTTCTCTGCTCTCTTGATCGAGCTTTAGTTGAATTGCTCTCTTGCAGACCTCTTTCTTATCACATTCTTGATTACTACATCTACAGTAGTCTCTTGGTATTATATCGTATTGACTCATATGTATGTATTATTCTTAAGCTTATAAGAATCCTTTCTTTTTTCTCGCTCTACGCGGTCTGATCTTTTCTGGATTCTTTATCGGTCTCTTACTATTGATAGCATATCTTAGAGCTGCTAATTCGTCTGGCTCGTGAGGTAGTTTACCCTTCTTATCTCTTCTAAATGTATTATATGCAAAGTATAGTCCTGTTGTTGTATCCCCTACTAGTACTATTTCTTTGTCTTGAATCTTTTTGATTCCAGCCTCTACATTTCCTTTAAATGCCTTCCTTATTGATGTGAATCCTCCTTGTCTAATCTCTTCAATTAACATAGGCATTGCACTATCAGCATAAATTCTAGCTGTAAAGGGTATTTTAGCTCTCTTCAGTTTAGTAAGTGTAGCTTTCATAGTAAGCTTAGCTTCTGAGAACATCTCTTCGACGTAATAGACTTCATCTAGCCAAGTTACTTTAATACAACTTGTCTTATCATCTCCTCCGTAACCAAAATCTAATCCATACCAAGTATCTCCATCTTCTTCGAAAACTGGATACTGACCCCAACCTTCATATATTTTACCTGAAACTTCTAAAGTCCATTCGGCTAATATAGTATTGTGATAGTATGTTGGATTTGTCCTTTTTAAGTCCTCATATCTTCTTACTACAGATGGATGAAGATTTTCTATGTTATCTAGATATGTAGTGTGTATATAAGTAGTATCTTGTTTAGTGATGTTA
>Ga0100403_1004192_pt1 | contig 10354 bp, 11 predicted proteins | sample CryGeymet201501t_FD_83663 | JGI IMG/M metagenome (GOLD analysis project Ga0100403, IMG submission 83663) | Groundwater microbial communities from Crystal Geyser aquifers in Utah, USA - Crystal Geyser metaG 2015-01t | ecosystem: Environmental > Aquatic > Deep subsurface > Groundwater | place...
AAGTGTCATCATTTATCGTATATGCAATATCGCTCGGACTTGCTAAAGAGTTTGCAACATCTAAAGGTAATAACTGAAATGGAAATATCATTGCCATTAAAACGTTACAGAAAACTCCTATGAAAAATATTAATTCTAGTCTCATCTTTTATTCCCACCCATATATAGTACCATTAATACTAGAACTAGTACAGTACCATAAAGTAAACTAATCCAACCTAACCATATAAAGAATATTGTTGGTATTAATAATATTGCACTCACATAGTCTCTTGCTTGGTCGTTTCTATTACTAGCAATTATAATCGCTGCAAAGATTGTAAGCATTACTATAAACTTAAATAATAATATTTCTTCTGTTGTATCATTCCCAACATCTATTAAAGCTTGGATTTCATCATTACCTACTAAGATTACATCATACTTCTTACTAAATGTCTTAGTATTACCGTCCACTATATAATTAATAGTAACTACAACAGAATTAATAGTTGTAGTATTTAGAAACTCATAATCAAAAGTAAATGTAGTTCCTGTCGGTTCTGTAGAAGTATCAGTAAATAAAGTTGTCTTACCATCAGCAATTATACTAACATTACTATAACTAATAGAAGTACCACTAATAAAAGCACTAAAAGTTACATTTTCTGGTGCGATTATCAATGAACCTGACGGCGATATTTTGTAATTGACTCCATCAATATATGTATAAGCTGTAGAGTCTGGTTTTAGCTTAACTGTGTAGGTTGTTGTGGTCGGAATAGAATTTACACTTGCCATTACATATCCATCTTTAGTAAATATAAATTGATAATCATATAATTGATTAAGATATAAATAAGTTATTCCATTTGAAGATGTCTTTGATTGTTGAACAGTAACTAAACTATCATTACTAATTCTCTTAGCTTCGATTAATACATCTTCTAGTAATAGATTACTATAAAAGTCACGTACAGTAAAGGTTATAACTGATGAATCTGCTATTGGTACAAGATAAACATTAAATGATAGACTTGTGAATGCGGTTAGAGTATTATAATAAACTCCTTGTGAATATCCTTCTGAAGTGATAGTTAACATTATTTCTCCTGTTGGTATCTCTGCAAATATCTTAGATAGATTGTTTAAATTTTGAAAAGATAATATGTCTGTTGAGTTAGATATAGTTACATTAAAATCTATTTGTGTTAGTGTACTACCATCAAACACTTCAACATATAAAGTAACTGGTGTAACATTAAATGTATAGTTAGTATCGCCTGAAGATTCATTTATATTAATAGTAAAGTTCTCAATATTGAAACCACTTTTAGTGAACTCAATAGTATGTAAACCCAAATCTAAAACTCTATCATTCACAGGACTAAGTAATATTTGACTAAGATTATTTATTGTAGGAACAATAACTCTACCATCTGGATGATATATAATTGCACTATAATCAGATATTAATGCTGAAGTAATTATGTTATTGAAATCAACATAAACATAAGGTATTATTGTAAAATTATAGCTATATGTTCCTGTGTTGCCTGCTAAGTCTGTAGCAGTTACAAACGCATTATGTAAACCTGCAGTTGTAAAGGCTTGTGTGTCAGTACAATTTATTAAGAAGTTGTCAGGAGTTGTTACGTTTTCTAATTCTGTTATGTTAATTACACAAGTACTAGGGTTTAATTCTGTTACGTTAAATATCTCTGAAAAGTTTACTTCGAAAGTGTCCTCTGAAACATTACCTATTAAGTTTACTCCTGGGTTTGTTGTGTCTATTGTGAATGAACTTGTTGCACTTGATATTTCTCCACTATAATTACTATAAACTATAATAGTATTACTTCCTTCTATTCCTGCTATACTTGTTACTGAACTATTTATATTTGTTCCTAAAGTAACATTACTTGCACCATTAAGTGAATATGTAAGGTTAGTATTTAAGTCTGTTGTTACATTTAAAGTAAAAGGATTAATATTAATATAAGAATTATCTGTAGGTTCGTTAATAGTTATTTCTGCACCTGTTGTAAATGGTTCACTTATCGCAAACATACCTTTATTTAAGGATTGGTCATTATAAGATACTAATAATTGTTTATTAGTAGTAAATATTAGTGAATTATAATACGTTGAATTTGAAGAATATGAACTTGGCGAAGATATGTCACCCCCTGATAAATTCATACTTACTAAATAACCACTCGTTGAAGTAGTATCTGTAAATGCTAAAAAAATCCTATTTTCTACTTCTGTCATAGATACAAATAGAGAGTTTGCATTATTAAATATTATTTCACTTCCACAATTTGTTCCATCTAAGTCACAACTTATTATTTTTCCATTAGTATCTGAATCACGATATGCTATTTTAATTTTATTATCAGAACCCTCAATCATATAAATATATTGAGCTGAACCTGAGTTAAAAAGGTTAGGTCCTGCACTCGCCGCTCCAGTTAGAGTTCTTTCCCATGTATAAGCATTCCCTGCAGAGACAATATAAGATACTACACTTAATTTATTATTAGAATTTTTTATTACTTTATTATAAGCTGAAGTTCCAGTATTAATATCTATTTCACTGTCACAACTTGAACCATCTAATTTACATATAATAATAGATAAATCATCAGTATTTGAAACATCAGTATAAGCTATAGCAAAATCAGTTGAAGTAGTTTGAACTGTTGATACATAACTACTCCCTCCAGTTTGAATTTTCTTTAATCCAATAAAACTAGGTATTGAACCTGAAACATCTAACCTGAAAAAATATAAATCGGAAGTAGTTGCACCAGCAGTAACAATCAACTCAGATACATTTGAATTATAAAAAGCATCAATATAAGCAGAAGAACTAACCCCCATATTATAACTAGAACCACAACCTGTTCCATCAATTAAACATATTTTTGCTTCAACCCCTGTAGACATAGTATAAATCACAGCTAAATGAGTATCATTTATTTGAACCATTTTGGTTGCAGTTACAAACGCATTATAAAATTCTTCATTAGTAAAACTAATATTATCATAATCAATAGCAAAAGCACTCCCTAAACTAAGCGAACCCATAATAAGGAACATTAAGATTAAAATTAATTTCTTGTTCATTGTTGGAATCCCCCAACATTAACTGGTTCAGGATTTAATATAGTGTATCCCCAATACATTAAACCTAGAATAGGTATAAATGGTATAATTACACCAAATGTGTACATTAATCCTGTAGGGTTGTTTGATAAGAATACTCCTGTTACAATACCTTTTACTAGTTCATAACCAACAATAAAGTAAAAGAAAACGGCAAATATCCAAATAAGAACCGATTGTATTACTTGTCCTTTTTTATTTTTTAATTCCATTTATAATTATATTATATAACTCTAGGTTTATATAGTTTTTTGACTAATATTTCTGGATATAACCTAAAGTAGTTTGCATACCTTTCTTCTGCATTTCTAGATATATTTCTTTATTTGTTAAACCTTTTCTCTTGAATTTCATTATCAATTCTTCTTTGCTTACCTTTTTAGGTTTTTCTATTTTATCTGGTTTTTTTGTATCTTCATCCATATATCTATCTTTTTTAGCTTGTTCTTTCTTTTCATTATAGATTTTTTCATCTAAACAAAATACATTATCAAACTTGCCAGTAAATGCAGTTAAATTCCTTGAAAACTCACTATATTTCTTATCCCATTGATGTTTTAAGTTTTGTTTGCTTTTTGTTATGTGTGCTTTAAAAGTACCCCTTATTAGTTCATGTGTAATTGGATGCCTTTTCTTTTCTAGTGATAATAGTAATTTTACTCTATGAATTGCTACATATTGCTCTAAATCAGTGAATGCAGGTAAAACGATTACATGAACTTGGTTTTGGCTTCTACACTCACTTAAGAAGTTCATAAACTCTACATTACCGCCAGAGATTGCTCTCATTTTGTTTAATGCTCTTCTACTTTCATCAAGATGATTAATATTAAATTGTGAACTATCAAGCGATTTATTTATATAACTTTGCCCATCAAAATGTACATTATCATTATTATAATTAACCTTAAGTTTACTAGCCATATAATCGCAAATTTGACTTGCGAATACAGTTTTACCTGCACCTTCTGGTGCTACAATGATAATTAAAGCATCATCATTAGATTTTAGATCCTTAATTAGTATATCTAACCAAAATTTAAGACTATTATGTAATTTATAACTATATTTAGTAGTAATTTGAGTATATTTACTCTCATTATCACTCTTTTTAGTCTTTTTTGGTTCTGAATCATATAAATAACTAAATTTTGTTACCATTTTAACTAAAATATCTCATCACTCCTATCAAAACTTATCTTTGTTATGTTCATATCACGTATGATTGATGCACAGAGCATAGTAATTGTTGTTATTTGTTCTCTTGTCTTGATTAAATTAGCATTTGCTCTATAATTTTCTAAGATTTCTCTATCTTGTTCCTTAATTTTCTTGTAAAGGTTAGTAGAAAATATGTTTGTAACAAACCTATTATACTTAATCCTGTAATGTTTCAAGGCACGAACATAGTTACTTCTACCTTTAGCACTAAAAACAATGCTTTCTTGTCTTGATAGTCTCTGAAAATCATCATAAATTTGGTTCTTAACTCTATCATACAAAGGCATAACTGAACTATTTACATCCGCCATTTTATTATTTAACCTGCAGTAATAATTGCACTCTTACCTGCATCAATTACACAAGTTGCTAATTTTACTTGTAATTCTGAATTAGTTTGATTAATATAGCTTACTGCAATAATAAACAAAACAGCCATACCAACAATAGTATATAACAACATTTTCATTTGTTTATCCTTTTTAGCTTCATTTTCTGCAGTTTTAGCAGAATCTACGCTTAGTTTTTCAATAATCTCACTAGGAATATTAACTAATAAACCTGTTTCTCTATCAATTGGTCTAATATCGTTTGGTGATACGTTTAATACAGGAATACCATTCAAGTAATCTACTGCTCTTTCATCATAAATAACATACCTTTTTACGTTCTCATCACGCGATATATAAGGATATTCAATAACAGGAGTATGTTTAGTGTATAAATAACTCTCTCTGCCAGCTTGTGACTTAATCCTAAGCACTAAATCGTTACCACCAATACCTTTCTTTACTTTGCCCATTGCATCAATGAATTTCCATCCTACAGATGATTTAACTCTATTGAATCTAACGAATACCCAAAATACTGCATAGCCACCTATACAGAATAATGCTAAATATACCCAAGGCAATACTTGTGCCATACTCATACTTGTTAATTTTTCTAATACCATTTTTTTAATCTAAATCCTTTACTTTTCTTTGCATAGTTTTAATAATTTTTTGTAAATCACTTATTGAAAAATGTCTACCTTGAACACAAAAGAAAATTTCTTTTTCAATTTTACTTTTGTGAATATATCCCATTTTACTACCCCATTTACCTAAATATAAAAAATTTTCATTAAATAGATAATGTTTACAATCTTTTTCTATGATATTTATTTTTTAACCATTTTATTTTTTAAATTTACTTAAGAAACTTTTAGTTTCTGAATCTTCGGGGTTCTCTTCTGCTTTATCTTTAGGGTTCTCTTCTCTAGTCACATTAATTGTTGTGTTCATACTGCCCATACCCCATCCATCTTTAGCTTTCTTTACTTCAGTTAAAGTCATCATACCATTCATTAAACCAAAATCATCAATGTTTTCTGCTTTCTTATGTTTATTTGTATATTCTTTGTAAGCATCCAAGAAAACTGTTCTTTCTCTATACATTAAGTTAGTGATACCTTCATTTTTGGTGTTCTCTAATTGTTCTAACATATTTTTAAAATTTATTTCAAAATCCTTTTCAGATAAATCTAATAATGAATACCATATATATACTTTACCAATCTTTTCAAGATATTCTTTTAAGTCATTAGGAGTTTTAATATCGTAAATCTCTTTACGTTCTTCTTTGACTTTCTTTAACTCGAATTTAGATATGTAAGTACATTTATTAATATAATTCCATAATTGATATGTTTTAGATTTATGTAAGAAGTTTGCAATATCCATGTTAGCGAACTTACTATACTTAACATCCTTTGGTAGATGCATAAAGTTTTTACTAATAACATCACTTTGCGTATGTATTTGTCCACCAATCTCTAAAGAACTGTCAATAGTAGTTTCATCTAAATCATCATCATAATCATTATCAGACTCTATCTCATCTTCAATAAATTCTTCTTCAGGTTCTTCAATCTTCTTTTTTCTTACCATTTGTGCTTACTTTTATTGTTAAATCAACTACCCAGTTATAAAAGTTAATAAACTTATTATAATCTGTAACACTTAATTGCTTATTCTTGTATAAGTAATCCATACTCTTTCTTAGTTCTTTTAAATAGTTTAATTCTTTCATTTTCTATAAAATAACTTTTTCATATAATTGTATCTTAAGTAAATAAATCCTGTTAATAGCATTAACATACCAAAAGATAACCAAACTAATTCCAGTAATGAACTCCATAATATTAAACATAATAGGAATATCATACCTAAATCAAAGTTTGCGAGTTTCTTGTACTCATCTTTAATCGAGTTTAAATTTGTTTCTAGTTCTTGCTTTTCCATTTTTCAAATGCTTTTTCATTAAGGTAGTACTGTTTAGGTCTATTGTTATCAATTAACACTAAATTAGCATCAGTTAAACGTTTAAGTGACTTAAATATAACACTTTTATCAGTCATAAGTCTTATACTTAATTGTTTTAATGTGAAAGTTTTAGTTTTCTGTAGTGAAATTAATATGAATAAATCTAATCTTTTAAATACCATCTTTCGATTAACTCATTAATGTACAATATCAACATAAACATTACAAGGAAAACTATTTGTAAAGTATTAATAAATAAATTCCATATAAGTCCACCAGTTGTTAGGTTTAAATTAATATATTTCATACTTTGATTAATACTCTGATAATTATAATTATCAAATGAACTATAAGATTTTATCTCTTTATCAGTTAGTTCTGTGCATAATTTATATGAATCTGATATAAAAAAACCAATTATAATAACAGTAATTAAATATAATAGTCTTCTTACTTTATCTTTATGTTTATATTGTTTATACATTATCTTTTATCTCCTTTCTGGACTTTAAACCACAATTAGGACAAGTAATTCTTAATAAATTGCTTTTAGTATCCCAACTATATTTGCAATTAACACATATTACATTTACCATCCTTATTATTTAAAAGAATCTCAAAGTTTATAAATATTTAGTAGTAGTAGTCATTTAATTGGATAAAGAATTAGAATTATATTATTTCTTCTTTCTCTTAGTAGTTCTTTTAGTCTTTTTAGTAGTTTTTAGCTTGATTCTAGAAGACTTTTTAGTTTTCCTAGATACTTTTACACTATTATTTGTTTTTTGCTTAGATTTCCTTAATCTGTTAATCTCTGCCTTTTCAGTTTTACTATCAAGAGCGAACTTTGGTTTTTCTATTAGTTTTGTTTTAGTTGACTTGAACTTCTTTAATATCTTTGGTTACTTAATATCTTTAGTTTTGGTTCCAAGTTTAAGTATTTGTGGTTTGGTTATGCTTCTTGCAAGGTTATTGTCTGTTTTTGATGCTAAAAACTTAAGTAATCTATTTCTAGTAGTAGTTAATCTATAGTTCTTAACCACTCTAGGGTTTGTTTTAGGATTATAGTTTAATCTTGGGTTTTTCCTTTCAACATAAGAGCCTTTAAATACTGCTAATCTATTTGTTAGTCTAGGAGAGTCTAAAGTTAATTTTAATTTTAGCGGTACTGGCACTAAAGCAGGTTTAATTGGTTTAATTGGTTTATTTGTTTCTGGTCTTGGAATTGGCTTGGTTGTGGATTTAGTTGGTTTAATACTAGAACCTGAACTCGTTACTTTGTTTGTTGTTTCTGGTCTTGGCTTAGTTGGTGTTTTTACTTTATCTATATTGATTTTTTTATCAATATTTTTAAAGTCTAAATCCTGAATTACTGCATTTGCTCTTTTTTGTATTCTTACTTGTAATTGTGCAACATCTTGTGCTTGTTTGAATTTTTTTGTATTAACTCTTGCTATGATTTGTAACCATGCTAAACTAATTGCTTTGTCTAATTGTTTCTCTAGTATTTTAATTTCTTTAGAAGCTTTCTTTAAATTTCTTTTAGTTATATCGGTTACATTCTTTCTATTCTCTAACTGTTTAATTCTTCTGGTAGAATTTATCAAGTCTTCTCTAGTTTTTAATGAACTTCTTAACATCTGGTCAGTATTTGCAGCTTTATTTAATTCATCCTTATAAGTTTTAAGTGCTTTAGAACCATACTTAGATGTAGTTGATTTACTAAACTTAATTTTTAATGGGGATTGTATAGAACCCATTTTGTTTCCTTTAAGATTTCCTTTAGGTAGATTTAACTCAAAAGTTACGTCTCCAAAAGAAGTTTTAATAGTTAAACTATTCTTAGTTGATACAATACTATTAACTTTAGGTTTTGATTTAGTTTGTTGTTCATTAAATAACTTGGCTCTTGTTTCAAATTGTTTCTGGTCTAGTGGTGTTTTGCCTTTAAGTTCTTTGATTAATCGTTGTTTCTTGAGTTCTAGTGATTTATTTATCTTGATTAACTGATTAACTGATTTAGCAAGTTTTTGTCTAGTTTTCTTTGGAAAGTCTTTAGCTTTCAATTTTACTTCTTCAATAAGAATTTTATTTTGTAATATTTGTTTTTCAATAGTTTTTAGTCTACCTTGTAATATTTGCTTACCTTTAGGTTTTTCTAATATTCTATTAATATCTTGTTTAGTTAAAGTAGATTTCTTCTTACCTTGTACTATCTCTTCATCAAACTTAGCTGCTCTTTTTATAGTATCTTTAACTTTTGCATTTAGTTTTTGACTTAATTTAATAGTTGTAGGTCTTTCATTAAAAGATACTGTTTTTGGTTTCTTTGTTTTACCTGCTTTCAAATTTACGCTTTTTTTGAATACTACTTCACCTTTTATTATCTTAAAAGTTTTATTTTGTTCTTGCTTAATCTTATTTCTTAATCTTTTTAATTCTGTTGGTTTATTTCTAAGCTCTAATATTTGTTTTATCAATACATCTTCATTTTTACTTAATTTTTTCTTTTCAGATCTTTTCTTTTTTGATTTCTTAATATTAATTTCCAAATTATTAATTTCTTTTTTAACTTTAGGAATTTTCTTAATATTAGTTTTTACTTTAACATCTAGTCTCTTTGCCTTAGCTTTACTAGGATTACTTTTAATATCTTTTACAATAGGTTTAAATATTTGTTCTAGTTCAGTTGTTGCAGTTGATACACTCTTCAAATTATTTTCGATAATCTTCTTGTTTCCTTCTAATACTTTTATTTCAGCTTTTACTTGTCTTGTTTGGTCTAATTTATTTAATCTAGCTAATTCTTTATCAATATTAGCAATTTCATCAGCAGCAAATACTTTTACTTTATTTGCTTGTCTAACAACAGCACGAACTGGTTTACTAATTGCTGCACCTGCACCCAAAGCACCAATAGTTTCTAAAGTAAATGTAACTGGACTTCTTCTTATATCTGCTTGGATTGCATTAACTGTACTCTTAGGAGATAAAATAGCTTTACCTAAAGCTACTGTAGAATCAATAGGATTTAAAAATATTTCAAATAATCCTATAGCACCACTAGCTAAAGCAGCACCCGCTAAAATTGCAGCATCAGTAACAGCACCAATACTAACATCAGATTTCTTTCTACTATTAAGACTTGATTCAGCCAATCTTGCTTTCTCAAAATTACTTAAACCAGAATATATAGATGATTCATTAGATGGTGTTAGTGTACCTGTTGCTATTCCTTTTCTAGCTAGATTTATAATATCTTGTTGGGTTTTCCTACTTTGCCCAGTACCGCCAAACAAATCTACCTGTTCTCCTTGTCTTGTTACTTGTTGATTTAGTATTTGTCTCTTTCTTTGTTCCTTTTGTATTATATCAAGATTTTTATTTGCGTCAATCTTACCAAACTCTGCTCTTAATTGCGATTCTTGTGATCTACTAATATTATTATTTAATCTTAATTCATTAAATACTTCATTAACATTTCTTGATACTGGTTTACCTGATAGAACTCTCTGTCTTACATTATATTTTGCTATATCACTTATAGCTCCTGATTTAATATATTCTTGTTCTAAAGCTTGTCCTATACTTTGTTTATCTGCTATTCTTGTATTGGATTGTGCTGCAAAGAACTTATCTGTATTTAAAAGTTTTTGATTTTTTTGTTCATAAGCAGC
>Ga0100403_1004197_pt1 | contig 10348 bp, 8 predicted proteins | sample CryGeymet201501t_FD_83663 | JGI IMG/M metagenome (GOLD analysis project Ga0100403, IMG submission 83663) | Groundwater microbial communities from Crystal Geyser aquifers in Utah, USA - Crystal Geyser metaG 2015-01t | ecosystem: Environmental > Aquatic > Deep subsurface > Groundwater | place: USA...
AGGGCTTACCAAGAGTCTCAGGCGTCTAAGCAGGATGCTCTTAACCTGATGATGTATATGAACGACCTACTCAAGACGTATGGTGGTCAAGATGCCACGGCGGCACAGCTAGCTGCGGCAGAGTCTAACTCTCTGGGCAGTGCTTTAGGAGGTTTATTTAGTGCTGCGGGAACAGCGACGGGTTAACGGTAGAAATAGGAGAAAGATATGGCTAGCAGTAATGACGTGATGCAAGAGATGCTATTGAAATACAAGGACGGGGTAAATCCTCAAGGCCTTAACCCAGAAATATTAAATGTGATACAGAAGTTGAAAGTACCTGCTACACTTACTAGTGGGTACAGAAGCCCAGAACTTAATTCTAGTGTGGGAGGTGCGCCCAACTCGGCACACACGTTGGGTAACGCTGTAGATTTCAGGCTAGACCCTAATACAGAGGGACCGTTACTAGCCAGTTTACAGAACTCTGGACTGAATGCTAAGGTGCATACTGCCGGAACAGCACCGCATATCCATGCGTCTTTAGGGGGGCAGTCAGGTTCCACATCTGCGTCTTTAGGGGGGCCGTCAGGTTCCACATCTGCGTCTTTACCTTTAGACAAGAAAAATACTTTTAAAGATAAAATACTCCCCCTACTTTTCAGATTCGGATTACCTGCCCTTGCGGGTGGTGTAATGGGGGCGAAACATCCTATGGGTGCATTCGGTGGAGCTCTTGGTGGGCTAGCCAGGGGTGGCCTAGGATACCTGGGGGATCAGAATATAGCCAATCAGAATGAGGCGAGCAACGCCACGGATTTTCAGAAAGCCCTGCTAACAAGTACGGACAAAGGATTAGATCGAGCCTCGAATGAAAGGATAGCGGGGGATAAGAATGCTGCATATAGTCGATATGTTGACGCATACGCGAATAACCAACGGGATAAGAATAACCCCTTAAAAGGTTTACGCCCCGAATGGAAACAGATTTATACTGCTATGGGTGGCAAACCTATAGTGACTGATGCAGACAAGAAGATGTTCAAGAGTATCGCATCGACAGCATTGCTTAAAGGAAAGCGTACGGGGGAAGCACTGGCTACGCAAGATAGTTGGTGGAATGTCAGACCTCAAGAACTGGAGAGAGCTATAGATACGTACAACAATATTATAAAGAATATCCCTGGGGGAGATGGTTTACAGGGTACTGAAAATATCACTGGGCCACAGCAAACTGATGATGGGTTGAACTACGAGCTAATTAGATAACACATATGGCTACTATTAAATTAGATAATGGGTGGGCGATCAAGGCCCCCTCGGGGCTATCCAAAGAGCAATACGATTCTATTGTCAAGGACGCCTATGCTAAGACAGGAACCTCCGCTAAGACAGGAACCTCCGCTAAGACAGGAACCTCCGCTAAGGAGAAAGCCACCCAAAGATTCTCTGTGTCAGATCTAGCAGGTAATCCCTACGCACCAACACCAGAACAAGCCCAGAATTACGGGTCCAGTGTACCTGAAATAGTCAGCAGATTAAAGAATCTAGGGGGTACTGTCGGGGGTCTAGTAGCCACAGGGGCGAAAATACTTCCTAACCCCCCCACTTTTTTTACAGAGCCATCGCCTACACTTGATGAGGAGATGCAGCAGTATTTCGGCAACATGGTGCAGAGTTCTAGGGGAGAGCTAGGTAATATGGGCATAGACGTAACCAAGCCCATGCTACCCCTAAAATATCTTGCAAGTAAAGCGGCAGAGAGTCTGGGAGTAAGTCCACAAGCACAGCCAGGACAGCCCATACGTAACATCCTAAAAGGTGTTACTAAGGGGGCGGTAAATCTGGTAGAGGGGTTGACCAGTCAGGAGATACTCCCTTTGCTATTTATACCAAAGATAGCCGCTGCCGCGTTATTCGCCCCGTCAATGGCCGAGGCTACCGAGTCTAAGTACAAGGAGGGCAAGGCTGCTACCACTATAGAGGACAAGGCGGAAGCGTACACGGAAATGGTGTTGTCTGGTCTAGCAGCAGCTCTATTAACCAAGACAGGGGTTAAAAGTGGGGTAGTAGAACCCCTAGCTAAGCTTGCGAATAAACCTACCCCAGTGGTGACACCTAAATTACCAGAGCAACTAGCACTACCTCCTAAGGGAGAGCAACTAGCACTGCCCGCACCTGAATTACCAGAGCAACTAGCACTGCCCGCACCGAAGAACGAGGTTATCCCAGTGACTCCTGAAGGTGTAACGTTACCTGCGATACCTAAACCTGCGGAGTTGCATAACGCAGGGCCAGTGGTCAAGGAAAGCATGCTACCTAAAGGAAGCCCTGAGGGCCTGAGTGCTGTTGAAGTTGCCGCGCTTAAACTGGCCGAGAAGGGGGAGCCATTAACTAAAGAGCAAGCCCTAAAAAAAGAGATTAATGCCCTGCGAGCTGCCGAGCAAGAGGGTAAGGTTTCCACTGGGCAATCCCTTAAAGACATCATGGATCAGACTGCACAGGGGATTGAGCAGCAGAAGATAAAGGCTATCTTCGATTCCTTACCTAAAGGATTTAGGGGGGGTACAGGGATTGTAGGAAAAGTACCTCTTATCAGCGGTGCTATACCCAATACGGATTTACTCAAGCTAGCCTCTGTTATACAGGGCAGGAAAGCTCCCCAAGTAGACGTACCAACTAATTTTACAAGACCATCATTACCCGTACCTATACCTGAGGTACTTCCTAAAGAGTTGATGGGGATGCGTAGTAAGACCAAGCCCGATATAGTTAAAGGTCCTCAAGTAATACAGGGGCAAACACCCACTCCAGCGGATGTACCGATTAATTTTACTCGTCCACCTTATTCTGGGGAGAAGCCTCCCATCATTAAGGGTAAGCCTACTACAAGCTCCGTTAAAGACATGTCTTATAGTGAGCTAGGAAAACTAATACTGGGTGATCGTCGTGGGAGTATAGGAGGAAAGAGGACTATAGCTGGGGAAGCGAGATCCGAACTGCTAGATCGTATTACCCGTTACGCTGCTGACAATGGTATGAGCGTGGCAGAGGCGATGAAGGTAGTATCTAAAGACCCTTCCTTACTCCCTGAGACGAAACCACAGACTAGTGAGGGCATCCCTGAGAAGCTGATAACCAAATCAGGGGCTACAGAGGTACCCACAAAGCTAGCTCTGGTAGAGCAACGTATAGAAGACAGTACCAGCACTGGTGTAAAACATCCCGACGCTATTATATATGCGGTTAATCAGAAAGCTTTCAAAGACGCTCACGGCAATGATATGCGAGGCGACATCATGACACGTGATGCCATCGCATGGGATACTGCGAAAGATCTATTAGCGCAGGCCAAGGAAGCCCTAGCGGAGGCAGGGGAGAAACCCTTATCCCGTGAGCATGAATTTAATACATTGATGAAACGATATAGGGAGGAACTTTGGAAAGTAGATATAGAGGAAACCCCTAATAATGTAAAAATGAACTCATTAATAAACGGTGCAGACAACATAGCACGCATCGTAGAGCGTACCGGAGTATCAGAGGCAGCAGGTTTTCTTGATCTAATGGGTGCCTTGAATAAGACCTCCCATGTGGCAGAGGCTCTGCACAAGATGGGTGACCAGAAACGTATGGTAAAGCAGGCTAAGACAACGAGGCTTAAGCCTGAGGATATTACTCGATTAATGGAGTACATTAACACAGAGGGGCAAGTGCCAGGAGGCAAGCCGTATTTCGATCCTAGCCCTCTTAAAGAGGTTATCGACGGCAAGGTGCGTAGAGACATCCCTGAGTATAAGGGGGAGGTACCGTCACAGAAACAGCTAGAAATATTATACAAGATACGTCAGTGGTACGACTCCATGTATGATTACTCTTCTAAGGTAAAGCCGGATCTAGCCTATGCACCTAGGCATGTACCATACCGTGACATGTTGCCAGAGACCATTACAGGGGGGAGTGAGTTTTCCTTGAGTAACCCATCGATATGGAAGCAACGTTCAGGGAAGATGACTAAATGGCGCAACATGGATTTCTGGGATGTGACGAACCAGTTCATCAATAAGACTTCTAAAGCTACCACGACAGAACTGGCTGACGCCCTCGCGCAGATACATATCGCACATGAGAAACTGGTGACTAGAGGGTTAAACCCCGCAGCAGATTTTCTTCAAAGGACCGTAGCAGATGCCCTAGGATTTAAGAGATCTGGCCTGGTTACTAAAAGAACAGCAGAAGCGATTGCCGAAATGACTAAGGAGAAGATGCTTGAGGCTAGACGAGAAGACGGTCTTTCACCAACACTTTGGCAAAATATTTCAAGTGAGGTAGGGTATCAGGTACAACATGCGTGGGTATCTCTTAGTGTAAGGAATCTTATCGCGAGTACTTTAGACCCCTACCTGCAAGGTGCCGTAGAATTTTCTATGAGAGATCTTGGCAGAGTATTAAGTGCCAAGGTTCTGAAGCATGTAGGGCCACGTTCTGCGCAAGACCAAGCACTACTAGAACAAGTCAGACCTTTTATGCGGAGCGCGCACTATAACGTACGAGAGTTGCGCGAAGGTACTTCCGCACAGAAGGCTCATGGTTTCGCGAGTAAGTTATTTTCTGCCCCTGCGGCAATACCCCATGCTTACCTTGATGCGATAGACTGGGGTGGACGTGAGGACGTGTTCTTGGCGGGGTACTATAGTTATATGGATCACGTAGGAAAGGGTACCCCAGTATCGAGGCTACTTGACGGGCTCACAGGAGCCGAGAGGGTTCAAGTGCGCAACGCTTCTAAAATTAGTAAGGAGGCCGCTGCACAAAAGTACGGGATAGTCATGCAAGACAAAGTACTCAAGAGGTACAATGTTTTGGATACTCCAGAAGTCCTTAAAAACAACCCTATAGGTAAGGGAGTAAAGTTCACTACATTCCTACGGGGGGAGTTATACAAGTTACTATACAACGCAGCTAGAATAAAAAACCCAGTGAACCGTGCCAAATTCGTAAAGCAAATAGGGGTATCTCTGGCAGCAGGGGCTTTCGCAGCAACCCTTACTGGGAAATTTAGTGACTTTTTATACTACGCAACCGTGCTGAGTTTACCAAGACTATTGGATATAAACCCCTTCCCATATATTGGAGACATCATAGAGAAAGCATATAAGGGGAATGTGTCTGGAGCAGCTAAAGCGGCTGCTAAAAGTACAGCTACGACTCGTGTGTTAACTGATCCAGAGAGTTTAATTCCTAGAGATTGGAGGGAATGATGTGGCCATTCACAAAGAAGCACAGTGTAGATTTTCAACGTGCGCTCGATTTCACATTACGCTGGGAGGGGGATTACTCCAATGACCCTAAAGATCCTGGTGGGGAGACGAAGTTTGGTATCTCCAAGAGATCCTACCCACGACTAACTATAAGCAAGTTAACTAAAGAGGTAGCTTCAATGTTGTATAGGCAGGATTACTGGGAAGCTGGCAAGTGCCATGAGATGCCCTCCCCGCTTAACATCGTTCACTTCGATGCGTGCGTTAATCTAGGGGTAGCCCGCGCAAAAAGGTTATTGCAAAGTGCCGACCGTAGTGGCAGCATAAAGGGGTACGCGGTAAACCTCATAGAGAGTCGTAGGAGGTTTTATCAAAGTATCACTACTCGCAGCCCTAGATTTAAGAAGTACTCTAGGGGCTGGGATAACAGGTTAAATGCACTATTAAAACTTATTAAAAATGATTGACTTTCTAAAAAAATACTGGGCATCTATCCTTGCTGTTATCAGCAACGTCTTATCATATTACAGAGGCAGAACTGCCGGTATACACAAGATGAAAGAGACTATCCTGCGTACCAAGATAGCACAGCAGAGGACAGTCATAGAACGAAAGAAAAAACATGCGGACAAAGACAGTAAAATTGATGCTCTTATCGACGCTCTTCCTGATGAGTATGATAAGTTGCCAGAAACGGATTGACCTCCCTGTAATCTATACTGGAGGGGACTCCTTGCCAGAGTGGTGCTACGACACTGCCTATGAGTACGAGATGTTATTTATGGAAGGGAAGCTCCCTGCTCCCAGTGCCACTAAGTTTAAGAAGATAATGAGGTGCTACCTAAAGATGAATGAACGTCTTGATAGGGACCTTTATGAATAGTCTTTGATAAAGAATGAGGCGCATTTCTGCGTGCCCATATAATTCCAGTAGATCATTACACCCACCATACTAGAACTATTATCATCTAATATAAAGTCTATGCGTGGAGTATCCTTGTAGGACACCTTGCCTACTTCGGTTAGTCTATTGAGAACCTCATTAATTATATCAGCAGATTCTTCTTGCATCTTTATGGAGATGTCACGGTGCTTGCTAGACTCCTCCCATAAGGCGTTCGCTTTTTTGATCAGAGGAATCATGTTTTTAAATACCTTTTTCATACTAACTGCTCCATTTTCATACTAACTGCTCCCTTCTCATACTAACTGTTCCATAAATCCCTTAACTTTCTCTATACTATCCGCATTGCGCAGCACCTTGCCACCGGCTCTCTCTATCACGTCTAGGGTCCATGCCTGTAGCCCTCGGGACTTCTTGCCAGGAGCTTTAACTTCTATCGTGACGAACATGCCACGGTAGCATAAGATGAAATCAGGTATGCCTGAGGTAAACTTATCACTTGCTTTATACCACCACAAGTCACATCCCTGTAGGCTTTTTAGATACTTGATTATGCGGTTCTTTACTAATGTCTCCGGTGTTGCCACGTTTTCTCCTGTTAGCCTCCCTGTTAATGTTGCCCCGTTCTATCCTGTTAATCTCCCTGTTAATGTACCACATAGCTTTGCGTAAATCCTGTGGGCCCGCCCCCTTAAGGTCGCATCGCCAGATATACTTCAGGGCATTACCTAGATTGAACCCCATATGCTCCGTGATGTCTATGCACTCTACCCCCGAGGGGTGGGATGTATAATGAGGTGGGTGGTCTACCTCTTCTTTACCATTTATCAACATACTAATCTCCTACTCTATAGCCAGGACTGTTGCGGTCTACGAGGATGCCCTCGTAAAACCCTCGCATAGTGTCTGGCATCTTGTTAATATCTAACGTTATGGAAGGTAACTTGCCGCTCACACCGGAGTACGTAGACTTAGACGCCCCTACGAAGTACTCCTTCTGTGAGAAGTGTTTGATAATGAGGGTGCTGTGATCCGTCTTACGGTTGTAGTATTTATTCATAATGTCACACACACCTCGCACCCACATAGTCACATGGGCCTTGTCGTAGTCCACCTTATAGTGGTGAGGAAGTATCAACCCCTCAGTTACACCGAACAGGAAGTCCTCGCTGTATCTATGTATCTTGTCCCCAACGGTAATAGACACACTACTCTCTAGTATCTTAGTGGCAATGAACTTACGGATAACCTCCGTATTATAATTTATCAACGCTTCATACACCCCTTCAAGTATCGCATAATTAAATATAACCCTACGTTCTACCTTGGGAGCTTCTTGCTGTAAGCGTTTCAATGCCGTTTCTATGCACTGCATTACTCTGGTTGCATCATAATTCATAAGTAACTTGTGAGTGTACGCACTAGCCTCAGTAGCCATATCCTCAAGTAAATCTAGTCGCTCCTTGATACGGTCTTGAGGCATATAAAACGTCACGCATCTGCTGGCTACACCATTATCACTGATAACTTCTTCTCCCAGTATAGAGAGAGACCCTCTTACATCTGTCTCCGCCAGGCCGAATTTCGTCTTGACCCCTTTCGACCCAGACTGTCTTCCATACACACCAAGGAATAGGGGGATAAATTTACGGAACTCGAAGTCGTCACGCCAGTCCTCCGCCACGATAGGTAATGAGCTGAAGTAGGATAGTAACCTGGTGATCCCTACAGGGGATGACATCTTCAAGGAACTTACCGCGTTCTGCTGCCCGAAAAACATTAACAGCCATCGCATCACGGTGCTCTTACCGGACCCCTTGGCACCGTAGAGAAACAGTAAGGGGTACATGTGAAACTTGGCATGTATCGGGTCGAGGTACAGGTTACCCAGAGTCCATGCGATAAGGCACATGGCCATGCCGGTTTCTTCCACATCTGTGGTGTCGCTGAGGTAATTTATGAAAGTCTCCATGTTGAAATCCCCCTCTGTCTTGAGAGTGGGCAGTATCATTTCATTGTTGAGAGGGTTCAACTTGTAGCCTACCTCTTCTACCCAGCAGATCCCCAGTTCATCCGATGGATAGAACTGCTTGTCCTTGTATATCCCATTAGCCAGTACCCAGAAATCGTGTTCTTTTACATATCCGCACCTGTTCATAAGGTATACGATATCACTCTCATCAGTATGGAACAGATGCTCCCATATGTGAGTGACGTCTTTATCATCCCCGTAAAATAGGTAATTACCCTGACCCATAAGCCATGTTTTAAATGCACTCTTGTTACTCATGGATGCCGCCTTGATAGGTAACATCTTTGACTCCAGACCGTAGGGATCCTCTATCATGATGTCACGGCGTAGCCCCTCACCTGTGGAGTTATCGGGGTCCTCGTAAACGTTCTTGATATACATCTTACAGTTGGTAAGTTTCTTGCCATAGGTCTTTACCCCCTCACTGTTGACGCTGTCCTTCTGATAAAAACTGTTGTTGCGTACCACGACCTGACTCTTAAAGAAGAACATCTTGATACGCCGTGATACGTAGGGAGCATGGCGAGGAGGTATGGCCGAGAAGGTCAGGAATCTCTTAGGAGGTAGCGCGTCGTTAATCACCTTGGTAAGCTCAGCAGATGTGTGCTTCTGTGCGAGCGCTGTATCGATGTCTATCTTGCCATCTACCATCCACTCTGCCGGAAGTATCGCTACTCTACAGTTTTTAGCGGCATCGAGTATCTTGGTAGCCATGACGTAGGCAAAGATGATGGTGTCATAGCGGCCTCTCCAGTCTGCCTTGTAGTTGCCGTGCTTGGGGTTATCCTTTATTTCATTATCGAAACATATGACGAACTCTTCCGCCTTGATGGTGTCAATAACCGATAAAAAATAATCCCAGTTCTGCCCGCTCATAGATGATATACCTGGTATCCCTATAGAGGAGTACCCTAGACACTCCGCAGCATCTGCCTTAAACTCACTCTCTGCTATGACACATGTTGGGGACGTCTTATAGCTACTCTCTGTACGGTATACCCTGTGACCTTGTCCCTTGAACCCGCCCTTATGGGGTCGCAATTTCACTACGTCGAACTTGTCGTCGTAGTAAGGTATCAAGATGTTCCTAGAAATATCCTCGAGGTTACGATGCACCAACTTGGGGTTGACTTCCCAGTCACCCTGACGCACCGACGATGGGACGTATAACATCTCAGTAGCTAGCTCTTCCCTGGTGTAGGTAGTCTCCAGCTCCTTTACCACACGAGCGTTGTCGGGGTGGCACGATCGCCACCCCTTACGCTCTATGATCTCATCGCTAAAGCCGCGCTTCCTCATGGAGTTCTTGTCCTCTTCTAGGAGGATCATGCGCTCAAAAAGATCGTTGAGTATCGTCATGAATCTCCTCCTTGACTTCCACTTTCCGTGTGCCCAGTACATCCTTCCATCGAAGAGCCTCAGCAGCCATCGTGTCAGATACATCCATGGAACTCTTAACATCCATGACGAAGAACCGACCCTTTTCATTGCTCGATAGACGGGTGCCGATAACATACACCATGAGCTTGCGGTTCAGCTTGGCCGTGGTAGCGAGTCTCGTCCCGACAGGGTAACTGGTTGACTTGAAGGTCAACACGCAAGGGGTAAGACTCATCGCATCCAGACCGAAAACATCCACAGTCTCCCCACATTTCGCTGGGGTTTTCTTGTCCTTCCAATTCTTGTAGTACTCCCCATGAGGGCACTGTCTGCACGCGTCCCCATCTCGTGATGTAATACCATCGTCGGATCGACACACTAGACCTGACTCCAAAGTCAAGTATGCCGCACCGTAATTAAACTTTATGGGGATAAAGTTAAATAAGGGCCCGTAATTCTCCATGGTAATGTTGTTGAAGAATGTCCCTAGCTTATCTCCGTTCTCGGTCACCCTTTCAGAGTTGCTCTGCAATAGAGTAACTCTGGGGATGACCAGATGGTCATGAGGTATTACTTGGTCATCGAAAAAACCTTTTACCTCAGTTGATAATGCTTTTCCTTTTACCTCAGTTGATAATGCTGTTTCTTTTATCACTCTTTCATTAGTCATCTTTTATCCTTTTATTTTTTAGGGACACGGACTACTTCCTGTACGTATACAGATAATCCAGTATCCTCTAGGTTAGTTAAATCTGCCACACCTGCTGCTACTAGTTCCTTGAGAGTCTTTCC
>Ga0100403_1004198_pt1 | contig 10348 bp, 10 predicted proteins | sample CryGeymet201501t_FD_83663 | JGI IMG/M metagenome (GOLD analysis project Ga0100403, IMG submission 83663) | Groundwater microbial communities from Crystal Geyser aquifers in Utah, USA - Crystal Geyser metaG 2015-01t | ecosystem: Environmental > Aquatic > Deep subsurface > Groundwater | place...
TCTTGCCTAAGTGCTAGTAAATTCTCTTCCTTACTACTTAGATGGGCAAGCTTTGCAAGAAGATGCAAATGACGCTTATCATCGCAAGCAAATAGAAAAAATAGAGTATGAACAGGCTCTCCATCTAAAGCGCCGTATTCGATAGGTTTTTCTGGAAACACAATCGCTATCACATCGTAAGACTCTTGTAATAGAAAATCACGAGTATGAGGGACACCAATTCCATTTGAAAGGGCTGTTGGCATTAAATTTTCCCGATCTAAAAGAAGCTCAGTGATCACCTCAGCATCTAAGTTTAGATCAAGGGCAATTTTCTCCATTGCATTGCGAATAACCTCTTCTTTTGTATCACCTGGAATATCGGAGTAGACTCCCCCTTTATGAACCGCTCGAAATAGACTAAACTGATGAGTCCCTAATCTCTCTTTTGGAATCTCTTCTTCTCCATAGAACTGAGGAAACTGCCCACCCTGTTTACAGCTTAATACCCAATCTTCGATCTCAGCTCGACTAAACCGATATTGATTATTCAACCTGTAATAGGGGATTTTTCCATCAGAAATCCAACGTTTAATCGTGATCTCAGAAACATTTAAAAGTTCTGTGACATCTTTGAGTTTTAAATCCATAATAATACCCTTGTAATTTATACCCAACGTGATTCAAAAATCGGTTTTAATCTGATGTTAAACTTGCGATCGGTAAATTGCGTTTGTTTAACATCAGCCTAAAATCCAATTTTTGAATCACGTTGGGTATACCCACCATTTTTTTAAAGATGATGATTATATAAAATCCAAAAATAGCAAAACTGCAATTAAACGCCTAGAACTCTATTGAGTTTTCATTTTCTCAATACATTCCCCTATCCACTTCTTTCCTTCCACAGCAAAAGATGGATTTACTCGAATCGCTGTCCTTAAATCAGCAATTGCGTCTCCAAATTGCTTATTGGCAAATTCAGCCTGGGCTAGTTGTAAATATCTCTGAAAGTGGCCCGGTTCCAATTCATTAAGTTTTTTAAAGATAGCAATGCTTTCTCCATAGTGGCCATTTTGGTAGTAGCATTCTCCATATTTAGCAACAGGGGGCTGATCAGATCCATACCACTCCTTAAATAAACCTTTAGCAAGATCTATTTTCCCTGCATAAATAGCTGCCATTCCATAAGTTAACCGCCCCATATCATATTCAGGAGTGAGCTCATAACTTCTTTTGGCAAAAGAGAGCCCCTTATCAAATTCCTTAAGAGACACATGCGTAAGGGCTAGCTCATTTAGAGTAATTTGCTTATTTGGCGATCTTTCTGCAGCTACTTGGAAAAACTGCAGTGCAAGAGGATATTGCCCAGTCTCTTTTAAAAAAAGACCCGACATCAACATAAATTTTAGATCTGCCTTCCCATCGACAACAGTTGCGTGAGCTCTATTTTGAGCAAGTTGCACAAAGTTCTGTCTCACATTCTGATCCACTTTTCCATTTCTTCCAACAGCACCAGCTGTCTTCATCAATTCAGTCAAAATTTCATTTTTCCCAAATGTGTCAATCTCCAAAGCTTTTTGATAAAAAGCTAAACTCATTTGTGGGTTCACACATCCACTTGAAATCGCACCAATAAGATTCTTGCAAGCGTTGTAAGGGAGAAAGTTTATAAAGTAGATAGAGCAATATAAAAGAGCGCAAGAGACGATAGAAACACTAAAGATCGGTCTATATTGCTCCTGAACAGCTCTCTCTTCCTTTTTCACTAAAAAATGAGAGTAGGCAAGGAGGAGGAAGAAGTAAATATGGCCCATTAAATCTTCAAAAAGGAAAATTTGGTGAATAAAAAGTCCTCCCAAAAGGGCAATAAATAGACTTTTTTCAAATTGAGATAAATGACTTTGCCAAAATGACTTCACCATCAAAGCGTAAAGAAGCAAATAAGCAATAAGGCCCATAATGCCTGCTTGAGTTAAGCAGTCTAAAAATGTGTTATGGGATCTATCAAACCAGTGTTCTTGATCGTACATATTTGGGTTATAGTACTTATCAAAAATATCCTGAAAGTTTTCTTGTCCCCAACCTAAAAGCGGTCGCTCCTTAAATCCTTTCCAAGCGCTATCCCATACCATTAAGCGGGATCTAGAAGTTTTATCCTTTGGCTGAATCTGCGCTAACCGGGATAGAACTGGACTACTTGTTATAAACTTTGTATCTTTGATCAGCAAAAATCCACCCATAGAAAATAGGAGAGTACAAAGAACTGTAAGGGATAGCTTTCTTTGAGTTTTTAAATTAAGGAGAGGCACGATAAAGAAAGTTCCTAAGAGTCCTAATTGAGCCCCGCGCGTTCCGCTATAATAAAGGGTAGTAAGCTGCAGAGCAATGATCACAAATCCTACCCCTTTTAAGTATCGATTTTCGGTCCTACTTACCATAAATACAGTTAAGATAAAATGGATCAGCATATAGCCTGCTAGATAAGAAGCGTGACCAAGGGTACCATCTAAACGATCATAAGGCTGATAGATTGTCATCATCCCGAATAGCTGCAAAATAGCTAAAATGCCCATAACAGCCGAACAAGCAATGCTCCAAAGAAAAAATCTTTCCCATAGTTTTTCTTTTGTCAAAACAGTGATTGCTAAAACAAAGAAAAGGAAAAAATGGAAGTAGGCAACCCACCCCTCCATCCTCTCATAATTTCCCCAAAAACTGTGATACGGATTAACCCCAAAAAGATTTGCAATGAATAAAACTGCTAGAAAAAAAGCAAAGGAGCTAAATATAGGACCACGAGAGGGGCGCGCATTAGGATTGCCCCACAATAATATAAGGCCTGCTGCTGCCATACACTCTATGATGACACGCATCAAAAAACCTTTTCCGGTAACAAAAGGGAAGTACAAATTAAAACTCACAACAAACGCAAGCAGGGGAATTGAAAACAGACCTAGTAGAATAAACCTTCGAAGAGCAGTTTGTACCATAAAAAAACACCTTTGTTATTTCCGGTACGATAGTAAAAATAAACTTAAATTTCTCTAAGAAAATGAAGGAGACTGCCTTGATCTGAAAGAAGATCGCTTTCAGATCAAGGCAGTCCCTGAAGAAAAAAGAGAAAAAACTTCCGATTCACTTGTAGCTCTTAGAAGTTTTTTACGCAATTCGACATCTCGAATAGCAGAGGTGAGAAGCGAGAGAACCTGAAGATACTCAGTTTGCTTATCATCGGGGCCACCAATCATAAAAATAAGACGAACAGGAGCTTTATCAAGAGCGTTCCAATCAACCCCATTTTTCCTTAAGATTCCAATGACAATAAAAAAGTCGGTAAAACTCTTTAATTTGGCATGAGGGACCGCAACTCCCATTCCGATTCCGGTAGAAACTAACTCTTCTCGGTCAAAAATGGCTTTACGAAAAGCCCCCTTTTCAGAGAGTTTCCCTTCAGCATCTAATAAATTAATAAGTGAATCTATAGCCTCATCACGCGTATTAACATCCAAAAACGTAACGAGACGAGAATCTAAATAGTCAGAGATCCTCATGAATTCCTTTTTCTTATGTGGCCTAATGAAAGGATTAATTCGCGCCAGTATGGCCAAATTTACCTTCTCCTCTTTGAGTAACTGATAACGCCTCTTGCTGAACAAATTCAGCTTGAATAACGGGAGATAACACCAATTGGGCAATACGCATTTTCGGTTCAATGACAAATGGCTCTTTCCCCAAGTTAATCATAATAATCCCAATCTCACCCCGGTAATCACTATCAATTGTCCCAGGAGTATTTAAGACAGTGACCTGATTTTTAGCGGCATAGCCACTTCGAGGACGAACCTGAATTTCATACCCTTCAGGTAGGGCTACTTTAATTCCTGTCGGAATGATTGCGGTGCTGCCCGGTTCTAAAACGAAGGTTTCAGTAAGGGCTGCTCTCGCATCACACCCTGATGCGTAAGGTGTTGCATAGGCAGGAATTAAACTTTCATCAATTACTTGGATAGGTACGGAAACTTTATGCATGGACTACTTCTGTCATCTTAAAAAGCTCTTTTAACCCTCTCGGCACTTTTTTGGCAAGCTCATCTTTTTCTACTCCTCGACCATTTCCCGTACAAAATTCAATAAAGAAGGATAAACGGGCTTTGAGATCAGATCGCTTCACTATACAATCAACCATCCCCTTTTCTAAAAGAAACTCAGATTTCTGAGCCCGAGGAGGGAGTTTTTGACCAATTGTCTGCTCCACAACTCTGGGACCTGCAAAAGCAATCAAGGCATCCGGCTCTGCAATAATAATATCGCCAAGCGTTGCAAAAGAGGCGGTCACCCCACCGGTTGTAGGATTCGTTAAAATTGAGATATAAGGGACACCCGCCTCTCCTAACTTTGCAAGGGCTGCTGATGTTTTAGCCATTTGCATGAGCGAGAGTATGGACTCTTGCATTCGGGCCCCCCCTGATGCAGCAACAATTACTAAAGGGGTACGAGTCTCTGTTGCAAGCTCAATCAAAAGAGTGAGCCTCTCCCCTACTACTGAGCCCATAGAGCCCCCCATAAAAGAAAAGTCCATAACCCCTAAAGCAACCTGTTGCCCGTTAATCGAGCAAAGACCTACGCTAACTGCGTCATCACGACCCGTCTTAAGCACCGCATCTTCTAGCCGTTTTGTATATTTTTCTGTATCGACAAACTGAAGAGCATCAACGGGTTTAATATGGGTAAACAATTCCTGAAAAGTATCTTCATCTGCAAGCAGCGCGATACGCTGCTTTAAAGAAAGGCGATAATGGTAATCGCATTTCGGACAGCAGTTTAAGTTTTCAGATAACTCATTTGCATGAATTAGCTCCGAACACCCTGAACATTTAACCCAGCCACTAAATCCATCTTTTTTTGTAGATTGGACTTTAATTTTAGGTTTACTTCTTGAAAATAGTCCCATATTTAATTCGCTAAATATTAAATGAAATGACAACTAGCTGTCAATTGTATTAAACAATTGCACCATTAAAACGCTCTTCAATATTTTTCCAATTAAAGATTTGCCACATCGCTTTCACATAGTCCGCCCTAACATTCTTATACTGAAGATAATACGCATGTTCCCACACATCCACTCCCAAAAGAGGAACCATACTGCACATACTTAACGGGTCTTGATTGGGACAAGTTTCTATGCAAAGTTTTTTCTCCACTTTGCAATATCCTAGCCATCCCCAGCCCGACCCTTGAATGGCCGTTGTTTTTGCGTTAAATTTTTCTTTAAGAGTCTCAAGGGAGCCAAAATCCCGCTCAATCATTTTCAACAAATTCCCCCCAACGCTGCCGCTTTTATCTTTTGGAGCTAGTGTAGACCAGAAAAGGGTATGGTTAACATGACCGCCCCCGTTAAACTTAATCGCAGATTGTAAAGCAATCATTTGAGCTATGTCTTTTTTCGCTTCTGCTTCGTGATACTTTTCCAAGGCAGCATTTAAATTGGTTACATATCCTTGATGATGTTTTTTATAGTGTAGTTCCATAATTTCGGCTGAGATTACCGGCTCTAACGCATTAAAATCATAAGGAAGATCAGGAAGTTGATAAACATTATTTTCTGAATTTGCCATATTTAATAACTCCTATTTAAAATTAAAAATTCAATATAACCTGTTCTCTTGATTTCTTCAATTTTTAATTGATGCAATCTTCTCCTCAGTGATTGGCCCAATTGCTGTAAGTTTTTTATTAAGAGGAAGAGCTTTATATATCCTCAAAAACCCTTCAACAGTTGATGGACTTGTGAAAATAATCTCATCAAAGTCATCTAGATTTGGAACCGGTTCTAACCGTTGATAATGGGTATCGTACAGATCAATTACCGAAAAGAGGATCCCCTTTTTTTCCATAAAATCAGTTAAGACTGCCCTTGCTAGTCGAGATCGCGGAAGGAGAAAGTAGCCCGGTATCGATTCAACTAGATCAATCACCCCTTCTTGAGTGGCCACAGGAGAAACGATTGAATCATAGCCCTTTTTAGAAAGAGCAGCAGCAGTTGACTTTCCAATTGCGATCAGTTTTTTATCCCAAGGTCCTGGCCAATATTCAACAGCAGAGATACTTGTAAAAATAATGTGAGTAAATAAGGGCCACTTTGCTAATGCAGGTTCAAGATCACCACAGAACTGCGTCCTAATTACCGGATAGTGGACAGTTCCCTTTTTTGGGCGAAGACCGAGGTAGAGTTTTTTCGACATACAATTGCTAATCTCCCTTGTAGATCTGTTGTAGTCCCTGGCAAAAAAATCCGATTTAAATGGGTAAGTTTTAACCGAATGAGGGCAGCCTCTGCAACAACAACTCCATCCACATCTCCCTCTAGATACAAGAGCCTCTCATGTATAGTTCCCCTTAAGTCGACAAATGAACATTTCGGAAATAATTTACGGACCGCATCTTCCCTTCTTTCACTGGATGTGGCGACCACCTCTATTGGCAGCTTTTTGTAAACTAAACTATCTCTTGGATCAAGACCTTTAGTAAGTATTACTACCTCTAACCCATCAGGCATTGGATCCGGCAAGTCTTTAGCTGAATGGATCACCGCATCGACATCGCCCCTTAAAAGCATCTCATCAAGCTCTCTAGTAAAAAAATCAGTTCTATCTAAATCACGAAGCGAGGTAATTCGATCTTTGTCCCCTCTTGTTTCCACCCATTGAACATCAAATTCTAGTCCAAACTCTTTTTGAACCTCTTCAACTTGAGCCCTGGAAAGCGGCGAACTTCTAGCCCCTACCTTTAACACAACACACTTTGGATCGCTTGATCGACAAGATCCACTCCAATAAGAGTTATTTTTTCTCCTAAACTAGGAGAGAGCCCTTTTAGATTTTTTTTAGGCAATATGCACTTTTTAAATCCCATGTGAACCGCCTCTTTTAAGCGTGTCTCCACTCGAGACACTCCTCGCACCTCTCCACCAAGACCCACTTCACCTAAAACAATACAGTCAGAGGGAATAGCTCGGTTAGTAAAGGAAGATGCTACAGCTAAAAGGATCCCAAGATCAATCGCAGGCTCTACAATTTTTAGCCCCCCAGCAAGCGCTACAAACACATCACAGTTGTGCAAATTATATCCCACCCTTTTATCAAGAACTGCTAAAAGAAGACCTAATCTATTTTGATCAAGCCCTGTAGATCTTCTTGATGGATTTGGGTAGGCAGTTGGAGTGACAAGCGCCTGAATTTCCAAAAGAAAAGAGCGAGCCCCTTCAAGACCTGGGACAATGGCAGAGCCTGGAATTTCTTTCATCCTCTCTTCTAAAAAAGCTTGAGATGGATTTGGAACTTCCATTAACCCTTTTTCTTTCATTTGGAAAATGGCAATTTCATCTGTTGCTCCAAATCGATTTTTGATCGCTCTAAGGAGTCGAAATCCGTGTTGCTTATCTCCTTCAAAATCTAAAACGGTATCTACTAAGTGCTCTAGCACGCGCGGACCCGCAAGTTCACCTGATTTTGTTACATGTCCAATTAAAAATGTGGTGATCCCATGCCCTTTTGCAAGGTGCATAAATTCAGTTGTAATTTCTCTTACTTGCGTCACAGATCCCGGCGCAGAAGTAACCTCCGGTTTATAAACAATCTGAACAGAGTCTACAATTGCAATATCGGGATTGATTTGATCAATTTGAGATTTTATCGCTGTAAAATTAGTTTCACTTAAAAGATATAGATTTGGGCTGTCTACGCTCAGTCTTTTTGCCCGAAGAGAAGTTTGCTCAGCCGACTCTTCTCCGCAAATGTATAAAATAATTAACCCTTGCTGAGCCAGCGCATTTGCTATTTGCAACATGAGAGTAGATTTACCCACTCCAGGCTCACCTCCGACTAAAAGCAAAGATCCTTCAACAAGACCGCCACCTAACAATCGATCCAGCTCCCCCATTTTGGTAGTAATGCGCCGAAACTCTATTGCGTTTACTTCTGAGATCCGAACAGCTTTAGCTGGAGCCCTTTTTTTAGACTCGAACCGCTTTTCTTCTTTTACGACCAATTCTTCTACTAAAGTATTCCAGCTCTTACAGCCTGGACAGCTCCCTGTCCACTTAGTTTGAGCATGACCGCAGTCTTTACAGGCCCAAGTGACTTTACTCATTTTTCTCCTTTGATAGAGCCTTTAAAGCAGCTTGCTGTTCAGCCTCTTTTTTAGAAGCCCCTTGCCCTTGTCCTGCTTCTTTCTCATCGACATAGACCATCACATGAAAAATTTTTGAATGATCGGGACCCGTCTCATCCACCACTTTATATACAGGCGTTTTTTGAAATGTCTTTTGGGAGTAATCCTGCAGTTCTGCTTTATAATTGCGAGTAGGGCTATCAATGACCGACTCAAATTCAGACTCATAGTGGAAGGTAAGAAAGGATTTCGTTACATTAAGCCCTGTATCGAGATAAATGGCGCCGAGCAACGCCTCAAAAGCATCGGATAAGATAGAAACTTTCGTTCTCCCCTCAGTCAAAGACTCACCTCTACCGAGCAAAATATACTCTGCTACATTGAGTTTTTGTAAGTAAGAGGCGCAAGCAGAAGCGTCTACAAGACGGGAGCGCAATTGAGACAAGAGCCCTTCAGGGTGAGTAGGCAATTTTTGGTATAGATAGTCAGCAACGGCCAAGTTTAATACCGAATCCCCTAAGAACTCTAATCTCTCATTGTGTTGTAGAGGACCGCCTCGATATTCATTGATAAAGGAGCGGTGAGTAAAGGCGAGGATCAAAAAGTCCTTGTTTTCAAAAACATAGGACAGTTTTTCCTCAATCTCATCAATTTTATTTTTTAAATTTTCTACTGCATCCATCGAATACCATTTTGTTTAACTTGAGTGTTATGGACAAGGAGTTTATTCTATTTCCCATGGCAAAATTAAATCACCACTACCAAAAGCTGTCCGGAAGCTACCTTTTCCCTGAAATTGAAAAAAGGATTTTAGCGCTTAAAGCCAAAAGTCCTCAGGCCTCTATCCTCAACCTAGGCGTAGGCGATGCAACAACCCCCCTTTTCCCAACCGTTATTGCTGCGCTAAAACAAGCTTCCCATGAAATGGGCGAACGGGAGACCTTTCGTGGTTATGGGCCTAGTGAGGGATACCTTTTTTTGCGAGAAGCTATTGCCAAAGTTGATTATCAAAATAAAATTTCACCTGATGAGATTTTCATCGCGGACGGAGCAAACACTGACATCTCAAATCTCCAAGAACTCTTTTGCACCGAAAATAAAGTGGCCATCCCTGATCCAGCCTACCCAGTTTATATCGATATAAATGTAATGGCAGGGAGAACTCGCCCTCTCATGAAAACAGGTAAATACGGGGGCGTGATCTACTTGCCCTGCACAAAGGAAAATGGATTTCAGCCGCAGCCTCCTTCAATCCACGCTGATATCATTTATTTATGTTCACCACACAATCCAACAGGTCTTGCCATGGACCGTGAGCTCCTTACCCGTTGGGTAAATTATGCTAAAGAGCATGAGGCTGTCATTCTCTTTGATGGAGCCTATGAAGCATTTGTTACATCTGACGCTCCCCGATCGATTTATGAAATTGAAGGGGCAAAAGAGGTTGCTGTTGAGGTTCGTAGTTTTTCTAAATCGGCAAATTTTACAGGGCTTCGCTGCTCATACACTGTGATACCACATGAGCTAAAAATCAGAGATGCCGGAGCTATTCATTCCCTTCACACCCTTTGGAAAAGACGAACAGACACAAAATCCAATGGAGTTTCTTATCCGATCCAAAGAGCAGCTGCCGCCCTTTATACTCCTGAAGGACAGGAACAGATGAAGGCTTCTGTGAAAAGCTACGGAGAGCGAGCTAAATTACTACGCGATGGCCTTTCTGAGATTGGCTATACAGTCTATGGAGGAATTGACTCTCCCTATGTTTGGTGTCAAACCCCTCCAAAAGTAAATTCCTGGACATTTTTTGACTTTCTTTTAGAAAATATTCATGTTGCAACACTACCTGGACAAGGATTTGGAAAAGAAGGAGACGGATATATCCGCTTTTCAGCATTTGCACCAAGGCCGGTCATTGATGAATGTTTAATTAGGTTTAAAAATCTAGCATGAGAACAACTCTTTCAGCTGAACAAACTTCTTTCTTTTCAAAAAACGGTTTTATTGAATTTGCAATAGCCCCTAAAGAGCTATTCGCTCTCCTCCACCCTGGAAGAGATCTTTGGAGAAAAGAGCCCCTCCTTAAGCAATTTATCATAAAAACACTCGCCCCTATTGCCTTAACCCTTTCGGGGAAAAAGCAAGTGCGAGTAGCGTGTGATCAGATGATGGAAGGGGAAAATCGACCGACAAA
>Ga0100403_1004199_pt1 | contig 10347 bp, 12 predicted proteins | sample CryGeymet201501t_FD_83663 | JGI IMG/M metagenome (GOLD analysis project Ga0100403, IMG submission 83663) | Groundwater microbial communities from Crystal Geyser aquifers in Utah, USA - Crystal Geyser metaG 2015-01t | ecosystem: Environmental > Aquatic > Deep subsurface > Groundwater | place...
AGGTTACCGAAGTAGGTCCCTTAGGGAAGGAGGGCCTGGCTAGTCACCAGGCCCTCCGTCTTTTCCACCCAAGTAGGTCCCCGAGGGACGGGATGGTGACGTCGTTGGGTCACCACAGTAGGAGGAATATTGCGCATACTTGGCCTTCCGGGAGGAGCGACTTCCTGTGATTATTACAGAGTGGAGAAGCCGCTGGAGGCTCTGGTCCAGGCTGGGATAGCCGAGACTTACATACCTCCGATCGAGAATGGGAACCGGCAGGCGCGGGTCGGCGATTTCACAGAGGAAGAGGAGAAGGAACTGCTCCGGGGTAAGGAGGGCTGGGACGCCGTGAGCAAGATCCGGGACTTCCGCCGACTGGTTGATGTACTCGATTACGATCTGATCGTCTTCCAAAGGCAACCGAACGAGGAAGTCTACAAACTCATCGCCCGGGCCCGCGAAGAAGGGGTCAAAACTGTCTTCGACATGGACGACGATGCCTTCAATATCCCCCCCACGAATCCAAATTACTTAATGTGGGGCCGGGATGCCCGGAAAATATCTAACATCTACCTGAGCATAAAGAAAATAGGAGGGATGCCGGCCCTATGGAAGGATCTATCTCTTGACCAAGTGATCGAGAACGCCAGGAAGACGAGGGACGGGCTTTTCCTCAACATCAGGAGCGCCGACCTCGTCACGACCACCACGCCCGCCCTGGCGGGGGTGTACAAGAGGCTCAGGAGCGACGTTGTCGTTGTGCCTAACCAGATGTGCCCGGAGGACTGGGAAGACCTGAAGCCTATCGAGCATCCAGGGGAAATCTGGCTCGGCTGGGCGGGGACACACACGCACTTTGACGATTTGAAACTCTTGCAGAAGGTGGTCCCCGCAATCTTGGAGCGCTATCCGGAGATTTCCTTCGTGATCGCGGGTTTCCCGAAGGCGAAGGAACTGCTCTTTGACGGATACGCGGACCATCGCGTGTTGACCTTCCCTTGGACGGACATAAAAGGTTACAAGAATTACCTCGCCAGTTTCGACGTCGTCCTGGCCCCCAGTTATCCCTGCAAGTTCAACGAGGGCAAGAGCGACATCCGGGTGCTGGAGGCGGGGATGGTCCGGAGGCCGGTGGTGGGCTCGCCCACGACTTACGGAGCCACCATCAGGGAGAGCAAAGGCGGTTTGGTGGCGAAGAGGCAGGTCGAATGGGTCAAAGCCCTGAGCAGACTGATAGAGGACAAGGGGCTGCGACAGCGCATGGGTGAGAATCTGGGGAACTATGTTCGGACTCATAGGACTTATCGAGCCAACGTGCATCTGTGGGCGGAGGCGTATTCAAAACTAATAGGGAGGTGCTAAATGGCAGGGTCAAAGAGTAATTATCTCGAAGACGAGCTGCTTGATCATGTGCTCGGTGGAGCAGACTGGGCTCGGCCGGCAACCGTTTACATCGCTCTGTACACGGTAACTCCCGGAGATGCCGGAGGAGGCACAGAGGTAACTGGTGGCAGTTAAGTTCGGAAATCTATCACCAACAATATCACCAACTGGCCTGTTGCATCGGGCGGAGAGGCCCTGGAGACTTTATTCGTCCTCCGTTGCCCTTCAAGATAAGGAGCGAACGAGATGGCGCTGATCACCGCCGTGGAATATGAACTTCTGACTAACATGAACCTTGATGGATACGATCCCGATTATGTGGATGCCATCCTAAACGCGGTGAGCGACCATGTGGAGAAATGGTGCTCCCGGAAGTTCGCCGAGACGAATATCGCCAACGAGATGGGAGAGGGGTACATCACCCGGCACGGCTGGCTCAAAGTGCACACGAAATACACCCCGGTCATCAGCGTCAGCGGGCTGAAGTACCAGTTCGCAGGTTCTACCAGTGAGATCGACATCTCCAACGCAGATATCGACAAAGAATTGGGCAGCATCAGGGTCCTCTGGTACCGTCCGCTCCTTGGGGGCCCCGACCGATGGATCACTCTCGTGAGTTACAAGGTAGGCTATGCCACGATCCCCACGCCGGTCAAGATGGCCGTGGCCTTGCTGGCGAGAGAGGCCATCGAGGCGGACGAACAGGCGGCGAAGGAGGGGCTGGCATATCCCCTGGAGTCCTATAGGATAGGGAGTTATAGTGAGACTTACGCCATTGCACGCATGAACGGAGGGAGCGATCTGGGCCTGGGAACCGAGCTCTCTCTGAGGGCCAGGGCGCTGGCTCAACCCTATCGCAAGGCAGGAATAGTTTAGATAGAGGAGAAGATGGGGAATCTAGTCAAAGAAGAAGTCCTGATCGCCATGGCCACGTACAATCGCCTGGAGATGACCCGCACCACGATTGAAGGGCTGGCCCGCGTAACCGATCTCGAAAAGCATCGACTCTGGGTCATCGACAATGCCAGTACCGACGGGACGCCTGAATACCTGGAGTCGCTACCCTTCCTGACAGACTTGATCCTTCTCGAAACGAACGTCGGCACTGCCAAGGCGATAAATATGGCCTGGGCCAAGAGGAAACCCGGCCAGCCCTGCGTCAAAATGGACAACGATGTGGTGATCAATACTCCGGGCTGGCTGGAGAGGTGCACTCGAGTCCTGCAACTCCGTCCTCATCAAATAGGTGTTGTGGCCCTTAAGCGAAAGGACCTCCCGGAAGCCCCCGACGCTGAGGTTCCCTGGTATCGGACGAAATTCTTCGATATCGGGGAGGGGATAACTGTGGAGGAAGCCAACCACACGATAGGCACTTGCTGGGTAGTCAACCCGCTGTTGATAAATCGAGTCGGAGCCTTGGTCCAGCCCAAAGTCTATGGTTTCGATGATTCTCTCTATTCCCTCCGAGCGCATTTGGCAGGCTTTAAGACCGTCTTCTTGAGCGAGATAGACATTGACCACATCGACCCAGGAGGAACGGCCTATACGGCGTGGAAACTTGAGCAGGCGGCTGAGGATATGAGGATTTACAACCAGCTGGTTCAGGAGTACAAAACCGGCCAGCGGGATATTTATGAGCGATTTCCCTAAGAAGGAGGAACAGTGGCAAAGAAAAAGAGAATAGAGCGATTCGTGCCGGAACCCAACAAGGTCGAACTAGGCCAGGGAGACACACCGCTGGAAGGTTTCTTCCACGTGGATATCCGCCCGCTACCCTCCACCGACCTAGTTCTTGACCTGCGCGATCCTCTGCCTTTCGAGGACGAGAGCGTCGCAGAATACTACTCCTGCCACTTCCTCGAACATCTGGACCGCCACGAGATCCCGAAGATTCTGGGGGAGATTCTCCGCTCCCTCGTGCCGGGAGGAAGGGTCAAATTCGTGTTCCCCAACCTTATGTGGGCGGCCGAGGCTCTGGTCAAACATCCAGAATGGACCCCTTCGGTGATCGAGTACATCTACGGCCACCAAGACTATTCCGCAAACTATCATCACTGGGGCTTCACGCCGGAGTCGGCCTCTCGGGCCATGAAGGAAGCAGGGTTCGAGAACATCCAGTTTGAGAGCGGCCCCGTCGACCATTCCATCCACATCATCGGTTTCAAACCCGTTCCCCCAGCTCCCGTGCCGGAGGTGGAAGAGGATGTGCGAGTCGATCTCTGAGATCGTCGACCAGCTGATCATCATCAACCTCAAGATATACCATCTGATAGAGGTGGTAGAGGGGGAGAGCGATGACCGGGCCGTGGCCAACGCCGCCAGGAAGATACAGCGGTTGAACAGGCAGCGTTCCCTGCTTAAGAATGAGCTGAACCGGCGGTGGGGTGACCAAGGCGAAGAGGTTAAAGTATGAGGGTCCTGGTCGTTCGCCGAGATTGTAGAGGAGACATCGTGGCCGCGACCTCCGTCCTACCGGGGCTGAGGCGGAAATATCCTGGGGCCTACATAGCCTGGTGCGTCAACCCTATATTCAGGGGAATCTTGGAAGGGCTGCCGCTGGACGAGATACGCCACGATACCGAAGGCCAGTGGGACTTAGTCATCGAATTGAAACATCACGAGGACTGGAGGGCGCCCCTAGAGGTCATCTACTGCGAGCAGGCCGGGGTGGAGCTCTCGCGGCCGACGATTGATTTGACGGCCGACGAGGACGCCTTTGGAGGCTTCGCCCAAGGCGCCATTGCTGTCGCCTGCGACGCTGGCTGGGCCACAAGGCAATATAAGCGGTTCCAAGAGGTGGTTGATCTGCTCACTGCCAGAGATTACCGGCTCGTGGAGGTCGACCGCGAACGAAGCCTGGAACGTGTCGAGTGGAGGCCGACCACCATAAAGCAGGCAGCATCGATCCTCAAACACAGTCGACTCTATCTTGGGATCGATACGCTGGCCATGCACCTAGTTCTGGCAGTCGGGATTCCCATGGTGGTTCTGATGTGCGCCACCGGCCCCGAGAACCAATGGATCCCGGAAGGCAGCCAGGCCTTGCGAGTCGTCGAAGAGCCTTGCACTTGGTCGCGGCGGAGACGTTTGATCTGCCCATACAGGCATTGCCCTGAGAAGATGGCCCTTGATCTTCTAAGTCCTGAGGCCGTGGTTGAAGCCACAGAGAGGATGTTGAAATGAGAGGCCTGATTCATACGGCGCAGGTCTATCGACGGGTCACCACCGGGGGGCGAACAGGTTACGAGGATTTGCCCTTCGACACTTGGAAGTGCCGCATCGACCCGCTGGGGGCAAATATCCAACTCAGGGAAGATCTGGCGCAGTCGACCCATTGGGCCGTGGGAGTGCCAACGCCGGCCTTAGAGAAGGGTTGGAAGATCGTGGTCGGGGGGATCAGTTATCGCATCGTCCACGTGCAGGTCTTTGACGCTCCAGGGGCTACCCCGCACCATCAGGAGGTCTATCTGACGAGGGCGGAATGATACCAAGGGTCACGATCACCGTCAAGACCATTCCCGACATCAGAAGGCTCTTCGTGCTCTCTCCCCGCCTAGCCGCGGAGAGGGCCCGGGGCTTGGGGAAAGAAGCGCTGGCCATCTATACCGAGGCCTTCCGATACGAGGCCCCGCGAAGATTAGGCGCTCCGAGCCGCACCGGGGGCCTCAAGGCGGGCATAGAAGGCCATTCACAAGATACGGATCGGGGCATGGTGGGCGAGGTGAGGATGCCCTATTATGGGATATTCACCATCCCACCGGGGACTAGACCCCATGAGATCAGGCCGATACCGCCAACCAAGGCCCTCAAATTCTACTGGCAGAGGGCAGGCGGCACAGTCTTCTTTAAGCGGGTATGGCACCCGGGCTACCGAGGCGATCCCTGGCCCGACAGGGCGATGCAGAGAGCGGAGCCTAAAGTTATGTCGATCGTTGAAAGAGCCGGGGCCACGATGGTAATAGGGGAATAAGAAGATGGCAAGAGGAGAGCGAAACACGATCCGCATCACAGTGGCAGCACTCTTATCAGGCGGCCTCTCGATCCCTTTCTTCGACTATTCCCCGGATGATGCCATGATCGTCTTTGGAGACCTGCCGGCGGGGGTCGTTGATTGGCATCTCGGGAGGAGCGATCGCTGGGTCCACTCGGATCAGGGCAGTGAACGGTACTCGTATCTTCTTGTCGAGGTCTATGAGCCGGTGAGCGAAGATGATCATGGAAAGGCTTCGAGCGAGGAGATTGCGGCCAAATTAGAAGCGGTGGAGGCCCTTTTGAGGCATAACATTTATCTCGACAATACCGCTGATGGCAGCCAGATCATGGATTCAAAAATAGAGGGAGTTGCGGCTGAACTTGAAGGTACGGGTATTAAAGCTCGTTTCGCGTGGTTGATATTGGAGGTGAAGGTCATGAAATAGACAGCGTAACGAGATGAGAGCCATATGGCCGGCCAACCGCCGGCCTATTTTATTCGCCAAGGAGGTGAATCGAAATGGCAGATCAAGAGACCTATCTTCAGGCAGGAGTAGACGCCGACGAGTTTCTTGTCGGCCCTTCGGTGATTTTAATCCAGGCGGCCGACAACTACAGCATCACCGGCAACGATGGAACGGGCTTTCCCGCCGGCATCCAGCATGTGGTAAACGTGGCCACTGGGGCCGCGATGACCGGCAACGGCTGGGAGCACCTCGGCTATACCGAGAACGTGAACCCCACGCGAAGCCGAACCGTCGTCACGCATGACAGCGATCAGGAGGCCAGGGTCGAGGAGGTGCACGACGTCTGGGAGAATGGGATTACAGTCACTGCGCTCCAGTGCTCGCTGGCCAAGCTAAGGCTCTTCTGGCAGGGAAAGGCAACTGACCCCTCGGCCGTTGCCGACTCAATCCCTGCCCAGCAGAAACTGGACATCGGGAACCCGACCACCATCCAGAACCGCCGCGTGGCGATCCTGCATCCGGACAAGCTGGGCTATCTCTTGATGATCGTCTATCGGAAGGCTTCCCTGCGATCCACCGGTGGGCCTACCTTTTCCCGGACAGGGAGGGTGGAATTCCCGCTGGAGATCACTGCCAAGCCCGATACCAGGGAGACCGACGTGGACGCCCGCATCATGCGGATCTTCAGGACGACCAGCCCGGTTACTTAGTCCGCCGGGTTCATAGCAAGGAGAGATAGATAGATGAAAGATGAGATAGGAGTTACCGTTGAGCCCGAAGGGAGAGAGGTTTGGGAAGCCCAGCCTCTCTCCCTGGCGAACACCGCGCGCCTCATTCGGTTGCTCGCCGGACAGTTGATACAGAAGATCATCCTGCAAGCTCCCAATCTTCAGGGTGCCTCGGATACAGAGGTCTTGGTTTCCGTTTTTCGCGTCCTGGACGAGCAAAACCTCGCTGAGTTTCTGTCTATTGCCGTTGACCAACCCGTTGAGGTGATCAAGGGAAACTACCATGCGGCCAAGGCCATGAAGGCAGCCGTGGATTTTATGCGCGTCAACGATTTCGGTAGCCTATGGGGAGAGGCGAGGCGGCTTGGAGGTGCGGGGCAACCAGGCAAAAAAAGAGGACGCTCCGTTCGAACTCGAAAAGGTAAGGGAGGAGGATCTGTACCTCATCCCGGATCAGGACTGGGCCCTGAAGCCCTTGTCGCTTGAGGGCTTGATCAGGCTACTTCAGATGGTAGATCGACTCTTTGGGCAAGCCGATTCCCTTCCGGAGGCCATGAGCCGAATCACGGAGGAGTTATTGGCTGAATTCCTCTGCCTCCTGATCAGTCGCCCCATCGAGTTCGTCCGGAATAACTGGGCCTTTCAGTCGGCGTTAGCGGTGGTCGTCGCCTTCTGGGACTCTCCCGAGTGTCGTTATCTCGCGGCGGGGCCGAGAGAAGAGCCTGTGCCAGAGAAACGCCAGGAGCCGGTCGCTTGGATCACGGTGATCATTGAGCGGCTCTCTTGGAACCGAGGCTGGACGGTGGATTATATTTTGGGCCTGCCCTTTCTCGCCGTCTTGAAACTACTGGCCAACCTAGACGAACGCAGTTGGGATAAACAGACTGAAACTATTCTGAGCGTTGAGAGGGGGGTCGGCAGAGCCATCGCCAACGCTCTCGGAAAAGGTGAGGGGTTACCGGAACTGCCTTCCTATCGAGAGACGAAACGGAAGATGAAAGAGGTGGCGGTCATAAAGGAGAAAGGCCGCCGCTTTTTCGATGCGGCAATGAGGTGATCATGGGGCGAATTTACGAAAGGCTTTCAGTTGCTCGACCAAAGCTTCAATCTTATCCCAATGAAAAACCGTCTTCCCTGTGGTAGGGATCAGAATAGCAGAAAAGCAAGAGCATGTCAAGTCAGGAGATCTAACTAAATGGCCGGCCGCGAACTATACGAGATTTTGCTGCGCATAGCATCAGAGTCCGACCCTTCTGCGTTCGCCGATCTCAAGCGCCTGGCTGACTTGTGGCGTGAGAATGGCATCGCCATCGAGGACATCAATAAGGGCCTGGCGGGGATCGCCGAACGGAAATACCCCGACGTCTTTGGCAAGATGGAGGAGCAACTGCGGGGCGTAAGCGATGAGGGTGAACGCGCCCAGGGCGTCTTGGGCGGCCTGTTGGGCTTCCTCCGGGATGTGGCCGCCGTGGCGGCGGGTATCATCGTGCGGGACATCATCGTGGGTAGTATCCGGAAGGTGGGTGAGCTTGCGGGAGCGCTCAAGGACATGGCCGTTAACTTCGTGGTGGGCGTCAAGGATGTCAACGCCGAAATGGATTTCCTTAGGGCACAACTGACCGCCCTTTTGGGGGGGTCCCAGCAAGCCGCCCAGGCCATCGACTATGTGAGGCGCATGGCCATCGTTACGCCCCTTTTCGGCGTGGCGGAACTGGCCGAGGCCATAAGGCTGCTCACCGCCTTCGGCCTCAACTATGAGCGATGGATGCCCATCATCGGTGCGACTGCTGCCGCCACGGGCAGTTCCATACAGCAGATGGCTAATGCCTTCGGGATGATCGCTTCCGGTGCCACTACCAGGGGCCTCTACTACCTCAAGATCGCCGGGATCAACGTCCGGGAGGCCGGGATCGAGTTCGACAAGTCGGGTAAGGCCATCGGCTCGACTCAAGAGATCCTGGAGATGTTGGCGGCCTATCTGACCGAGCGTTACGGTGCCCTTATGCCGGAGATGGCCCGCACCTGGCGGGGCTCCATCGAGGCCATGCGGGATATGTGGTATCAGTTCCGGTGGCAGTTGGGGCTTCCTGCCTTCGAGATCGTCCGCGAGAAACTGGCAGGCTTCCAGCAGTGGCTCGCGGAGAACCAGGACAATATCCTGGCCTTCGCCTACGTCCTCGGCGAATATCCCGCCCGGGCGCTCCAGCGCTTTCTTGATTTTCTTGGCGAGGTCACCGGGGAGATCGACTTCCAGGCTCAGGATTTCTTCCGGGGTGCGGTCAACCTCATGGTCTCCTTCGCGGACGGCCTGCTGACTGCCCTGGACAGTTACGTCCTCCCCGCCATAGTCGGCATCGCTGACCTCATCGCCAGTTTCCTCTTGGGCACGTCTCCTCCTCCACTCGGTCCCCTCTCGCGCGTCTACGAAGGCGCTGTCGCCGTCATGCGAACCTACCTCCTGGCCCTCAAAGAAGGCGTCGACTTCCAGACTCTCAACGAGATAGCGGGCTTCATCCAGTCAGCCTTGAGCCACGTCTGGGCTATCGAGGAACTCCCTGAGGAGCAATTATATGACGCCATTATAAGAGCCCGAACGCTGGTCGCTCGGGCCATTAGCGAGATGAGGACGTTGGGCGGGATCTCGCCCGCCATAAGTGGCGAGTTGACCGCTATGCTGGGCCCCATCTACCAAGACGTGCAAAACTACCTCGCCCTCCTGGGCCAGCTTCAGGCGGCGACCGACGCGGTAACAGCCGCACAGCAAAGGTTGACAGCAGCCCAGGAGAGACTGGCCGCAGTTCAGGCTTGGGTCGAAGAGGCGACAAAGAGGGTACAGGAGGCCCAGGATAGACTAAGGCGGTTCGAGCTCGAGACGGCGGAGATACCGGAACGCTTCACCAGGGGGCGGCGCAGACAGTTGGAGTTGGCCATCCAACAGGCCGGGGAAGAGAGGCGTGCGCGTCAGGAGGCCGTTAAGGCAGCACAGGAGCAGGTGAGGGCCGCGCAGGAACAAGTCAAGGCCGCGCAAGAGCAGCAACGGGCCGTGCAGGAGCAAATCAGCCTCCAGCGGGCCTACCTCTCCGAGTTGGAGAGGATCTGGAAACTCCAGGAGCAACAGACGGCGGCTGAAAAGAAGGCGCAAGAAGAAGGCGAACAGGCATTCACCGACACGAAGGTCGCGCTGACCGATGTGGGGACGAAGCTCGACGAACTCAAGGAGAAGTGGCGCACCTGGTTCGCAGAGGAGATAGATCCTATTCTGCGAAGGCTGGAGGATCATTGGACAAAACTGGGTGAGTTTATCAAGGGGTTCTTGGGGGTTACCATTACTGGTCCCTCCCCCGGCATGATAGAGCCGCCAACGGAGGCATGGGAGCAAGGCAGTCGCTTTAGAACGGCCATTGATACAATCATCGACAACCTCGACAAGATACCGACTAGGATGCGGGAGATCCTCGAAGAGGCAAAGAAGATAGCTATAGTCGCCGGGGGCGTTTGGCTGGTCATTAAAGGCTTTGAACTAGCCAAGGACTTCGTAATAGGCGCAGCCCTAGCAAAAGCATTAGGCATTACCGCTGCTGGCGCACTCAGCGTTACGACAGCAGGTATAGCCATCGCCGTCATTCTCGCCATAGCTGGCTTTGCCATGATGACCCCTGAACAGAAAGAGGCGATGAGCAAAGCCGGGCAATCGTTATATGGTGCGTTTATAGCACCCTTCGATCCCGAAAAGGCAAAAGAGATCTTCGCCAATCTGGGAACAGCGGCAGGCGAGGGGATAGAGGGTAAGGCACCTGACGTCGAAAAGGCCGCCG
>Ga0100403_1004205_pt1 | contig 10332 bp, 25 predicted proteins | sample CryGeymet201501t_FD_83663 | JGI IMG/M metagenome (GOLD analysis project Ga0100403, IMG submission 83663) | Groundwater microbial communities from Crystal Geyser aquifers in Utah, USA - Crystal Geyser metaG 2015-01t | ecosystem: Environmental > Aquatic > Deep subsurface > Groundwater | place...
ACGACGCGGGCGAGGTCTCCTGCCCGAAGTGTGATGGCAACGGACCCGAGGGAGCCGACTGATATGGCGACCTGGCTGATCTCTGACACCCACTTTTACCACGAGTCGATCGTGGAATACTGCGGTCGCCCCGAGGATCACAACGAGCGCATGTGGGCTGCCCTCGAAGAGTGTGTCACGGGGGAGGACACTCTGATCCACCTGGGGGACGTTGTCCTGTTCAGGAAGACGCCCGAGCTGCGAGCCACCGTCGATCGCCTGCCGGGCGGGAAGAAGATCCTTCTCCAGGGCAACCACGACCACCGGAAGGTCCGCAACTACGCCGGGTGGGACCGCGTGGTCAAGATCGAGGACCAGCCCCTCGTTTACACCATGCCGAAGGACTGCTGCATCTACCTCGCGCACCGGCCCCGAGAGGCGCCGATCCGACCGAACAGCCTCGTGATCCACGGGCACATCCACGAGAAGGGGGTCCCCGTCCGTTGGCACGGAACCTGCATGGTGGTGAATGCGTGCGTCGAGCAATGGAACTACCGACCGATCCTGCTCGACGACCTGATCTCTCTCTTCCTGAGAGGACCCTCATGACCATACACTGGGACAGCTTCATCTTCTGGGAGGGGCGCCCGTGGTTCCTCGTGACGGTCGACGTCACCGAGATGCCGAAGAAGATCGCCGACCTGCTGATCCAGATAGAGAACGATCTGTCCCTGGAGTTGACACTTCCTGCGTGGCTTGCGTGGGGAGAGCCCCAGGTGATCTGGCCCACCGGAGATAAGTCAACCGTCAAACTGATCGACCTGATCCAAGGAGCCCTATGAACCCCGACGAAGAGCCCCCGAAACTGTTCAACCTGGATGACTTCACCGGTGACGAGATCTCGCTCCTCCGGTACATCTGGGAGCGAGGCACCTTCAACTACGATGCTGCTGCCGAAGACTTGGGCATGAAGCCGGAGTGGCTGCAACACCTCGTGGCCAGCATGACCGAGAAGGGCATTCCCTTCACGTTCTACAAGGGGCAGACCTTCCGCGTCTTCCTGCGCGGGGGAGTCCTGGACGGGCTGGAGATCTCGATGATCCTCGACCGCCAGAACGAGAAGATCGTCTTCACCCTTCCCATCAAGCTGGAGGTCGACGAAGACCTTCTGACCAGTCAACCCGAGCGGGAATTTCCAGGCGGAATGAGCCAGGATATGGTAGTGACGGTCCTGATCGGGAAGAAGATGAACGAGAAGACCGCCGCCGTCTACGCCTACTGCACCCCGGGGAAGCACCCTGACGGCATGACCCTGACCTATGATCGCCTCGTCGCAATGGGGACGCCCGAGCAGATGCAGCTCCTCCTCAACGCCGAGAAGGGGAGACGCGCATGACCGATCGAAAGAAGAAGTGCTACTACTGCGGGGACCCGACGTCCAACCGCCCCGACCCGATGAATGCCCCTGCGAGCCCTGTCACCATGACGAAGTGCATCCAGTGGCAGAATCGCCCGTTCATCCATCGCATGGTGACCGTCTGCACCTCCTGCCGGGAGCAGCTCGCCAGCGTCGCGAAGATCGTTCAACGCCTGAAGCCTGGAGAGAACGATGTACCGGAGTAACCCCCTGAGACTGATCGTCGCGGGTACGCCCCGAGGCGGCACCAACTTCGTCCGCTTCGCCCTGAAGGAGATGAAGTACGACACGAGCCACGAGGGCATCTTCAACGACGCCACCTACCACGCCCCAGAGCGCCTGGAGACCGAGCTGCTGGGCTCCACCGCCGAGATCGAGGTCTCCGGCTTCGCCGCCCCCTTCGTGCGCGAGGCAGCCAAGCAGGGCGTCAAGATCGTCCAGCTCATCTGCAACCCCGTGGACTTCGTCAACAGCGTTCTACACCGCTGGCCCAACGCCTACGGCTCCTTCGCCGTCCCGGGCAGGGCGCCCCCTCACAAGAGGATCGCGCAGTGGTGGCTGAAGCAGCACGAGGAGATCTTGCTGCATTCCTCGTGCATCATCATGCTGGAGAAGATCGACAAGGAATTCGTCCACATTCTGTACGAACTGGGCGTGAAGTACCACCAGATCGACGCGGACGCGGTCGCCAGAGCCCTGAAGCGCTCCCCGAGAGAGAAGAGTGCGTCCGGTGCCCCGAGAGTCTACGAGATGGCGGACCTGCCCGAGGCTGTCCAGGAGTTCGCATCCGGGTTCGGCTACGGCTCTTAGGACAATCTCCAGAAAAGGGTTTGCACTCCAGTCCCCAGCAGGGTAGTCTGTAGTGTCCTCGAAGTGAGGAACGCTGCTCCGCCGAAGTGGAACGTCCCGCTTCAGAACCAGATCGTCCAGGAAATGGACACCCGAGGCTGGTGTCTCACTAACATGACGGACCCGCCGGGAGAGCCCCGGCAGATGATCTTCAGGAGGAAAGGGAACTGATGGATTTCGAGATCAACTACGACGCAGATGAAGGCCAGCAGGGCAAGATCAAGGGCATGGCATCCGCAGAGGCCGGCGGCGATCACGAGTGGCGCGGGATGAGGCTGTGGAAGTGCTTGAGCGCGGGTCGACGACCGGCACACGGCGGCTCGGGAAGGTGGCCGGAGGTCGGAGAGTGGCTGCGCGTCGAGGGAGACCTCGTGCTGCACAAGAACGGCTTGCACCTGTGCCGCGACGGGGATGCCGTGCGCTGGCTGTCACAGGAGATCTACGAGGCCGAATCACGCGGCGAGATCGTCGAGGGCGATGACAAGATCGTGGTCCGCGAGGCTCGACTGACCAGGCGGTGCGACGGCTGGACCGAGCGCACTGCCCGAGAGTTCGCCTGTGACTGCGCGGAGAGGGTCGTCCATCTCTGTGACGATCCGCGTCCGCGCGAGGCGATCGCGGTGGCTCGCCGGTACGCGCGGGGTGACGCGACGGACGCGGAACTGGATGCCGCCAGGGCTGCCGCCAGGGATGCCGCCGGGGTTGCCGCCTGGGCTGCCGGGGAGACCGCCGGGGTTGCCGCCTGGGAGGCCGCCAGGGCTGCCGCCTGGTATGCCGCCGGGGAGACCGCCAGGGAGGCCGCCAGGGAGGCCGCCAGGGAGGCCGAGAGCAAATGGCAGACGGATCTTTTGCTGCTGGTGTTGACGGCCAAGGACGAGAACGAGGCGCTGGCGCGGTTGGCGGCGGAAAGGAGCGCTCGCTGCTCTGCAACGGCGCCCCGTCTAAGGACGAGGCCATCATCGAGGACCTCACCTCCCGCGTGGAGAAGCTCCTCGTGAAGGTCACCTCGGATCAACGCGAGGCGATCGTCCTGACTCTCATGGAGGACGTGGCTTAGAAATAGTTAAGCCTTCACGAAGGAGATGAAGCGGCTTTCCTCGAACCGGAAGAAGACCGACGACATCCACGAGGAGATGGCGCGGGTGGAGTGGTTCGGTGGGCTGTACACCGGCGACGACGGCGAGCCCTGCATCCCCTCGGACAACCTCACCGCGTGCATCCAGGCTGGAGCCAAGAAGTCGAAGCTGGGCAAGCAGTTCTCCGCAGGCGTCTACGTGAACGACGGCCCCCGCGACCCCGAGGCCCTCTGGGAGGACAAGCGCTTCGTCTCCAGGAAGAGCGCCAAGGTCGGGACGTCCCGAATCATACGGACGCGACCTATCTTCCACAACTGGACGGCGACCTTCACCCTCACCTTCGACCCCGAGCTGGTGAACCAGGAACAGGTCGAGAAGGCCCTGGAAGACGCCGGTATCCAGTGTGGCGTCGGTGACTGGCGACCCCGCCACGGTCGCTTCCGGGTCGATTCGGTCAAGCAAGTAGCGTAACAAACGCCCGGCTGGCCAAGCTTAGGCATGTCCCGTCCCGGAGGGGCCAGGCAGTGGCCAGGTGAGGCAGGGCATGGCAAGGAAGGAACGTTGGGTTGGGAATGAAATAACCTTTCGACGAGGCAGGGCTGGGAATGGCTTGGACTTTTTGTCCTCCTCGTCGAAAGAAGATTTACCTGGGGCATGTCATGGTGAGGTCTGGCAAGACCTCGGTTAGGCCAGGCAAGGCGAAGGCAAGGGCGCATAGCGCAATGACTTACGAAATCTTCCAGAAAACCTCCCCAGGAGGTAGACGTATTTGCGATCCGGTCGTATACTGGAGTGTCGAGGAAACGAAAACACCCCACGGAGACGACCCATGAGCGAAACCACCTACGTCAGCGTCACCGACACCGCCAAGGAAATCCGCAAGACCCTGAAGCTGCACTTCGCTGGCGTCAAGTTTTCGGTCCGCTCCAAGAGCTACTCCGGTGGCGCCTCGGTCAACGTGTCCTGGACGGACGGCCCGACCGAGCAGAACTACGCCTCCCAGCTCATTCGGACTCGCTTTGCTTACACCGACCTCCACAACGTGAAGGCGACCGCATGAACACCTACGCCGATCTCGTGGACCGATTCAACGAAGCCGAAATCGAGGCAGCCCTGGACCGCTGTGACGCGGTCCTGGAAGGAGAGAAATGAAGACCTTCGACGAACTCGACCTGACCGCTGTCGCTGACGCCGTGAAAGCCTACGACGAGTTCCGGGACTACCTGGACGCCAATCTGTCCAAGCTGGACGATACCGAAGCCATGAACGCGGTCGTCCAGGAACAGCGTCTCGCCTGCGCCGTCGGTGTTGCCTTCGCGGACGCCACGTCGGACCGCAACGTACGAGACACCGCCGTCCGGACCCGCCCCGGCCTGCGTCAGAAGGGCAACTGGCTCCGAGCCCTACTCCAGACGCGGGGGCTCTACCACGGGCTACCCCAGCCCCAGGAGGCCCCATGAAGCTCCGGACCCTGTCCCGCATCGAAATCTACGACATCGAGGAGCAGTGTTTCTGGCGTGAGGACTGGCTGTGCAAGCCTCGCGATGAGAAGCAGCTCACCCGGCTGATCGAGCGCTTCTCGAAGGGCTTCGCCCCCGAGCCTTCGATTGTCCTCCACCTGTCGTGGAATGAGGAGTGGGATGGGTTCGATCTGGAGGCGGACGAGGACCCCCGGCTGGAGTCTTCATCTTGGTGCGAGGACGGAGTCTGGAACATCTACTTGGCTCCCAGTGAGGAGACCAACCACTGGCTGATCCACGAGTTGGCACACATCTTGCAGGGAGACGAGGAGGAGGAAGAGCACTCCCCCGCGTGGCTGCTCCACTACATCGATATCCTCCGGACGTTCCGCCGGAATCGCGCAGCCAACAACCTGCTCAAGGCTTTGACATGATCTTCCGTAAAAGCAAGCGCATTCTCGCTCTGGAAGCTGAGGTGAACGCACTCAGGCTGACCCTGTTCGCCCTTCGCGATCGCCTCGACGCCGTCTGCCCTGGCGCCTTCGACATCTCCAGCCCCTTCAAGGAGGAGCAGGAGACACTGTTCCGCACCCACTGCGAGAAGAGGCAATAGTGGTACAAGACCAAGAAGAAGGAAGAAAAAAGTGAGACCGATTGACCTCCTGAACCTGATCCTGCTACTCGTTGGCACGACGATTGCGGCGGTAGCCTGCATCTTCACCGTCATCGCCCTCTTACACCTCATCGCGAAAGGACTGAACCTGCTATGATCTACCAGAAGAAGCTGACAGAAGTCGACCGGACCCTGACCAAGGCGCGTGACCTCTTCCAGGACTCCGTCGAGGAGCTGGATCTCGGGGGTCCCATTCCGAAGGACCTGGCCCCCGAGCTGGCTGAGTTCCTGACCGCCGGTCGCCTCGCCTCTGCCCGCATCCGCACCGCCATCGACCGCTACCGAGCCTTCTGCGTCGCCGCGAAGTGGAAGGGGTTCGTTTCGTGAGCAAGATCGCGATCGACATCGACGGGACCCTCTCCAAGAACTTCACCCACTTCGACCCGTAGACGATCGAGGAGCCCTACCCCGGCGCCGCTGCCTTCGTGGAAGCCCTGAAGCGCCAGGGACACGAGATCGTCATCTTCACCGTGCAATGCTCGCCCGAGTTCAACGGGCTTTCCAAGGCTGTCTGGGGGCGCCGTACGGTGGAAGCGTGGCTGAAGAAGCACGACATCCCATTCGACCACATCTGGATGGAAGCCGGGAAGCCCAACGCCGATGCCTTCGTGGACGACAAGGGCGTCTCCTGCCGACCCGCCGACAACGGCAAGGTGGCATACGGCGCCGCCCTGGAGAGGATCAAGCAGATCACATGAGCCGCATCGACGACCTCTACCACGAGATCCACGATCTGCCCGGGCGCCTGAAGAACAGCGTCCAGGCGATACTGGACCCGGTCACCTCCTCCCCGGGCGGTGCCGTCCTCGCGTTCTGGCAGCAGGCGATCCGTGACACCGAGGGACGCGGGACCCCACACCAGCAGGAGGTCGACGAGTTCGTCCAGCATGTGGACGATGTGCTCTCCGACAGTACACTCCGCGAGCGCCTCGACTGGCTACGCCAGAATCAGGAAGTGATAGTCTGCGGCACCTTCGGCGGGGCCACCAGCTTCGTCTCGAACTTCGTGTCCGCTTGCCCGGGGTACTCCCTCGGACACGAGCGGATCTACAAGCAGGATCGGATCGACCTGAAGCCCGCCCTCGCCGGGTACCTCCGGGGCGACGTCTCCGGGGCTGCCTGGAAGTACCTCCCCCACCTGGACGGCGGCGGCCTGGGGATCGTCCAGCTCATCCGGCATCCGCTTCACGCCTGCGGGAGCATGATGAACAACACGTCCGCCCACCTCCCCGAGACGTTCGACGCCTGCGCCCGCTACTGGTACGAGCACCACATGATGCTGGAGAACGCTGCGGGTAGGCACGTTGTCCGCATAGAGGACTGGGAATTCCGCCACAAGGGCTTCCTCAACTACCTGGGGCTCCAGTCGTCTCCGGCCTGTTGGGACGCTGTAGAGGGCAGCAAGGCTAACCCACGAGGCGGTGACCGCCCCTGGACCTGGGAAGACCTTCCGGTTTACGTTAGGTCTCTCGCGAGGCAGTACGGCTATGGCCCGTAAGTGTACCAAGTGTGGGCAGAACCCGGCGACCGTCCCGGACCGAGACAAGCCCTGCTGGACATCGCCGACCAGCTCAAGACCCAGGAGGTCTGGGTTGACCACAACTCGGACAACGACGCCCTGGTAGAGCGCTCGATCCGGAACGCCGAGGCTGCCCGCCAGCGCTGGGCGAAGAAAATCGAGCGAGTCGTCAGAATTCGCCTGGATGCGCTTGCCGCGATCGAAGCGATAGTGTAGACTTCCCTGAGTCGAGAGGGGACCATGAACCAGAAAGAACAGACCATGAACTACACTGCCCACGTCAACGTTATCTGCTCCATGCTCTACCAGCGAGGGGAGCGCCAGTATCAGCCCGGCATGAAGACTGTCACCCTGAAGCAGATCGAGAACGTGGTCTCCAAGTACAACCTCCGCGAGAACGTGATCTTCACCGTCAACGAGATTCGCAAGGCGAGCACCACCCGCTGGGGCGTGTCTCGCACCGAGACCCCCAACCTCTTCCTGGTTTGCCAGCGAGACTGGGATTGACAGTCCCGCTGTCGTGTTGTATTCTTCTCTGAGTCGAAACCGCAACCCCCTGCTGAAGGAGACCGCCATGAAAGACGAGAACCCCACCCGCCGCAAAGTGATCGTGACCAAGGAGAGCCTCGTGGTCCTCCTCACCGACCACGTCAACGCCGAGAGGCTGCTGGACTCGTGGTTCGGCAAGTAGTCACCGGGCTGGCGGGGCTGGCCGCCCTCGTGGTGTTCATTGTGTTCGCCACGGCGGTGGTCACCCCCGCCCTCCAAGCCTGGAACCAGACCGAAACCCAAGTGATCGAGATCATGAACGCGACCTGGAGCGATGAGGGCGCTGAGTTCAACCTGCTGCTGAAGGAAGGCTGGGTAGTGACGGGGATTCGGTACGACGGTTGCATGAACATCCTGGTAGACCTGGAGCGCTGAAGGAGAGACCCATGAACAGCTTTATCGAGAAAGTCAGCCTGAAGGACGGGACGAGCCTGATCGCCAACTACACCAGCGCGATCATCGATGCTACCCTGGAGCGGCAGTGGTTCGTTCGCATCGCCTCGATCGACACCGCCGGGAAGGAGAAGCTCTCCGAGAAGTCCAAGCCCTTTCCCACGCTTACCGCCGTCCGCAAGACGTTCTGGGGATCGGTAGACCTGGCGTTCGACAAGCCCGCGAAGGCCGTAGGAAACGACCTTCTCACCCCAGCCGAGAAAGCAGTCTACGCATGACCACCGAAGAAAACGCCCCCAGAGCCTTGACGCCCTGGGGGTCCCATCGTAGAATTGAGTGTCGAGGAAACGAAAACACCCCCAGCCGAGAAAGCAGTCTACGCATGACCACCGAAGAAAACGCCCTCCCGCCGGATTCGATCAAGGTCATTCTCGCCGCCGCCGACGAGGAGATCGCCAACCTCAGAGCCGACGCCCGCGACGGGACCCGCAGGGTCCTCGAAGGGCTCCAGTGGGTTCTCGCCGCGAAGTGCAAGATCGAGGCGATCAAAGGCATTCGGATGGCTGCTGGGATCACGCTGAAAGAGGCGAAGGAGTTCTACGAGGCTCACTCACGTGAGCACGCCCGACAGACGTCCCTGGCTGAGATGGAGGACCGTTTCGCCAAGTCCGAGCACGCTCGCCGGGAAGCCGAGGATCGCATCGCCATCCTGGAAGAGCAGAGGGACCAGCTCGCCAAGTGCCTCAAGGACGAGGAAGAACTCACCGATCGCAGGATAGAGGTCCTGGACTCTTACCGTGTCGTCCTTCGAGACGTCGCCGTTCAGGCCGAGGAAAGGAATCTCCAGGTATGAGCTGACAGCTCCGAGCCCAGTCGATCTCGATCCAGGTGTCCAACCGGACGAAGTGCATCGCCTCCTGCAAGGGCTGCATCGCCGCCTCAACCCAGAACTGCGCGGACCCCGAGGACGACGGACGCCTGTTCCCTGTCAACTTACGGCATCTGAGGAAGGGGCTGAAGTTCGCGGAGCGCTGCGGGGCCACCCACGCGATCCTGACCGGCAAGGCGGACCCGCTCCAGGAGGCCCCGCCGTACATCTTCAGTCTGATCTAGCACTGCGCCGACGCCATGCCCGTCGTGGACCTCCACACCAACGGCTGGCTCCTCCAGGGTCCGAAGCCCAAGTTCCAGCTCGACCACCTGGAGGATGCCGGGCTCTCCATGCTGACTCTCTCTGTCGCCCACGATAACCCCGAGATGAACCGCCAATTCATGGGCGGGCACGGGGGATGTGTGGACCCCCTGATCCGGCATGCTCGGGACATCGGGCTCCTGACCCGCGTCTCCCTTCTCGTTCACAGGGGAGGTATCCAAAATCTGGACGATATCATGAGGTACATTCAGCACTTCGGGAATCTGGGTGTCCACATGGTGGTCATCCGGGAGCTGTGGGTCCCCGCAGGGAAGGAGCCCACCGCGTGGCCCTCCACTAAGCACCACCCGTGGTACTGGTCCTTCCACAACAAGGTGCCCATCGCCCCGCTGGAGGCCGCGTTCGACGCCATCGCTTGGACCGAGGGGCACCTCCGGACGGAGCTGAGGGTAGAACGCCGCGAGCCTCTCCCCTGGGGACAGAAGGTTTTCGCCGTAAGTGGTTTCCCGAACAAGGATTACGGCGTCAACGTGACCTTCGCTCGCTGCGACGAAGGGCAGAATGGCCAGATCATCAAGTCGATCGTCCACCGCCCGGACGGTCACGGGTACCGGAACTGGGACTCGAATGGAGACCTTCTGTACTGATTTCGGTCGGACCGCAACCTCGCCCGCCACTAAACCTTCTGAGAGTGCAACTTTGGAATTCACCCCCAGGAGGTAGAAACATGTCCGCTAAGAAGGCAATTCAGATCCTCAAGAAGACCGGCAACCTGACCGAGGCAGTCACGGAAGCCCTCAGCAACTCGCGTGCGTACGACCTCTCCGAGCAGGGCACAGGCCAGACGTCCGAGTCCCAGGTGTTCTTCGCCCCGAACCAGGACGCCCTCAATCAGCTCCTCCTCCGGATCGAGGACAAGCTCCCCGAGTGTACCTACAGCGTCGATGAAGTCGACGGTCCCCCGCCCGGGTGGGAGATCAAGGTCAGCGGCTCGATCCATTCGCACGACGTGGCCAGCCTCGCGGCGGTCAAGGGTGTCGTCCGGATCGACGGTCCGAGCATGGAGTTTCAGTAAACCCCAACTACTAAATCTGCATCGATTGGTAGTTCATTAGTAGTTGGAGGTCGAAACATGAAGCTCCCCCGCAAACATCTGTGGTTAGCCGCTTGCGTAGTGGCTCTCGTAGGGGGAGGATTGTCGTTTGTGCTGTTGCTGATTACGTTTACGTCAACACTGACGGCGTCGGTCAGCGACACCGAGAGC
>Ga0100403_1004207_pt1 | contig 10330 bp, 12 predicted proteins | sample CryGeymet201501t_FD_83663 | JGI IMG/M metagenome (GOLD analysis project Ga0100403, IMG submission 83663) | Groundwater microbial communities from Crystal Geyser aquifers in Utah, USA - Crystal Geyser metaG 2015-01t | ecosystem: Environmental > Aquatic > Deep subsurface > Groundwater | place...
GCTCGCGCAGCCGCGCGATCCCGAAGTCGAGCACCTTCACCTGGCCGGCGCGCGTCAGAAACACGTTCTCCGGCTTGAGATCGCGATGGACGATGCCTTTGGCGTGCGCCGCCCCGAGGACGTCGAGGAGCTGGTGCGCGACGGAAAGCACCTCGTCCTGGTCGAGTCGGCCGCCGAAGCGAAGCCGTCGCTCCTCGAGCGTCTCGCCGTCGAGGAGCTCCGTCACGAGAAACAGCGAGCCGTCGTCAGCGACGTCGTCGTCGATGACCTTGACCGCGCCGTCGTGCGCGACGGCGTTGGCGACGTAGCCTTCCCGAAGGAATCGCGTCTTCACCTGGGGATTGATCGACAGCTCCGTGTGCAGGATCTTCACTGCCGCGCGACTCCCATTCCGGTGCGTCGCGGCATAGACCGCGGCCATCCCGCCGAGCCCGAGCAAGGCGTCGAGTCGCCATTTGTCGCGGAGCGTGCTCCCCACGCGCCCGCGCGCACGCAGGAGCATGGGATCGAGGACTTCGGTCAATGAGTCGGTCTCGGACGTCACCCGTTCCTCCCCACGGCTTCCCGCTACCGGCAATCGCGCTTCCCCATTCGAAGCGGCAACTGCCCGATCTCAATCTAAGCGCCGTACGTGGATAAATACAACCCATAGGATGCCTCGTACGAAATGCTTGGTGTGCGTTGCGTGCGCTGAAACCGTCGCTGCGTGGGCCGCAACGATCCCGAGAAGCTCGTCCGAGCCGTCGGCGAGCGCGTGCGCGAGCTGCGCCAGGCTCGCGGTTGGACGCAGAATGACCTGGCGATGCGACTGCGCGCGGCGGTGCAGCGCGTGCAGAACATCGAGCGAGGCGGCGAGAATCTCACGATCTTCTCGCTCGCCCGCCTCGCCGAGGCCTTCGACGTGCTTGTCTCGGAGCTATTCGAGCGTCCTTCGCCGACAGGGTCGCGACGGCTCGGCCGCCCGCCGAAGCGGGCGACGGCACCGGAGGACAGCTGGGCCGCTCGCGCCCTTTCGCTCGCGCGCATGATCGCGCCCGGAAAGCGTGGAATGGTGCTCGCGTTGCTCGAGACGGCCGCGGACGAGTCGCGTCGGACGCGTCCGCCCGTGAAGCGCACGCCGGCCAAGAAGACGGTCCGCGGAGCTGCTCGTGCGAGGAAAAAAGGGCGGGGCGCGCGTCGGCGTGCGTGAGCCGCCGCCTCTCCGCGCGTTCCGGTCTGCAGCGTGTGTGGCGATGGGCGTCTCAGCGTCTCGGTTTGCACTTACATGGCGCTTCGCGTTCTTCGCACGTTTCTCCTTTGTTCCGCGCCGCGTGCTCGCTCGTGCTGTGCGGCACCTCGCGCAGCGAGATCTTCGCGCGGGCGCGATCGATGACGCTACGCATCATCTGATCGAGCTGCGCCAGATTCCGGTTGACGAACTCCTCGAGCGAAGTGCGCACGAGCCGACATTGTTCCGCGACGAGCCGTCGATCCCAGTGCCACCGCGCGCCGTACTTCTCGAACGGCTCCGGCGGCGGCTCCCACACCGCGGTGTACGGCACGCGCATGTTACCCCAGAACGCGCGGGGATTCTCCGAAGCGCGTCCTCGCGTGCCGATCGATCTCGACCGTCTTGTCCGTATCGTCCTCATCGGGGACCTTCAACCCCAACACGCCGATCGACTCCTCCGACACGATCATCATCACGAGCGCGCTCCCCATGATCGACCTCCCTCTACCTATGGGGACCGTGGGGTTCGCGCGGTCCGCCAGGGGTACAAACACGCGAGCGAGCGCTGCGAGACGCACGGCGGGTGCGTGCGCCGCTCGTCGAAAGCGGTGCGGCAGCAGCGGCATTAATGCGCGCGCTCCGCAGGCCCAAGAGCGCCGATAGCGCGAAGACTTGACGCTCTGTTGGCGTCGCGCTGTCGCACCGCTGGGGAATTGTCGGCGAGCGGTTGGCCTCATGATCTCGCCGGCGCCCGCCGCGAGAGCGGAACGATTGCGGTGCGCTGGAGAGTGCCCGGGCCCGTTCTCGGGCGCAGGCGAATCTCGCTCGCACGGCTTTAGCTCGACCGGCGTTGGCGGCGAATTGGTCACCGTCTTGCGCGTCGTGGGCGTCGATCCCGATGCGACGAGCTCAATCGGGTTCATGGGAACCCGAACGCCGACGCGTCGCGACGCGCGCGTCGACCGTCGCGCCGGACCAAGGCGACGACGGCTTCCCGCCCGTGCTCGAAGCGTTCTTGGATGCGTTCGTCGACATGATCGTCGAAGAGCTCGTCGCTCACCCACCACCGGAAAACGCAGCTCTTTCTGTAGCGCGCGAGGGCTTCGTCGTCTTCGGCGCGCGCGGTCGACGCGACGAGCGTTGCGGCGATGACCAGCAGAGCGAGCCGCATCAGAGTGACTCCGCTAGCAGCCGCATCATCTCGTCCTCCGGTGAATCGCCGGCGAGCACACGCGAGCCGCCGTCGGGATCGGCGATCGCGCAGACGCGAACGCCTTGTGCGGTCGCGCACCCAACGCGCCGAGCCGTGACGCTAGGGATGCCGAAGAGCGAGAGGCGGTGCTGCGCACGCACGGCGAGGACCAGCGCCGCGTACTTGCCATTCAGGTAGCAGTTGCGCCCGCCGAGCATCTCCGTGGCTTCGAGGCGTGCGAGCCGCATTGGTGGCCGAGCGTCGGCGCGAACCACGCCGCGACTTCGTCGCGCGAGCCGGAGAACTGCGCGGGAGCGGGGTGATCGCGGTAGTGGAGATGGCCAAGCGATCGCGACGCATCCTTCTATTTGAGCTGACGAGTATCGCGAACGTTTCGTTCCATCCGTCTCTCCGCCACGCGCGAGCGCGCGTCGCACGGCACCGTCCCTTCGGGTAAGATATTGGATTGAAGACTCCGCGGGGGAGGGTCGGCGGGGCCGCACGGGCTCCGAAGGGGAGGGCATGCGGAAGAAACCGTCGCCGCAACCGGATCTCGCGCCGATGCGGCGCAAGCTCGACACGCCGTTCTCGGGGATTGGCGCGGTCGGCGAGCGGAGCGCGACTCCTCCGCCCGACGGCGAAGCCGCCGAGGCGTGCGCCGGGTCCGTCGCGCTTCTGCATGGCGACGACCCTCCGTCCGCGAGAACGCAAGCTCTGCTCGATCCGATCCTCATCGAGATGGGGCAAGCGCTCGACGATGGTCACCACGCGCGCGCCCTTCGAGCGGCGGAGGACGCTCTGCGCCTCCGACCGAGTCTCGCGGTGGCGCTCATGTGCAAGCGAGAATGCACGATCAAGCTCGAGGCGACGTACCTCGCGCAGATCGGTCCGCTCACGCAGATCCTCGTCGTTCTCGACCGTGACGCAGTGACGCATCTGGACATGCGCGCGCGGTTCCTTGTCTCGAACGTCGACGGCGTAGCGACAATCGCGGAGGTAGCGCGCCGGAGCTTCATGGACCGACTGTCGGCGCTTCGAATTCTCGCCGAGCTATTTGCGCGCGGGATCCTCGGCCCTGCTTGAGCGGAACGGCAACCTCTGTGCAACGCCAGGAAGATCTGACCCCCATACGACACGAAAACTGATGCAAGCGACGCTCGATTGCAGAGATGGCGTCCGGGAACTCCAGGACTACGGATGCCTGGTATCGAGAGCGCGCGCGAAGCGCGACATCGCGTACGTTGCTCACTGCGCGATCGTAAGCTCCGCGACAGGCGTCGCTGGCATCGCGGGACTCGCGTTGTAAGGGGTTGGCACCGGCCGCTGAGGGCTCACGACGCCGACGCGACCGCTCTGGTAAACGCGCGCCTCCGTGAAGCCGTAGTACGCCGGGCTCCACGCCGTCTCGAGCTGACTGCCTCCGTTGCCCGCGATGACCTGATAGACGCCGCGGCTTCCCGGGAGCTTGGTGGCGAACCACTCGTGCGCGTGCGCGCACAGGTAGCCCTTCACCTTCGGCGTGCTGTCGAGTAGCGACGCGAAGCTCGACGCGAGCGCCGGATTGATCGCATCGGCGCTCGCCGTCGAGCCGTCCGGCGCGAGGATCGGCTTGTGCCCGAAGACGAAGATTCTGGAGACGTTCGCGTTCGCTTGCGCCGCCCGCAAATCGGCGGTGAGCCACCGAAGCGCGATCCATCCGATTTGCGTCGAGCCGGTCGTGGAGTCGGCGGTCGTCGTCCACGTGTCGGTGTTGAGCACGACGAAGTGCGTCCCGCCGTCGTCGAACGAGTACGACAGCTTGCTCTGATCGTCCTGAAGCGCGTCGGCGTTCGGCGCGGCGGTCGTCGGCCCGTTGCCGGCGTGCGCGTCGAAGCCGTTGGTAGCGAGCCACTGCGTCCACACCGCGTCCGCGGGACCGTTCGAGAGCTCGACGCCGTTGCTCTTGTAGAGCATCTCGTGATTGCCCACGAGCGGCACGAGCGGGACCCTCGAAGCGATCGGATCAGCCTTCCAAACGTCCGCCCATCCCGCGAGCTGGCTCGCGAGATTCGTCGTGCCCTGCACGAGCGAGAGCACCAAGTCTCCCGTGAAGAAGAAGAACTTCGGGTTGTCCGGCAACGCGACGACGTCCGCGAACGTCCGCTGAAGCTGCGGCAAGTTCGCCGAGCTCGGATTCCGCTGCGAGCTCCAGTCGGCCTTCTGGAGGCGGTTGCACCCGACGAAGACGAACGACGTGACGAGCGCATCGGTCCCGCTGCCGTCGCCGCCGCCGCCGTCGCCGCTGCTGGCGTCGCGCGGGCTAGCGTCGCCTGCACCGCCCTCGTTGGGAAGGGAGCCGTCCTGCGCGTCCGACGCCGCGCTCGCATCGTTCGGGGTGCCAGCGCCACCTGCGGAGTCCGAGGAGCCGGCGCATGCGGCGGAGAGCGCGAGCGGTACAAGGACGACGAGCGTCGAGGTGCGGAGCATTGCGTCGGCCTCCTAGCATGGCCGAGAGTCGCCCGGGAAACGCGTTCGAAACGACTCCGCTACGGGCCGTTACTGCCGCGCCGCCTCGCCGTCTGGCTTGACACCTCCAGCGCACGCGCCTTCACTCTACCCAGTGGGCCTCTGCGCGCTCCTGCGCTTCTTCGTGGTGATCTTCGCGATGCACTTCGGCGGCGCGCTGCACGCGCTCGCGGATCTCTGGGCACACCACGACGACGCAGCGGCCGCCACCGAGGACGACGGCTGTCCGGACGACGAGAGCGGCAGCCCGTGCCCTCCGGGCTGCCCGACATGCCATTGCGCGCATCCGCAGCTCCCGGTCTCGCCGGCGGTGGCGCGCGGCGTATTCGCCGCGCCGTTCGAGGCCGCCGCGCTCGCGGTGCGCGCGGAGACACGTCCCGAATCCCCGCCGATCCGATCTCTGTTCCGTCCTCCGCGGGCGTGAGCGTCGTCGCTACCCATCGCTCACCTCGAACGCGCCGAACGGCGCCGGAGCACGAACATGAGATTTGCGATCGCGGCCCTCGCCGCGTCCGTGACGCTCTCGGCCGCGCGCGCACGCGCGGGCGAGACGACGCTCGCGGAACCGATCATCGAAGAGAACATCACGGACGCGGACGCGACCGACGTCGGGACGCTCGAAATCGATCTGACCGGCGCCGCGTTGCGCTCACCGAGCTCGGGGCTCTGGCGATCGGCGGTCGAAGCGGAGTGGCGGCCGATCGATCGGCTCGGCGTCGGCGCGGAGATCGGCACGAGCGGAGTGCTCGACGGCACGAGCCCTCACGGTCCCGACGCGTACGAGCCTCGCGGCGCCGTGTCGTGGGTCGTCGGGCGCGACGCGCCTCGAAACCTGTACCTCCAAGCGGAGATCGCAGCGCGGTGGAGCGACGCGAGCGGCGGGTTCGTCGATCCGACCGAGTCCGCGCTCCCGTACACGTTCGGCCTCCGCTCCGCCACACGCGCCGGACCGTTCACGCTGCGCGCGGCTGCGGTCGGCGAGGCCGGCGGCGCGAGCGCGCACGTGCCGGTCCGCGCGAGTGGCGCGGCTCTCGGCGAGGTGATCGCGCTCGGCACGCGCTTCTACTTGGGGGCAGAGGCCATCGCGGACTGGGCGCGCGCTCGGCCGTTCCTCGTCGTACCCGAAGCGCTCTTGCTCCGACGGATCGGCCGCCTGCCGCTTCGCTTCGGCGTCGGCGTCCCGTTCACGGTCGGCGCCCGGGGCGAGCAGTCTTCTTACGGGATCGCGTTCCGAATCGTTCTCGAGCCGAGCGAATGAGGCGGCGATGCAGAAAAGAAAAAGGCCCGCGGTCCGTCTTCGGCCGGCCGTGGGCACTTCGCTGGTTGGCTCCCTTCACGCGCTGGGCGCGGAGGCGGCCCCGTTGACGCCGTTGGCGACGCCTGTTCGTCGCGAGGCGCGTCGGCCTACGATGAATCGGGCCGTTCCGCTCACTTGCGCCTGTTCCGAGGCGGCTTACCTTGAGCGGACGAGGGCTTGCCGATGCCGCCGAACGACGAACGCTGGCTCACCAACTCCGAGATCGTCCGATTGACGGGGCTCTCGGACGAGAAGGTTCGCCAGCTCTGCGAGGCACAAGTCTTCGCGAGTGCACGCAGGCGCGAAGACAAGCGCTGGGAGGCGCCCGAGCACGAAGTGCGGTCCGCGCAACTCCTCGACCCGAACGTGGTCGTCGCGCGGAGCGTCGTCCATTCGGCGGACGGCGCGCGGAACGAACGCCAGCTCTCGGCATTCTTCGCGCAGCTCGTTCGGCTCAAGAAGCTGCAGCTGAGCACCGACGGGAAAATGTCGATCGATCAGGAAGCCTATTTCAACGAAGTGAAGGGCCAGGTCGATCCCGCGGCGGTTCCTGTGTTTCGACATCCTGACGCCGGTACCGGCGAGGTCACGCCGTCACCCTCTATCGACGCGCGCGAGCCGACATCGGAACCCGGTCGTGCCATCGACGAATCTGTCAGCCGCGTGCCGAGCGCTGAGCCCGACTTGCGCGTGCCGGTCGAGAGAGCGGAACATGACGAACGTCCGCTCTGGGAAGAGTTCGTCGAATACATGATCGGCCATGGCGACCCGCGGCGGCTGCCGGACGAAATTTTCGCCGGGCGCTACGCCCCGGAGTTCATCCCACCGGTCGGCGCGATGTACTTCGTTTGCCTTAATGTTGCGCCCCCGGCCGATCCGGAAACGATTGAGCCCAGGACCATCGTGCGCTCCTATCCGTACTGGCGTCTTTCGCGCAACGGGAAGTACCTGGAGCGCTTGCCTCAAGTCGACACTCTTTCGGTGCCTGCCGTTCTCAAGCGCGGATCTATCCCGAGCGAATTCGCGCCGAGTAGCGCGCGCTACGTGCAGCTGCGTGAGTCTTGGCGCATGCGTGCCGTCGAGGCGCGCGCGAAGCTCAGACTGCGTGTCGCCGGAGGCGGGGCTAGCTTTCTTGAGTCGTTCTCCGAGCCGCCGCGTATCGAGGCCGAGCTCGCTCGCTACCAGGAGGAGCGCCTGCATCCGTCGGAGTTGCCGGAGTCGGTGATGGCGAACCTCATCAACACGCCATTTCTGCCGGTCATCGGCATGGCGCGCGTCGAGTGCACCGGTCAGCTCACCTATTGCGACAAGCACAACGGCATGCTGATCGACTCGGACGATCCCGAGCCAGGCTGCGATGTGTACACGTGGTGCCGGCGTACGGCGGGCTGGGACGATTCAGTGAACGGCGTCGTGGCGCACGAAGCAGAGGAACGAGCGCTCGCCGTCCAAGGAGCGTACGCGAACGGCTACGAGCCCATCGACTGCCGGCTCGGCAACGCCGAGTACGATGCGTATCGGGCCGCGTGGGAGCAGGCCCAAGAGCGCCATCGCGCGAAGAGTTGACGCTCTCTTGGCGTCGCGCTGCCGCACGGCTGGGGAGTCGTCGGCGAGCGGTTGGCCTCATAATCTCGCGCGTGCCGCCGGGCGAGAGCCGAACGATTGCCGTGCGCTGGAGAGTGTCCGGGCCGGTTCTCCGGCGCGGGCGTCGTACGGCTTTAGCTCGGTCGGCGTTGGCGGCGAATTGGTCACGGTCTGGCGCGTCTTGGGCGCCGAGCCCGACGCCGACGAGGCTCAATCGGGCTCATGGGAACCAAGACGCCGACCCGCCGCGACGCGCGCGTCGGCGCGTCGGCGCCCCTCGTCGCGCCGGAGCAAGGCGACGACGGATTCCCGCCCGAGCTCGAAGCGTTCTTGGATGCATTCGTCGACATGATCGTCGAAGATCTGATCGCTCACCCACCACCGGAAGACGGGGAATGAAACGCGCCGCTCTTTATCTTCGCCGTTCCACCGACGAGCATCAGGTCGAATCGTTGAACGTCCAGCGCGAGAACGCGCGAACCTTTCTGTCGACGATCGGCGCCGAGCAAACGCTCACGTTCGAGGACGACGCCAAGAGCCGCGCGGAGTTCAAGAAGCGCCCCGGGTTGCTCTCGATGCTCGCGGCGGCGAAGGCGGGGAGGTTCGACGTCCTGGTCGCGAGGGACGAGACTCGAATCGGTGGCGACACGTTTCGGACCGGCGTGATCTTGCAGGACCTCGTCGATGCTGGCGTCCAGGTGTTCTATTATTCGACCGGCGAGCAGGTGAGCTTCGACGATCCGACGGCGAAGATCATCGTCGCCGTCCGGAGCTACGCCTCGGAGCTCGAGAGGCTGAAGACCTCTCAGCGCACGTACGAACATTTGGAACGGAAGGCGAGGAAAGGCCTCAACGTCGGCGGTCGGTGCTTCGGATACACAAACGTGGAGGTCATGGCCGGCGAGCGGCGCGCGTACGTCGACTACAAGATCAACGACGCCGAAGCGAAGGTCATCGTCTACATCTACGAGCGGTACGCTGCCGGCTGGGGCCTTCGCGCGATCGTAAAAGATCTCAACGAACGTGGCGTCCCCCCGCCGCGGCCGGGTAAGCAGCGCAAGGGGCATTGGTTCGTGAGCGCGTGCTGGGAGATGCTTCGGCGGGAGCGTTATCGCGGCAAGTTGGTGTGGGGCGAATCCGAAAAGGCCTACCGCTCAGGGACGAAGGTTCGCCTCGTTCGTCCCGAAGAAAAAAGAACGGCAGCTGACCGACCGGACTTGCGTATCGTGAGCGAAGAGTTGTGGAACGCGGTGCAGGCGCGCATCGCGGCTCATCGCCGCCTGAACGCGGGTTGCAGAGCGCCGCGCGGGGCGCCTCCCAAATACTTGCTCTCGGGTCTCGCGGTCTGCGCCGTCTGCGGCGGTTCGATGAAGGTTTTGAGCGGCCGCGACGGCACGACGGCATTCAAAGTCTACGGTTGTGCGAACCACCGCGATGCGGGAAACGCGATCTGCGCCAACACGCTGCGCAAGCCGGTCGCGCTCGTCGATCAGGTCGTGGTCGACTGGTTGAAGGAGAACATTCTGACGGAGCGATTTGTCGTGCTTGCGCTTCGAAGAATCCGCGAGCGCCTCCGCGAGTCCTTGCAGATGCAGAGCGGGGAGACTCCGCGGCTCCGCCTCGAGGCCGAGAAGCTGAAGAAAGAGATCGGCAAGCTGGCGGACGCGCTGCTCGCGACGGACGAGAAACCGCAGACGATCGTCACGATGATCGCGGAGCGAGAACAGAAGCTCGGTGCCGTTCAGGCTCGGCTCGCGGCGATGAAGAACGCGCCGCAGGTCTTGGATCTCGAGGGACGCCGCCTGGAGAAGGAGGCGCTCAAGCGCATCGAGGACTGTCGCGATGTCCTCGCGCGTCGCGGAGACGCTGGAAAACGGGCGCTCACCGCGTTGCTCGACGGAAAGCTCACGTTCAAGCCGGTGCAGGGGAAGCGGTACGAGGTGACGGGGAAAGTCGTCACCGGCGCGCTGGTGCACTTAGTTGAGCGTCCCCAGGGGGCCGCGATCAATTCGATGAAGGAACGGTCGTCGCGCGGATGTTCGTGTCGATCGCGAGCGGCGCGGAGATGATGATGAGATTTGTCTGCTAGCAACGCCGGGCGTTTCGCTAGGCAACCTTCCGACGAAGCGCTCGCGGTGTCTTTGCTATGTGCGGGCGACAATTATGATAATAATATCAAATATTTGTGCTAAATCAGCCGGCAGAAGCCCGTCAGTGCCACCTCTCCTTAACAAGGCGGACCAGCGGCGGCGACGAGGAATGCTTCGCGGCCTCCACGACGAGCGTCAGGGCGGCTGCGATCAGACCGCAGTGAAGAATCTGGGACTCCTCGCGCTCGTGGGGGCCGGCGTTGCGACGTTCGTGGCGCTCGTGCTCGCCTCGTACGCGCGGCTCCTCGCGCGGCTCGCGAAGACCGATGTCCTCGTGCTCGACGACCTCGGTCTCGGTGCGCCGAACGAATTGCAGCGGCACGATTTGCTCGAAGTGATCAAGGACAGCTATGGGCGCTTGTCGACCGTCATCACCAGCCAACTTCCGATCC
>Ga0100403_1004210_pt1 | contig 10318 bp, 10 predicted proteins | sample CryGeymet201501t_FD_83663 | JGI IMG/M metagenome (GOLD analysis project Ga0100403, IMG submission 83663) | Groundwater microbial communities from Crystal Geyser aquifers in Utah, USA - Crystal Geyser metaG 2015-01t | ecosystem: Environmental > Aquatic > Deep subsurface > Groundwater | place...
ACTAAAGACCTACGAACCTTGGTCATTCCGCATTTTCATTAATAGCTATGGTCTCGTAGGCTTTGGGAGACCCTCCGTTAACATAAACATCCTCCCACCATCCGGGCCTTTCTTACCCTTAAGTATCAAGGACAGCTATGCCTATCAAACTCTAGTCAACACATGGAGACTCTAGAGAGGTCTAAATGCTTGATCCCCAAGTATTTGCCCACTTTCTCAGTGGTTCCGCGTCTTTATTACAAGCAAAAACGTTGTGGTCTGTGGAGGTATTGCAAGTAATCTACTCTTACGTGATTCCCCACTTAATTAACCGGAGGCGCTAATGTTTCTAATACTACTTTTCTGCTCGATCATGCCAACCGAGCCTGTTGCAACTCCAGACCTTAACCCTCACCCTCCTGCCAGAACTGTGCTAAAAAGCTTCTCAGGACGAGCAAGCTTCTACAACGAACCTCAGCTCACAGCCTGGTGCAATCCCCCAATCGGCTACCAGCAGTTCCGAAAGTACCGTCCACACACGGAGCCCGTCGCTACAGCAGCTCACAAAACCCTACCACTAGGCTCACTCGTTAGAGTTCACCGACTAGATAATAAGCTTATTGATCAAGTACTAATCTCGGACAGGGGTCCTTACGTACAAGGACGTGTACTAGACCTCTGTTTGAAGAGTGCTCAGCGGCTCAAGATGATTAACCACGGTGTTGTAGATGTACACTGCGACGTTGTGCGGTTAGGACCCCAGAAAGAAGGCTGATATGAACATCTCCAATGACGTTCCCCCTCCACTTAGAGAGATTGGCTTCTGCGAAGTTGTCCTAGGGTGGGGATGTATCGCACTATTGGTTCTACCATTCATCGCACCAACTATTATAGCTACCTTCCGAATGCTATTTGGCGATTAAATAATGAAACCTACCCACATTACATTTCTAGACTCGATTCTCTATATAGGAAGTCTCAATCTTCCCTATGCCGCCCTTTGTCACGATCATAACGACTTCCTAACGTTCTGCGGCAGAGTCTTTTGGTGGGATCGCTCAACTGTCGTTGGCAAAGACATGACTATCTCCTTCAAATCTCCTGGGTGCAGCACAATATACATACATAACCGCCTCTGCATACTGAGGCATAGCCTAGACCCTGAAGACAACCGTTAATAGTGCTGAATCTAGCAGCAAGGAGACGATTGTGGTTCTAGGTATACATGGAGGCTCTCGATGCTCCTACAAACCGTTTCTAGTTCTTGGTTATAAGAAACGAACGATCACATACCCTATCGAACAAGGTCTAGCATGGATTTTTGGACTACCTACAGAACTGTTTGAAGATCCGTCGGACGAGAAGTTAGAAGATCCACTCGTCTTGGATGAATTCAGGCTCAGAGAACTACTTAAGTGGTTTGAGCTTGAACCTACGCTAGCAACGTTGAATCTAGTCCCTCAGATCTTTACTAACCCTCAGGAGGCAGTCTCTTTTGTTCGCACTGATCTAGTAGAAAACCACTATCGTGAAGACTTCTGGTTGATTTATCTGCAAAGTCAGGCGGAATATGATGATGCCAAAGGATACAACCTCATCATACCTAATCTTCAGTCTGAAGAAGAACAGCAATTAGTCCGAGATTTAGGTGGCATTGTTGCCCATATTGGAAGACTTGATGACACTTATGACCCACGAGACATTGTAGTCCCAATCAATAGCTTAACTCCTATGAAGCTACTTCTAGCCGTAGTTAGAAAATTAGGAGGCTTTTCTGTAGACACTGGAGCCTTACTATGAGAGATGATGACCGAACCCCCGAAGATATCCTGTTCCTAGAAGAAGGAGCTGAGGTAGACCTCGTTGAAGGTCTCACCCGGGAAGAAGGCATCCGCCTACTCCGTCGCTCTGTAGTCATTCGTGGCTGTCACCGACAGCTACCTAGGTTCTATGTCCCACTGGAACCTGCTGCCCTAGGTCTTCCAGCTGAAGTAGCTACTGCAGTCAAACGAGTTACAAAGAATGGTCATCTACGGCTCTTCCCTGAAGATAAGATCAACGAGCTGTCGAGACCAGTCACAGCTATCCAGAAGTGGCTTGACGAGAACACCTCTCAATCTGTATTCGGACGTCTCGTCCTATCAACACAGTGGGCTCCTAGAGACTACGAACAACCAGATTGGGGTGAGAGCAAGCAGACTCCAGGTGTTAACAATACCTGGCGAGAAGTCTGGGACTATAATCTTTATCGTTTTCGTCAGGCGGTTGAGGACGCCTATACTAACCATCAGACCTACGTAGCTCAGGTGAGAACAGAAGTAGAACCTCTAGCTAGAGGCATCTACCGTCAGATTGTAGCTGTCATCGGACAGAATCCCGAAGCATATCCAGGTTACGCCGTTCAAACAACGGATGAGGGAAATGTAATTCCCGTCATTGCCGGAAAGGCCATGTCTGAGAATGACTTTGTCGCGTATCACTGGACCGTAGTACAATCCGAGCTCCCCAAACAGGCTGACTTTCAATTCGGGGAAGGTTGCCTCCTTCGCTACGACCACGGTCCTGTCCCGATCGCTGTTGTGGCTCCAGACGATGATATCAAAGCCTTCGCGGACGACCTTTGCTATTCAGTTATTGCACCCGCCGAAGTTATCAACGAAGTAGCTCTCTCTGTCCGTCGTAAGATGCATGAGTTCACAGCGCAAACAGCTCAGGGACTACTAGATCGTATGGAAGAGAATGATGGAGCATTAACTGCGCCATCTGTTGGTAGGCTAGGCATACTGTTCCGTAACATTCGGCGGTTAAACATCCTTCAGGACTACGTCCTAGATCAAGCCTGTAATGAGCTTGAAGAAATCTATGACACACCTTTCCAAGAAAGAGACTGGGCACAATTAGGTAGAATTCTTCATCAGCTCATTACCAGAGCCGAAACTATTCTTCAGTCTGAAGAACATCCTACTAATGAACCCCCTGTAGAGAAAGAAGTCCCTATTAAAGAAGACTCACTAGAAGACTTAAATAACATTGTCAAGGAGCTTGATCCCGGTCCAGACATTAACGAAGCTCTCGAAGAAATGTGGGACGAAAACCCCTCTACTCTAGAGCATGAGACCGTCTATACCCCACAGTACGAGCCCCCAGTTGTAGAAGAACAGACTACCAAAGATAAGCCCCCTGTCGAAGAGGAGAAAGAAGTTTCAACGTCTACCGAGTCTGATGAGATCGTAATCGATATTAGCCATCTACCTCCTCATCTTCAAGGAATTGTCCCATCTACTTTCAGGAGGTGATTTTTGAGAGATCATACTGACAAGCTGATATTCTTTTACTGGGTAAATCACTAAATTCACCAGTACTTCTAACCTCATCCCATGAAACTTGGATAGCAATCGCAGCCCTGCCCTCCTACTGGACTAGCATACTCCTAAGTTTGATAATCATTGCCGTTACCCCCGTTCTTATCTGCAACCGTTATCTCCACTATACCTAAGCCTCCTGAAGAAGACTTAGGGAAAGAAGAAAAACATGTACACCCTCACTGACGTAATCCGACATATCCTAGCTCTCCGCCAGAGAATCCTCTTAGCAGACCTAATGACTTACGTGTACGTGGTAGAGCATGGACTGCTTCGTCAAAATGCTGTTCGGCTAACAGATCAAGCATATCGCTTTATGGGAAACGAAATCTATCAAACAGAGGTATCGCTCGCACTCTCGGATCTCCTCAAACTGGAAGAGGTAGCTAAAACTTTCTCCCCTGATGCCTGTTATTTTGAGGTTGGTCGTAATCTTCAATCCTCAACGACAATCACATTCGATGATGTTCCTGATCTGCAGCGAGTTCACGCAGATCTAATCCAACGGGGGCCTATCTCCCATCCGATATCTATTCCGCCTGTAGTTAATATGGACGAGGAAGGAACAGAGGCTATTGACTCAATGTGGAAAGATATTTCAGGGATGGAAGACTCATCCCTACTAACAAAATATCAAACAGGTAAGAAAAATCTCTGGGTTGAGATAGACTGGGAGCTTCCGCTCCTTGATAAAACTACCAACTTAGTTGATATATTCTCTACATTTACGTCTGCAGCAGCCTCATTTATCACCTGGCAAGAGTCAGAGCATAGCAAGGAAGATATTACACGCTGGAGTTTGCTCAATTTCCGTCGAGCTCAATCAGCATATCACTTGTTCCAAGATAAATCGGTATGACTGACTTTGTAGGAACTCTCCGATGCATCTACCTACTAGGATCTCTACGAATCGACTATTATTACGATTACGTATCTAGATTCTGTCTTCTGTACACGAGAGACAATAGAGCCAATGCCTCCTCCTTCACCGGAGAAGAAGACTGGAGTCAAGTAGCATGGCCTCTGACTATTACCTCTATATCCCTACCCTATCAAACTTCTCGAACTACCCTTACCGCTACAGTTACAGATAATAATCAGCAAAGCTGTACATGGAGAATTATAATCCCTCGCGCGTGAGAAAGACCCATGCTCCCACTAAACGATCTCCTCATCGCACTCCGGCTCTTTCATCTAATAGGATCTATAGGCACACGTATGGATTACTGTTCTCTTTTCTACAACGAATACATAGTATATCATTTATTTAATAGTCAGAGGTTCTTTTTCACTGAGGCGATCACTTGGTCACAAGTTAAGTGGCCTCTGACTATTACTTCTATACTTCAATCAGGAATACACTCAGGACTCTATAAGGTAGAGCTATGCTACCAAACTAGGAGCTACGGGAGTTGGAAACTTGAATAAATAGGACCTATACCCGTGATACCATCTAGCAACTTAGTCGTTGTACTCCGCCACCTTTACCTTCTCGGATCGCTCAGACCACGATTAGACTACTGTTCAAGTTTTCTTGATAGTGGTTGCCATGTCTGTTTCTTCTATAGCAATACGGCTACCTGGAAAGATGCACCACACTTCCCGTATATAAGACGAGTCGCGATTGAAGAAAGGGTTGATGGAAAAAGGTTTATTATTTACCATAACCATACTCTACTTTTTTCCTGGAAAGTAATGTTCTAACCGTTAAGCTCTACAGGAGTAGCCCCAAGACTAGGATGATGTCTTCCCATTAAATCCCTGCAATGGTATCTCCATTGACACAGACTACAGGGACTAGCAGGTTCCATGGGAGAGAACTCAGGATCGGGAGGACTATCCGCCTGAATAGCCGTCTCGATTTGAGCAAACTTCTCGAAGGCCTTATAAACTAAATCTTCCCTCGGATGAAATCCAGCAACCCGAATAGGGACTTGTTCACTACTAACTGGAAGCATACCCATCGCCTCCGTGTCAACTCCCTCGACCCAGTTCCAAAGCTTTCCAGAATCCTTAGCAATATAGTGAACCTCAATCCAATCTCGACCAGTATAGTGAGCATAGATTGACGTCTGAACTATATGCTCATGCTTAGGAATCCTTCCACTGAAGACCTTCCAAGAACAAGTCTTCAAATCAATGACTTTCTCCTTTGTCAGAAGATCTATACTTCCAGTAATCCCCCGTTTCTCGTCTAGGATTTGGTACTCAATTCCATTAGGCTCGCAGATCCCAGTACGAACATAGTGACCCTGAACCCAATGATGAACGAGATGTCCAATTCGGAAGATCATTAGAAGGTTAGCATGCTGAGGGGCTGGCTTGAGTAGAGTTAGACCACGAGCGTGACGCTTAAGAAACCAAACAGCCAGAGAGCAGTTTGTAGCTTCGCTGGGATGAAACTTTGTCTCATCCCGGTTAGATTGTATTTCTTCATGCCGAAGAAATTGTGGATAGACTTCAAGACTTTCATTCATCATCTATCCCCAGCTCAGAAGCTAACTTCCCTCGAGCTATAGCAATCTTCTCACTGATCCTTCGCCTTGAAAGAACCTTTCCATCTCGAAAGATTTCCCCATGCTTATTAGCAATCTCTCGATGAGACCACCCCTCAACCACCTTTACTAGCAACCACTTTTCTTCTTCCGAAATAGTATAACATAGATTTAGCTCTGATGTAATCTCAGCCTCTAACACAGGAGCTGCTAGATTTATGTTACTGATTCTCTCTTCCACCTCCTCACTAATATCCATAAAGTCAGTGCTACGTACTGAAGTATCACGGGCAATTGACTTAATCATAGTCATAACCGCATAGGGCATATAGTTAACAACATGCCCCTTATTAGCAGAGATTAGAATACAGAGCTTAAGTTCTTGCATTAGGTCAGCATCTTCGTATCTAAGAAGAGACGGAGATAGATATCTTTTCCTAACCATTCGCTCCAGCCTTCGGGTACATGGACTAGATTTCCCCATACGAAGAAGGATAAAGTATGACATAATAAGGTTCTTGAAGAGAGCTAGGACCTTTTCTCCATTTTCAGAGCTTGGATTTTCTTGATAGGCAATGACTGCAGCCCCCACCTCCTCTGGCAGGTTGAAGTCATAAGGGATATAATCGTTCAAGAGGACCTCGTATGCGACGTGTAGATGATGGATTCGCTATCTTTGATGTAGTAGAGGGAAAACTGGAGCTGAGTGACACCATCTCAACTGCAAGCCCACTCCAGTTCTCGGTAGAGGATGTCAGACTGGGAAAACTTAACGGTAAGAAGACAGACCTTCCCGACTTGTCTGGGAAGAGTCTGGCTTTGGATCTCGAGACGTGCCCACAAGCTGAGTGGACATTTCTGGAGACGGCGGGGTTGGATCCATATCTGGGTCAAATTCGTTTGGTTCAGATATCGGACGGGCAATCCATCTGGGTCATCGACTGTTTTCATACTGATTGTAAGGGCTGGCTTCTTCACTCTTTACGTCATGCTTCAGAAGTCATTGCACATAATGCACGGTTTGAATGCAAATTCATTACCCTCCTTTCCCAAGAGTTACTCAGTATTAACTGGAGATGCACGCATCAAGCTTACAGCTTATTAAACTACTTTTCAAAACATGATCTCGCTTCTGTCGTTGAGAATCGAATCAAGCCTCTTCTCGAGAACTGGCTGGTAGAGCATGGTAAAGATCTTACCTACTCTCTAATGAGCAAGGATCAGCAGCGGTCCGATTGGTCCGCTCCGCACCTCAAGAAGGTACAGATACTCTACGCAGCTAGAGATGTAGCCTATCTGCACTTACTGCATGAGACTCTTCTTGCTGAACTAGAATCAGAAGGTATGGCTAACTTCTACACTAAGATCCAGTGTAGTCTGATCCCAATTCTTGCAGATATCGAGAACCGGGGCTATCCAGTCAACCGAGAGTATCAATCTCGGCTAATCGGCCCCCTTAGAATAGAAGTAGAGCAGCTCGGCAAGGCCGCTCATACGCACCTGATCCAAGCTTACCAACAATATGGTGACTATCAAAAGGTACAGGCCCTACTTAAGAGCGGGATGGTCTCTACTAAGATCTTACTACCCTCGCCTCAAAATATCCTCTATGAGGATTTAAACCCGAGTAGCCCCTCGCAACTTCTGCAGATCTTCAATGCTTTAGGTGCTCAAGTTGAAGATGCTAAGAAGGAGACGATAGCTGGGGCATCCCAACAGCTACAGCTTCCACTTGATGGTGAGATCGTCGACCTAGCTCATGAAGTTCTCACCTGGAAAGCTAGAGCTAAAGACCTTGAGTTTGTTAGTAAGTTTGGTGAGCCTTACCCAGTTAACCCTAATATAGTTGAAGATAAACCCTATCTACATCCTAAGACGCATAGAGCTCACACAGAGTTTCGTGAATTAGTAACTGGAAGAATTGGAGCCACCGGAGGCTCCGACTCTGATGATGATTCTGTCGACACTTTTTCGAAGAGCCGAACCAATAAAGGCAAACCTTGGATGACGAATCTTCAACAGATCCCCAGGGACCTTAGCATCCGCCAGATCTTTGGCTTTAGTAGGTACCAAGCCGCCGATGCCATGGAAGATGAAGCTATATGTGTCTCCAGTCTAACAGACCACTGGGAGCATCACGGTCCACCGTGGAAGGGTGGCCAGATTGAAGGTATCGACGAGGAGTTTGTAATTGTTGGTGCTGACTACTCCGCTCTTGAGGCGTACATTGCTGCTCATTACTCCCAAGACACAGCGTTGATTGAAGCTGTTTCTGATCCCCTTGTAGATTTTCATACTCGCAATGCTTCTCTCTGCTACGGAGTTCCTCTAGATCAAGTCAACAAGATCTTCCACCGACAGCCAGTCAAAAACGTGTGGTACTGCAAGTGTTATGGTGGGGGAGCAGCTAAGATTGCCACAACGGCTAATACCACATTCATTGAGCAGGGCATTGACTTCCGTGTGACTACAGAAGAAATGGCTGAGCTCTCCTCAAAGTTTGACGATCTCTACCCAGGTCTTACAACCTTCATGAACTACCAAATTAACTATGTAATGTCGACTCCTGAAGGTAAGACACCTAATACTAAGTTAGGTCGCCGCCGATTTCTGCTACGAGAGAAGCGAGCAATCGAACAGCGACACCGTGAGCGTGGAACACTTGCATCGATGGAGGAGTATACAGTTGAGACAAAAGCGATGAATGATCCCATGCAATCCCTGAACTCTGAAATTCTAAAACTAGCTATGATCACACTTTGGAATAAGGTAGTTATTCCAGGTCGCAAATATGGGTATCATATTGAGCTCGCTACACCAGTTCACGATGAACTAGCAATCTTTTGTCCTCGTTCTATCGCGGAGAAGGTAGCAGTCGCAATGCAGAAGGCTATGGTCCAAGCTTTCCATACAGTACTTTGTGATGAGGAAGGAACCCCAACTTTTCCAGACTACCAAGTCAACGTAAGCATCGGACCGTCGTGGGCTCACGTACATTAAACTGAGGTAACAAGAGAAGAGAAGATGGGAGCGGTACTAGATCTTACAGGGCAAAGGTTCGGCCGGTTAGTAGCACTCAGAAGAGGTAAGAACTACGTAAGTCCAAAAGGAAACACAAGAAGTCGCTGGGTATGTATCTGTGACTGCGGTAATCAAGGAGAACACGACACTAGATCTCTCAGAGATGGAACAATTAAAAGCTGTGGATGCTTACGTCGAGAACTCACGATCAAACGTCGCACCAAACACGGACAGTGCGCCGGCAATACAATGACCAAGGAGTACAGCGCTTGGCACAATATAATCGACAGATGTACCAACAAAAACCATAAGCAATTTGAACACTACGGTGGTAGTGGCATCGCAATCTGTGAGGAATGGAGAGAGTCGTTTGAAACCTTCTACAACTACATAGGCCCTGCTCCGTCTCCTAAACACTCCATCGATAGGATCGACAACTCCGGAAACTATGAGCCCGGCAATGTGCGATGGGCAACATGGATAGAACAAGCCCGCAACAAAAGAAACAATCGGCTTCTAACATATAATGAGGAGACACTATGTGCTGCTGAATGGTCGAGGAAGCTAGACATAAAAGTTCAAACACTACGCACGAGATTACGTAGGGGGTGGTCAGCAGAACGCGCACTGGAAACACCGATCGCTTATAAGGGAAAGGAAACGTGATACTATACCTGGCCGGGAGATATGGACGCAGGGAGGAACTTGCAATCTATGCCCATAGGCTCAGGAACCGTGGACACATCGTCACCAGTAGGTGGCTCGACCTCACTTATCCAGAGGATCCTATAGATATAAAGACCCGATGCGAGCTAGCAGATCGGGACTTAGAGGACCTGAGGGCTGCCGAAGTCCTCATCAGCTTTACCGAACCCTCCGACTCCGTTTACGGGAGAGGCGGGCGACATGTAGAGTTTGGCATAGCCCTAGCCCTAGGCAAGACCCTCCACGTAGTAGGACATCGAGAGAACGTATTTTGCTGCATGGACCGTATAATCTTCTGGAACGACGTTGAGGATCTTATCTGCTATTCAAGACTATGGCCTGGTGGAAGATGAAACCATGGAAGTCTTGATCTGTATAGTCGTACCAGTTGTCATGGTTTACCTCTTTTTCTTTTGGGAACCGGATTGGAGTTGGAAAAACATAGAGAAAGGCTACCAAGCCCAAGGCGAGAAGCCCGATCACATTCAACCCCCACCAGACGCCGGAGGGACAGCACGTCCAGCTCCTCCAACCCGTATCGAAGTAACGATTCAAGAGAGGAAAGACAACTAACAGGAGATATTATGAACGAGCGTAATACTGAGAACATAGTTAGAAAGCACTTCTCACAAGGAAGTCTAGATACTACAGACCAAGTGCTGATCATGGGTAGAGAACTATAGATCAAGAGACGAGTCAGCTGGGCCAATGGTTATATGCTGATGACCAGAGAAGAGGTCTAAATGGTACCACCTC
>Ga0100403_1004211_pt1 | contig 10318 bp, 15 predicted proteins | sample CryGeymet201501t_FD_83663 | JGI IMG/M metagenome (GOLD analysis project Ga0100403, IMG submission 83663) | Groundwater microbial communities from Crystal Geyser aquifers in Utah, USA - Crystal Geyser metaG 2015-01t | ecosystem: Environmental > Aquatic > Deep subsurface > Groundwater | place...
AAGCGTTAGATAACGGTATAAAGAGAGCTGTAATAGTTTGGGCGAGAAGAAATGGAAAGGATAAAACTTGTTGGAATTATATGATTAAAGAAGCTGTTGCTATTAAAGGAACTTATTTTTATTTTCTCCCAACATATTCTCAAGCAAAAAAAGTTATTTGGGATAACATAGACATTGATGGATTTAATATGTTAGATCATATTCCACAAGCGTTAATTAAGTCTAAAAACTCAACAGAGTTAAAAATAGAATTGATAAATGGTTCGGTAATACAACTAATTTCAGCCGATGAATTTAAAAAGTCTGGAGTTGGAACAAACCCAAGAGGAGTTGTGCTATCAGAATACTCAATTTCAAATCCAGAAGTTTGGACTTTCCTTAAACCTATCCTTAAAGTAAATAAAGGCTGGGTTATTTTTAATTTTACACCGAGAGGAATGAACCACGCTTTTGAGATATTACAAATAGCGAAGAATAATCCAGACACTTGGTTTTCTGAAGTTTTAACAATTAAAGAAACAGGTGTTTTAACAGATGAAGATATTGAACAAGAATTAAGGGAAGGAACACCTTGCGATATAATTGACCAAGAATATTTTTGTAAATTCATTGATGGTGCTGGACAGTTTTTTACTAACATAGATAACTGTTTGCACGAAAGCGAATTGCCATTGATACAAGGCAGAAGATATCAAGTAGGAATAGACTTAGCAAAGTATCAAGACTTTACTGTTTTGACAGCTGTTGACCTTGCAACTTGGTATGTTTATCCGCAAGAAAGATTTAATCAGGTTGATTGGACTACCCAAGAGATGACGATTGAGGCATTTTTAAGAAAATATAATTTACCAAGAGCTTATGTTGATAGCACAGGAGTGGGTGACCCTATCTACGAGAGATTATACAAGAAGGGTTTACCTGTTGAACCATATAAATTTACAGAGCAATCAAGAATGGACTTACTCAACAATTTGAGAATTTTACTAGACCAAAGAAAAGTAAAAATTCCAAACGATAAAGAGTTAATAGCAGAATTAAAAAGTTTTCAGTATATGTTGACACCTCAAGGAAGAACAAAAGTTAAATGTCCAGATAGTTTACACGATGACCGAGTAATGAGTTTGGCTTTGGCTTGTTGGAATATCAAGAATGTAGTTATACCAGAACACAACCCTGTTTCAATTATGCTTAACAAAATTGATTATGGAGATAAACACAGAGGAGTAGGTGCAGATGCTGAATAAAAAAAATTGCCAACTAATAAAATAATGTTATAATTTATGTTAAAGATAAAAGATTTGTGTAAAAGTGATTTTTATTATCCTCTCAAAGAATACTACGAAGAATATCTTAATGTTTTAGTGCAACCAGATGACGAACCAATTACAGATTTGGTGCAAGCAAATGTTAAAAGAGAAAAGATAATTTGGATTAAATCAACACTGCAAAAATTAAAGGTGTTGAGAGAATTACAAGAAGACCAAGAATTTACAGATAGTTATGAGTAAAAATAGAATATAAAAGTTTCGCAACTTATGGTGTGGTTTATTCCCTTTAAGTTTTGCGAAACTCTTAACGGGAATAAACGACATCACAAGTGTCGTTTTAATATTATCCAAGCAGAGTAGTGAACTGCTTTATCAAAAAACTTTATGGGAAATCAAAACAATGGAAATCTTGATGCCTTAAATCAAGACGGTAGTAGTAACGAAGCCGATAAATTTGTTCCTTTAACAGAAGAAGAGTTAGCAGATATGGAAGTCGTTGAAAAAGACGCCTACTTAAAAGCAAACTCTTATGCTCTTAATCAAAGAAAGAGAGCAGAAAAGGCAGAAGCTCTTTTGAAAGAAATGAAAGAGAACAAGCCAAAAGAAGAAGGAAAGCCAAAAGAAGATAATTCTGATGACTTTTCTAGAATTGCAAAAATCTCGTCTCTAATTAAAAATTTAGATGATGAAGAGATTGAGCGATTGAATTTAGAAGCACAAGAGTTAGGTGTTTCCGCTGAAAAGTATGTTTCGTCAACATCTTGGAAAGCATCTCTAACTCAATTCAGAAACGAAAAAAAGGAAGAGAATAAAACACCTAACCCTTCCAACCGAGTGGCAGTATTTCAAGGGAAAACATATAACGAAGTTGTAAATGACCCTAAACTATCAAAAGATGATAAACAAAAGGCTTTTGAAGCGAAACTAGCACAAGGTAGGGAGTAAAATAATTTAAGCCTATGGCATTTAGTTCACCAACAGATGCATACACAAACGCGAATGTAGCAGCCATGATTCCTGAAATTTGGTCGGCAGTAGTTAACGAGCCAAAATTTGCTCCGATGACTATTATGAATTTCGTTACAGACCTTTCGGAGTATGTTTCAACAGAAGGGGACACTGTTCACGTCCCAAACATCTACACAAACACTTTCAGTGTTCAAACACAATCAACACAAGGTAATGCAGTTGTAGATGAGGCAGTAGCACAAGTAGATACTACCCTATTAGTTAATCTACATAAGTATGTAGCGTTCGTTATCGGGGATTTGACAATGAGACAGCTTGCTAAAAAGTATTCTCTTAACGAGAAATACGCTAAAGAAGCTCAAGAATTGCTTGTAAAAGCAGTTGAAGACTCATTGTTCGGTCTATGGTCATCTATCTCTACTAACACAATCGGAGATACAGCAACAGTTTTGACAGACCTTGAAGTTAGACAAGCGATTGAAAAACTAGATGCGACAGATTACGAACTAGAAAGATTAGCTTTCTTTTTCCACCCAACAGTATTTTGGACACAGATAGCTGGAGTATCAAAATATTACGACAAGTCAGTTAATGGAATGGAATCTATCGTTAAGACTGGAAACTTTGGTCCTTTGACTGGTCCAGGAAGAAGAGGCTCACTATATGGTATTCCTGTATTCGTATCCTCAAGAGTTGTTTCAGGTCTTGAAACTTTCAGAAACTTGCTATTGCACGATTCAGCATTTGGATTTGCAATTCAAACAAACGGAGGTTTCATCAGAGTTCAGTCAGATTACTTGCTAACTAACCTTGCAACATTAACAGTTGCAGATGTTATTTACGGAGTAGCTGTATTGAGAGAACCAGGAGCAGTTTTGGTAAATGCCAATTCAACTGCGACAACTTCATAGGAAGTCGTTGCAGTAGTGTAGTGTGTTTACACCTAGCCCCTTTACAGGGGTTAGAGTAAGAACATTATGATAATATCAAAAAGACAAAGAGTAATAGAAATTGGAGTTAAATCTATTATTGGGATAGCCAATATTGGCGATGATGATTTCAAAATAAAAAAAATTGAATTATCAAACTCGTTTAAAGCAGAGGTAGAACTATTATATGTTCCTCTTGAATATATTAGAGAAATTGGAGAGAATACTATCGTCCCTTATGGTGAAAATGAAAATGTCTCTATTATGTCAGATGTCGCCCTAACAGAGAAAGTAGAACCAATTAAATCTTTTGTTTATTCTGGGAATGAATCAATTATAACTGGGATAGATAATTTGGTTGTAGCCCCTTTTTATGGTATAGTATTAAGAGTTAAGACATATCAGGACAACTCTATTATTAGTGCTAATATAATTATCTAGTATGCATTTCTTTTTTCAATATGGTAACGAGCAACCTTTTGTTATAGATAACGAAAAACAAGCTTGGGACTTGCTAAGAACATCACAAAGTTCTAAATGGGTAAAAAAAGGTTTAAAATATATAGGACAATCCAAAGGGATTATATATAAATCTGTAATGGCTGGGATAGTTAAACAACAGTTAGAAATATCCAACAAAATTAAAAAAGTCCAGCAAGAGCTTATAAACTATGAGAAAGGGTTTGAGAAAGCTAAGTTTGAAGAACTGTTAGAAGCAAACGATGTTAAACTATTAAAGTTTAAATCTATTATTGAGAGCAAAGAAGAAGAAATACAGGCTCTTTCGAAGGAAATGGAAATATTGATTAAGCCTGCAAAAGAAGAAGCTTTTAATGGTGAACTAGAAGAAGCACGGGGGAATACTACCCCTCCGGGTGATTTTACTATTGAAATGGGTTCACTTAATGAAAAGAACATACCTTTAACAGCTATTAAATCAAGAATATAAATGAACACAAAAACAGTTAGAATACTTAGACAGGTTTCAGAAGAAGCCCACGATAAGTTTAAAGATAGATTATACAAGGAAGTTGAAATGTTTAGTGCGACAGTAGAGTTGATTAAAAGAGCAGAAGAAGACTGGGACAATTTATCAGAAAAAGAAAGAAAGGCTATTCAAAGAATTAAGACTATTCAAGAAGCTGGTATGTTGGAAGGTAAAGAAAAGGTTATCGTCACAGAAGTAGCAGAAGAGATGGACAAGTATATTGAAGAAGAAATTGAGCGTCTAGTAAAAGAAGGGACAATCCCAAATCCTAAAAAGGACAAAGAATTATTAGATTATAATAAAAAATTAAAAAAATGGATAAAGAGAAAAGAGAGAAAATCTTAAATCAGATTTTAGACCAAACAGATTATCAAATTGTTTTGGTTGAGATTAACAAGAAAAGAATTCAAAAGCAGTTAGAAGAAATGAAAGGAGCAACAAAAGAAGAAACTGCTAAAAAGCGAATGGAGATTGACTCAATGGATAGTGCAATCAAAAATTCTATGCAGTTGGTAGAGATAATTCAAAATGAGTTATAAGATAGCAGGATTTGGGGTGTGTGGTAAAGGAGAAGCAGATAGATATCTTGAAGCTACTCTAAAAGAGTTTAAAAGACTTTGCGATGTTACTTACATAGTTTGTAATAATGCAGGAAAGAAAGAGAAAGATTTAATTAAACACTACGGTTTTAACATCATAGAAGACAACAGAGAGTGGGGTTTAAACCAGTGGAGAATTAAAGAAGACGCGGTCAAGGGGATACAAGCAGATTGGTTTATTGTTCTTGATATGGACGAAGTGTTTGATAGCTCATTTACAAGGAAAGAAGCAGAAAAACTTTGTGCAAAAGGTGGGACAGGATATTACTTTTATATCACAAACCTTTATGACAATGGGTATTCAAGAAAGTGGTCATTTTGGAACATAAGACTGTTTAATGGTAGTTATAGCCGTGATTGGGAAAGAAAGCCCTTACATTGCGGTTTAGCCCCTCGTAGAGCCTATGAATGGGGTAACTACGCACCATTTCTTTTAAAACATTATGGATTAAAAGAAAAAGCAGACCGAGATAAAAAAGTAAAGAGATACGAACAATACGATCCACAAGCAAAATTTAAATCAAAAGCATATTATGATTTCCTTTCTTCAAAGGAAAAAGTAAATGACTTTGACGAAAATAAACTTCACGATGAAGTCGCAAGTGAAGTTAAAAATTATAAACATAAAATACCAAAAATAATGGAAAATAAAATAAAAAAATTCTTTTTTGTTAAGAACCCAAAAGGACAAATTCTTGATATAGAAGAAAGCTACCTATCAGAAACACTAGACAGAGATGGATTTGAATTAGTTTCAAAAGAACCTGTAGTTAAGGGAGGTTCAGGTGTAGAAACAACTGTGGTTGTTAATGATAAAATAGATGTTGAACCAGTAGAAGAAGTTGCCGAAGAAAAAGAGTCAGACAACAAATTAGAATGTTCTGAATGTGGTTTTATTGCAAAGAGTAAAGTAGGTTTATCTGCTCACACAAGAAAGCATAATGCTGGAAAATAGAACAAATGGCAAGTATTGAAATTATCATAGTTAAATACAATAACAAGGATTACGAAGACGAAACTATTTCACAAGTTTTAAATACTGTTGATATCCCGTACCACTTAACTGTTTACGAAAACTTTGAAAGAGACGGGAATTTATCAACTGTTTGGAATGACTTGATAAGACGAAGCGATGCAGAATATATTATCTTACTGAACAACGATACAGTCCCTAGTGATAAGTGGGCTGAAAAACTTATTGGATCTTTGAAAGATAAAAAGGTAGGAGCTGTTGGGGCAATTTCTAATAGAGCAGGTGGTATGCAAGGAGGGCATAAAGAAGCACAGAAAGAACCTTGTATCCAACAAGCCAGTCAATTATCAGGTTTTTGTATGGCTTTTAGAAAAGAAGTTTGGGAAAAAGTCGGAGGGTTTGACGAAAGATATAAACTTTATGGAGAGGACAGTGATTTTTGTAACCGATTAAAGAAAGCAGGGTATAATTTATTTATTAGATTTGATACTTTCATTTATCATCACAAAGCTAAATCCCAACCTGTCGCAGAAGCAAAAGGGAAAGACATTGAGAAAATTAAGAGAGAAAGTCAGGCATTATTTAAAAAGATATGGAGTCAAAGCAGTCTATAAAATTAAATCTTGGTTGTGGTAAAGTCCACAAGCAAGGATATATCAACGCTGATATGGTAGAACCAGCAGATATTATTTTTGATGTAAGAGAGGGGATACCTTACAAAGATAATAACTTTGATAGAATAGAAGCAGATAATTTGTTGGAACACTTCTCACCAGAAGAATTTATTTTTGTAATGAATGAAATCCACAGGGTAATTAAGAAAGGAGGTGTGTTTTGGATGAGAGTGCCGAATGCTTTGGAATGGTTAGACGGGGCAATGGGAGACCCAACCCACAAAAAGTTTTTTGTTCCTAGAAGTTTTAACTACTTTGAAACAGGAAATCAACAATACGAAAACTATGGGAAACATTATGGGATTAAAGGTTGGAGAAAATTAAGTTTAGATAATAATGGTAAGTTTTTTATATGGCAAGGGACAAAATAGTATATAGAGATGATGATATTTATTTAACATCTTCAGAAAGAAGTGGGCAGATTTACAATTTTGAAATGTTCAAGCAAGCCCACGAGCTTTTATCTGCAAATAATAAAATACATACACTTGCTATTATCGCTTCTGAAATTGATAACTATCCGGAAATGACAGAATATATTTTAAGTAGAAAAGACGAGTTTGATTTTGGGGTTCACGGCTGGGGGCATAGTGATTATTCTAAATGGGATATAAAAGATTTTAAGCAAGACTTAATAAAAGCAAGAAATAAAATAGAAAAAACTTTTGGTATTAAATGTCATTGGTTCTTTGCCCCGTGGAATAGATTTACAGATGAAATGGTTGAAGCAACAAAAGAAATTGATTTAGAAACTAATATTCACTATTCTTTACCAGAACATCCTAGACAAGAAGATGCTGTATTGTGTTTTCATTATTGGATACCAGAGCAGTTAGAACAATTAAAAAAATGGCTATAATAGTTTACAGTGCAATAACAGGTGGGAAAGACAACACAAGAGATGATATAAAAACTTTTGGAGATTACTCTAAATTTGTTACTCCTGTAATGAATGCAAAAATCTATAAAATACTACCCCATTTGTTTTTTGATGTTGATTACAGCGTGTGGATAGATGGCAATGTAAGGCTCAAAATTGACCCACAAGAGTTGGTAGAGATGATGGGGGATAAAGATATCGCAGTCTTTCCAAATCCTTACAGGACAGATCCAATAGATGAGGCAAATTATTGTTTAAAATATAATATTGGAAATCCAAAAGAGGTACTTGCTCAAATAGATAGATATTCAAAAATGAAACCACTAAGCCAGTTAAGTGCCTGTGGTATAATAGTGAGAAGACATACAGAAGAAATGAAACAGCTTTGTGAGAAATGGTGGGCAGAAATATGTGTTGGTTCAAATAGAGACCAAATAAGTTTCCCGTTTGTTTTTCCAGAAGATAAAATAAAATTTTTACCTTTTCAAAGTAACTTTAAAGACAATGATTTTTTTAAAAGAATAGGACATATAAAATAATGGAATTTAATAAATATAAAGAAAGAGGGGCATATCATTGGGATGAATATAAAAACCAAACTATTTATGGTAAACACGCCGATAGAGTTAACGGTTGGATAAGAGATGGCAAAACATTAGATATCGGAGCAGGAGATGGTTTGATTACTTCTTTAATAGGGGCAGAAGGTATTGATGATAACGAAACAGCAATTAAACTAGCCAAAGAAAAAGGAGTTAATGTTAAGTTTGGAAGTGCTTATAATTTAAGTGATTTTGAAGACGAAAGTTTTGATAATGTTTTAATGGCTGATGTGATTGAACATTTAGAATTTCCAGAAAAATGTTTGAAAGAAATTAAAAGAGTTTTAAAGAAAGGTGGTTTATTATATATTACAACACCCCCAGCAAAATCAGACGGGACATTACACGATACTAAATATCATTACAGAGAGTATACATTGGAACAATTAACTAATTTATTAAATAGTCACTTCTTTGTTTTGGAAGGAAAATCTTTTACAGAAAATCAAAGAATGTATGTAGTTTATAAAAATGATTAAACTTGGAAGAGAAAATATCACAGATAGTTTCCGAGAAACTTTATGCAACCTTATCAATCTTAACAAATGCAAAAATATTGCAGAGGTTGGAATTTGGAAAGGAGATTTAAGCCGTCTTATTTTAGAGAGATGTAAACCAGATACATTGATTTTAGTTGACCCACTTAGTTACAAATTAAATAACCAAGAAAATTATACTTGCACAACGGGCGAACCAATTAAACAACAAGAAGAATTAGATAAAATTGCAGATGAGATAAATAAATTACCAGCTACTTTTTATAGAATGACATCACTGGAAGCGGTAAAATTAGTTGAAGATAATTCTTTGGATTTTGTTTTTATTGATGCAATGCACACTTACGAAGCAGTTAAAGAAGATATAAAAGCTTGGTTACCTAAAATTAGAAAAGGGGGAATATTATCAGGTGATGACTACACAGGTAAACACGCACCAGAAGTAAAAAAAGCGGTGGATGAATTATTATCAGATGTTACCACAGTAGAAAGAACTTGGTATATAGAAAAAAAATAATATGTTTTGTATTGGAATAACACAAAAAAAAGAAAAGTATGGACCGATGATGAACTCTTTAATTAAGACTGGTGTTCCTATAAAATTGATTGAAGAAATAGAACCAGATGATGAAGTAATTATTTTTCATAATAAACCAGTCAGTGTAAAAGCTAAAAAAGTTGGTTGGTGGATGTGCGATTTGAGAGAGCCACAAACATTGGGTCACAGTGAATATCACTTTGATAAGATTTTTTTATGCAATACTGAATTTATAGAAAAATATAAAGAGTTTTATAATACAGATGTTGTTTATCTTCCGCAGTGTGGTGATGATACAAATTTTAGTGCTGAAAGTTTTTGGGATATAGTGTGGATAGGAAATTTTAATAGTGAATATCACAACAATAGAAAAGATATTATTGTAAAATTACAGAAAGAATTTAATGTAAAAATAGTTTCAGGGGGTGATTATTCTACTGAAAATAAATACCTTTACAGAGATACGCCAATTAGTTTGGCAATATCGCCACAGGTTGCAGGGTATACATCTAACAGACTTTACAATATCTTAGCATCGGGTGGTTTCTGTTTGACTCTGTATTACCCAGAAATTGAAAAAGAATTTGAAAATAAGAAACATCTAGTTTGGTTTAAAACACCGAGTGAAGCAGTTGAATTGGCAAAATATTATCTTGAACATCAAGAAGAAAGAAACAAAATTGCAAAGCAAGGGCATAAACTTTATTTAGAAAAACATACGGGGAAACACCGAGTAAATTTTATGCTTGACAAACTTGATAGCGTATAAAAAAATGTTATAATTTAATTAACAAAAGTTTCGCACTTAATTTATTATGCGAAACTATATTAACTCCGAAAGAGATTTATTTAAAAAACCAGTTTATCTTGATGAAGGATTAACTTTTGATTTACCGAGAACTTTAAAAAAGATTGATCGCTACTATCTTAGTAAATTTATGTCGTCAGAATATGACAATGACGGCTTTAAAAAAATCTTTTATAACAAAAACAAAAGACCACTAAAAGCATCACAGAAAGCTGTTGATGTTGACACAAAGGATATAAAAATAAAAGCTGTTGATGGACAATCTTACTATCCAGCTTGGTTTATGAATAAAGAGTTAAAGCAGTTTATGAAAGACGAAGGCTTTGACAAACTTCTAAATCAAATTACAGAAAGATATCCTAAATATGGAGAGGTAATAGTTAAAAATGTAAATGGTGTTCCTTATTGTATTCATCTAAAAAATTTAAAATGGGATCCAGCTAATCACGTAGAAAATTCTTCTTTTATTCACGAGTTTCACTCATATTCATTGAGCGAATTTTTGGTTGAAGCAGAAGATAAAGGTTGGGAGAATATTGATAAGATAAGAGATTTACTTTCTCACGAAGAAAATAAAAATGTTTATCTAGTAG
>Ga0100403_1004213_pt1 | contig 10317 bp, 17 predicted proteins | sample CryGeymet201501t_FD_83663 | JGI IMG/M metagenome (GOLD analysis project Ga0100403, IMG submission 83663) | Groundwater microbial communities from Crystal Geyser aquifers in Utah, USA - Crystal Geyser metaG 2015-01t | ecosystem: Environmental > Aquatic > Deep subsurface > Groundwater | place...
ATCGTCGTTGCAATAAATATCGATCTAGCCAATAGTCATTTGCCCCGAGCACTGTAGAACATGCACCAGAATATCCTGCTCGTTTTACAGCATCTAGAGAACGCTCGTCGTATTCACCGAATGGAAATGCGAACGTGTCACATCGTTTACATATCTGCAGCAATTTTTCTCGCGAAGAAAAGATTTCGTCGTTAATTCTAGCTTGACTGCTTTTTGATAGATGCACATGTGTCGATGTGTGACTTCCGATTTCATGGCCTGCTGCTTTCATTTCTTGCAGCATTTCAGTAGAAAGATACCCGGGAGAATCCAAGAAGTCTGCTATCACATAGAAAGTTCCTTTTTGGTTAGCCACTATTAGACTCTGCGCTGCAGAAAATGCTGATAACAATCCATCATCGAAAGTAAGAGAAAGAAAGCCGTTGTTAAAAGAATATTTCATAGTGAGAATACGCGTCGTTTATCTCTCCAACGAAAACCCCGTTGTATCGAATTTGCATCAGCGTACCAGCCCTCATCTGTCAAATAAGCGTGCAAACACATCAGAAGACCTTCTCTGTTTTTGATATAGAAGATATTGGCTATCCCATTTCGTAGCACTGCAGGGTCATTCTGTAATGCGTGTGACATATCTGCAAATGTGACTGGCAAAATATTGTAGCGTTCGATTATTCCGCTATCAGACATCATCATTCGAGATGATAGTATGTACCAGCGCAATTTTTCGCTTCTTTGTGTAGAAGCAGTATCTAGTAATGCAAGTCCCTTTCCTTCCCATGCCCATATCATATGTATAATTATACACTAATTGTTATACATCACTGCAAGTCGTTCTATATTAAAAGCAGCAGCTCTTTTTCGCGAAGAGTTAATGGGGTCCTATAAGGGGTAAAATTGGTTAAGTTTTTTTTATAATATTATAATATAAAAATAAAAAAAGTAAATAGTATAATATTATAATATAAAAATACCTATTTGTAAAATATTTTATAATAAAATACTTACGTTTACATTTATGTCATTTTATATTGCTTTATTTTTCTCCTATTTACTTTTAAAAACTCAAAGTATATAATATTATATAATAATATAGAATAATAAAAATAATATTTATTATTTTATATTAAAGTTCTTTGACAAAAAATTGGCAACCCTTATATTGGGCTAAATAAAAAAATAAAAAAAAATGATAAAAATCGAAATCGATTTGGCCTATAATAGCATAAATGATATTTTAGAAACCCTACTATCCCTAAATAAATATGGGCTAAAATATCGCTTAATAAAAATAGGTGGGCCAGGAGGTAATTGGCCGGTTTGGGAAATCTCTGGCAAAAAGCAAGATATAAAAAATTATTTAACGGTAAATGATTTTGAGGTTGGGGCGTATATAAACGATTAGCAAAAAAAATTAGCCCAGTATAAAGGTTGTCAATAATACCCGTATATAATATAAAATAAAACTCTTATTTTGTAAGTACCGTTTCAATATGCGATTGATGCGATTGCAAAATAATTTGTATATTATTTGCTAATTATAGCAACGATATACAAGAAGAGAATTAACTACTTATATACGAGTTACATAACATATAATATCTTTCTTTAGTTGGTACCACCCCCAACAAAGTAAAAAATATCTAAAGATATTATATCAAAATAAAATAGGATATTGCAATCATTGGTAGGGGATACTGGAATCCAATATCCCTTACCAATAAAAAATATAACATCAGCATATGCTATGCATAAAGTAGATATACAATGTATATAACTATAATATTTATAGACGACTATACACTGCAAATTATGAGTAAGTATATAAGATATTATAACACTCGGAGGAAGATTCTGGGGCTCGAGACATAATTAAACAAACACAATTATGGAAAAGAAAATCGAGACTCTTACGTACGAATTAGAAACGTCGGGTAAAAGAATTATTGACTTACTTTGTTGGGTCAAAAATACAACCCGTCAAATTGACGAGCAATTCAAGAATAATCCCGTGGGTAATGAGATGAACATCTCATTCAACTCACTTGGAGAATTTCAAGGAAAGTGTCATGAAGTTGATATGGAAATAGCACGATTCACGTCACTCCAAAAGACGTTGAAAATGTTGGAGAATTAAGAAACTTACAAATCTAGTTTCGAGTCTCAAAATCTTCCTCTGGTAATGTCGGGAAGGGATTCTGGGGTTCGAGCATAATTATCCCATCAAATTATGTACGAACAAAACGACACTCAAATTTATGCGCCGTATGGAGATAGTCGTGGGATAGAATTAGAAAACCTTCTGAAAATTGAAGATGCCAAAACTAGTCAATTCGAGAACAGTATGTTCGATCACGACCTTGATATGAGATTGCTGTGAGACGAGACACTTCGTGTAGCAAATTAGTAGCAACTTGGCTTGAGCCTCAAAGTCCCCTCCCGACGTTCGTCCCGCAATCTGGGGCTCGACGATAATTCAAACACAAATTATGACAAAAACTAGCATCGTAGTGTTCGTAATAGTCGCCGTAGTCGCAATTATTGCTATGTTGAAATACTCGGCATGGCAAGACGCAAAATTAAGCGCTCTTTCCGATTGTGTCGTAGAGACCGCCCAAAATGAAGGGTACTCAGGAAACCCTTATTCAAAAGAAGCTTGGGAGTTATTCGCAGGCTCTTGCAATTAAGTTATTAGCAAATCCGTTGAGTCTCAAATTGCTGGACGAACCCGTAAGTAAGAAAGAGAGAGACCGGGTTCTGTCTAGCCCATTTACTATCGCCGCCACGCGACGAGGGTTAGATTTGCGCGAATTTTGATAATTATAACGCGACAATCCGCCCATAGCGCGCTTAACGGAATGAGTCATCACGGTCCTACGAGAGGCTAGCTGCAAGTAAAGTCATATAGTCCTATGGCTAGCGCGTCGTAATTTCATACTCTGCAAGCGGCCGTATTGCGCCGCTAGCGATGCTATATCACTGCAGCAGCGTAGACCAGCTAGTCTACGTCAGATTCCCCGCCCTGCTAGTGGGCCCTTGCCGACAAGTGCTACGCGCGTGTACGGGTGCGTAGGGGAATCTGCCAGTCTACTCAGATTCGCAGGGCGCGCCCTAGACCCTCCCGAAGACTAGCTAGTCTGTGTCAGAAAGCCGACGCTGCTATAGGGCCCTGGCGTAGATAAGCTAGTCTTCGCAGCCGCGGGTAGTTACCACGCGCGGCAGCGTAGTCTATGCTGAAATCTCAGTGGAATTAGCATTCTCAGAAAACCCGCTCTTTTTCAAAAAATTCCCCGACGCTAAAAAGCGCGCGCAGACCATTGATTCTGTTATAAAAATGCGCTGCGTGTAGCGTCGCATATTCTGTGTGCTTCAAGAGTATTGCTCGGTGACCACTCTATTAAGCGCAGTATAGGTTCTATGCATTCGCAAGGGCATCGAAAAGTCAGCCTGCTGATTCACACGTCGTGCATTCGTTCGAATGGTGCCATATTGATATACGTCTTTGAGACAAGCTCTCTCCCGTAGGATAATTGTACAAGTCGTTCTATATGTATTGATCTGACTTTTTACCTTTACAAATATGGAAGGATATGGTATAATAAAAATAGTGGATGGAATGATTGAGTTATGGATGGATGGATGAAGTACCTTGACAAATAATCATAAAGGGACCTGGGACAAAGTTTCGTCGGAGAGAGACCGGAATATGCGAGACGAAAAGGGAAGCCCGTTTCACGAATGATTCATAGAGAGTCCAGAGATGTTTAGCCGGTACAATCCCCGGAAAACTACGAGACACGCGGTCTCTGGATGTTCGACGATCGTGTGTCCACAACAGCACATCGCTTCTCTCGGGAAGAGAGTCTGGAGCTCGAGGATAATTACATTTAAAAATATGGACAATAACCTTGCAGCACTTCAAGCATCATTTACGTTTGCAAATTCACTTAGTGAAAACGTAAATACATTCGAAGAATTCGACCGGATTATTCGTGAAGTTCTTAATTACAAGTCATTTGGAATGACGGATGATGAACTTACTCGATCAATTACAGTAATCGGAGGTCACTTAGAATAATTATCAACGACAACTTCGAGCTTCAAACTCTCTTCCAGGGCTGAGCGATAGATTCTCTTTTTTGTTCTCACTACGAGGTGGCTCGTCACGCTCTTCGAATTGTCGCAAAATGGGCTAGGCGCGAACAAGTTTAGAGGGAGAGAGCGACAGTTAAAATTACGAAGATTGACGACAGCGTCACGGATGCGGTAGTGAGAAGTCGAGTATACGACGTAATGACGCAGAGTCCTCGATGCGAATAGCGCATATAAGTTATGCTATAACACTTGTAGAGGATACTCGTATATGTTAGAGAGGATTCTATGTAAAAAGAGTAAGATGCTCGCGGAAGCTATTCCGGGCCCTTGAAGAAGGGCACGTGGGACTTCCTGCAGAGTGAAGCGGCGTGCTGGTGTGGACGACGAGAGTCACTCGGCGTGTACACAACGTCAGTGGGTAGTTCTGGGACTTGGGAGATAACATCAAACAACTATGAAAGCAATACCACATGGCTGGAGCACCGCAGAAGGTGCTTTGCTAGACATCGTTCCAGAGAATGATGCTGAAAGAGAATGGCTCACAAACGCCATAAAAACAGTAGCATTCAAAACAAAGAGAAAAGACTTCATCGGCTTTGTAGACGTCATCGCGACAGATGGACCATCTACAGATGCTGAAGATAGATACAACACTGACATCAACGAGCTTCGTGACATGAAGGAAAACAAAGAAGAGACTGACACGATGCTCGTACAAGAGATTGGACTATATTTCGGTCGCTAACGTTACTAGACTTCTGAGTCTCAAAACTACTCACTGATGGAAACTTGAGAAGACATTCTGGGACTCAATTGGATAACAACACAAATTATGACAAAAGCTAAAATGATAGAAGTCATCACCGGGTTCGAAACATACCCGACGATGAACAGCTGGAATAATTCGTATGGCTATTCATACAATGTGAAGATTCATCATCTTCCGTTGACGAGCAGCCAGAGAGATGCAGCTTACGCGATGCTCGACACTCAAGAATTTTACGACTTTCACATCAACCCAGTCGTGAACTCTTGGGAAGACTCTGAGAAAGTCCGTTCATTCGGCACCCACTCTGAAGTCAAGAACTTGAGCATTGACGTAGAAGACTTGACAAAAAAAGAGATTGATGCGAAAATCAAACACTGGACAGAGCACGGCTGGACCTTTGACAGAGTCGGCACAAAGACGCTGACGATGACAAGGAATGCTGAAGTCTCTAACTTCAGTGCTGGCTTCAACGGTCGTTCAGGAGGCCACTTAGTTCTCTACAAATGGAACGGTCACAATTTCGCAGGTACTGACTGGACTCATTCAAAAGAAGAGCTAGCTGAAATGAGTGCTGAAGACGTGAAATTCGTGTACGACGTTCTGAGACTATTCGAAAAATTGTACGAGTCTCTCATCGAGACCGTCAAAGACCTTGCTGACAATTTCGAAGTCCAGCAAGAAGACTACGAAATCACACGAACACGGAATGTGCTCGTCGAAAAATAATTATCAACCCATCAATTGAGTTCCAAAACGTCTTCTCAGGTTCCTGACGAATAGAATTCTCTCACTCAGCCCATAGACAGAAGCCCATCTTGTCTCAAAGGGCACGTGCTAAACGATGTTGCAATCTATACACAGAATGAACATCTACGGGCCTACGAGAGACACGACTCTTCGAAAGCCAATATAACTATTGGCTAAAAAGCTTGGGTGAGAGGCTTCTGTTCGTCAGGTTAGTCGATGAGCAATTGGGCATTGTACTTATATAGAACAATATGGTATAATGGTATCAGTAGTTCATTGACAACAAAAAATCGGAAGAGAGTCCTGGGACTCGAGGGATAATTGACTACAAAGTATGGCAAAAAAATACGCGTATTTTGAAGTTGACGAACTCGTTGACTCAAGCGAGCCAGTCGACAGAGACGTTGTTCTGTACGATTCAAATGACAACGTCGTTGAACGCATTCTCATGACGTACCAAGAGATTGCGATTGGCCCAGAATTTGAGTTGAGAAAAATGGGATATGAGCAAGACAAAACCTTCGAAATCAACACGGACTAACTCAAAGAGTCCAGTCGATGCGCTCCTCTCGGCGTTCATACGAGAGAACATCAAAGAGCACTGGGCAGTAGTCCACCTATCTGAAAAGCAGAAGGAAGCCTACGAAGCCGGTGCAAAAGACTTCGCTGAAAAAGTGAAGCAAAATCTCGGCAGGCTCGCACTTGAGAAGCTGAGATAATTATTAGCAACCTTCGAGCCCCGCGACTCTCTTCTGATGAAACTAGCTGCTCTATCTGGGACTCGTGATAATTCACTTCACAAGTATGGCAAACAAAAAGTTCGAAGTTGCTGTATCGGGCACAGTCACTGTCTGGGCAAAAGACAAAGACGAAGCTTTCGATATGGTGCACAGTCTCTGTGGCTATGAAGGGACTGACCTCGAGATTGTCGCAGACGGTGTCGTTGACACTGGAGAGACTGACGAAAACTAGCATGTTAGGCAAAAAACACGAGAACATTCTCGACCGAGTCGTTGAGGATATGAAAAGAGAGAAAAAAGAAATCACCCGAGAGTCGATAAGGGGGTACATCATGGGACGAGTGCTCCACGGCGACGATGCCCTCGGGAAACTCACGAGTAAGCCAATTTTCGAGTACTGTGAGAAGCACTGCATCAAATAATTACCAACATCCACGAGTCTCAAATAGAGCAGCTAGGCTTCTGTTCCCACACAGACTCCCGTCCGAAACATCGTCACGTTCCAGGTTCGCTTCGCAGTTGCGTATTATCTCGTGAAGCATTGCAATTTTGCAGAACAAATACCCGGTGAAAACATGACTACGGGAGTCGCTGCGGGGACAGAAGTTATGAACACGTTATGAACACCTGCCAGTTTACCTTATGTGCATCATATGGTATAATTGTATCAGGTAGGAAATAAGGATTGTTCTCTGAAAAGTGGATTCGAAAGGACACTAACAAGACGGGTATTCATCTATGATGAAGGTCCATCTAAAGCGAAGTCATTCCATCACTTTCGAATTCACTTCCAGAGAGCAATCTGGAACGAACGTTGACAACTGAATAAAAGCATGCTCTGAACTTTGAAGATGACATATCGTCTTCAGACTTCAGGGCGTGTCACAAGGTCTGCAGAGTCTCACTCTTGCAATTGCGAATGCCCGGGCCCAAAGAAGGGATATAAATCTGAATGCAACACCCCTTATGAGAGTGGGACCCTGCAGACCTTCGCAGGTCAGGAATGTCGCACCCATCATAGCAAAAGCCGTTAGAGCTTTATTGCGGTTAGCGACAATCTTGAAAAACAAATTCCGAACTGGGAGATGTGGACAGTCAACGTCTTGGTAGATGCACCTCAATACATCTATGTAAGGGACACGACATCCCTCGTCTGGTAAGGAAGCAAGAGGCAGAGATGCTTCTTGTTCGAAGCAACAGAGGGGATACTTGTGTTGCTCCCAACAAGAAGTATCGAAGTCTCACATTATTAGCAAACAAAAGAAGTGGCTTATGATTATCATCGACAATTACGATGACTACCGAGCACACATGAGAGCGTTCAAGAAAAAGAAGCTCAACTTGGTGTCAGTAGTCAGCCGTGGAGGTCTCGGAAAGACGTTCATTTCTGAGGACGAACTCATGGAGGAAGCACCGCTTGTCTTTACTGGGCACGTCACTCCGATGAGTCTATACATGACTCTGTACGAAAGGAACTGCGAAGAACAAGACTTCATTGTAGTTTTCGATGACGTCGATGCACTCCTTTTGAACAAAACGAACGTAGCAATCCTCAAACAGGTTTGCGACACACGAGAGACGAAGACAGTGAAATACTTCACATCGTCTCCGACTCTACGCTCAAATCAAATTCCTCAAGAATTTGAAACTCGCTGCAAAGTACTGATGCTGATGAACGACCTCAATCCAGAAGATTCAAATCTGAAGGCGTTGATGACTCGTTCTCATCTCATCAACTTCAAGCCATCTGACATGGAAGTGCTGGACAACATGAAGACTTTCGCAGACGACAAAGCTATTCTCAAGTTCATCGAAATCTACGCTCCGTTCTCTAGCTCACTCAACTTGAGGTGCTATAAGCGAGCAGTCGAGTTGAAAGACTCGGGTCTCGATTGGAAACGGTCAATAGTAGATGACTTGCAAGTAGACTCGCATCTTCTAGAAATCCACAATCTGATTCTGAAGTATAAGGCTAATAAAGAAAGAGAACTTAAGTTTTCGGGAGGACGGGCGACATTCTACAGAAAACTTAAGATATTACTCTCGAAAAATCCACAATTAGCAAAATAAGAAAACCCTATGCCGACTATGACACGTTCAAACAAAAAGAGAGACAGCGAGTGCTACAATCCCTTTTCGCAAGGAGATGAAGTATTCGTTACACAGGTGCAACGCCGCTGGAGAGGAGACGTCATCATGACGGGCAAAGAATTCGGAGCAAATGACGCTTTCGTAGTAGTTGAAGATTGTGATGAAAGACACATCACTGTACACATGGACCACGTCGAACTCGTGTGTGAGGGATTTGATGGCTACGGGACCCTCGTTTACCCAGCACGACAAGCATACTCTGAGTCCAGGGGAACATACATTGAAGACGAGACTGAAGAGACATGCCGCATGTGCAAAGGAACGGGAGTGCCCGTCTGCGAAGATGAGTATTCACCCGAAGAATAACAACTATGACAAAAACCCATCAAAAAGAAACTGACTTTCGTCAAGATCAGAAGGTTGTAGCAACAATCGAAATTGACGACCGGGGCCAAGACTTTATAGAGCTGGATGTTCTAGCAAATGGAGTCTTGCTCGGTGATAGTGTGATGTTTAAGAATGGCAGACTTTCTCTTCTCGGTGTCGGAGCGCTAGATGGTATGGGATACCACACTGACACAGAGATTATCCAGAATAGGCCGAGTGCGTTGAGAGTAGCAGGCCAATATGTCTACTTCTATAACACAGGAGACAAGAAGCCGCTGCCCTGGAATGCAAGTACTCTGAAATATCCTGTTCGCAAAATAAAGGTCGCCAAGCAAGCTAACAGATTCGTGAAGTAGTATGAAAAAACTATCAGACAAACTGAGCTATCTTCAAGACAATCACTTCGGAGAGTGGCTCAAAACTCTGCAGACTGTAAAGAACGAGATGTCAGATAAACAATCGATGTTCTGTCTCTGTGGCAGACTAGCAACTGGACTCCATGAGTCGCATTGCAGTAAGTTCAGAAATTTCGTCACAAAGGAGACGGTCAAGCGATTGGAGCATCTTCTTCCTTTACAAAACAAGCAAGTTGTGATATAATGTACCATATACGGTCGTTATTAGCAAAAGTTATCAGAAAACATCATGAAAACAGAAATCGTAATGAAGCAAGAGCTCAAGCTAGTCGAAAAGGACACAGCTGAAGCTCAAAAGGTGCTCATTATCAAATCTGATGATGACGCAGAAAGTGCAGCAGAGACTCTCATCAATTTGAAGTCTCAAGTAGATGTACTCGAAGAGAAGAGAAAGGAGTACGTGTCTCCGGCGATGGAGACAGTAAATCACATCAATTCTGACTTCAAAAAATTGACAAGTCCGAGAAATGATGCAATCTCTCTTCTCAAAGAGAAGATAGTAGAGTATGTTTCTGGACGCTATCTCGAAGTCAAGAAGGCGGAGAAGCAGCTCCAGAAAGACTTGAAGGTCAGAGCACTCGTGCTCGACAACGGGTTGAATAAACTCGTGACAGCAGTCGGAGAAATTAGGTTTCGCAAAACTTATGACATCAAGGTGACGAACAAAAACCTCGTACCCGAAAAGTTTTGGATAGTCGATATGAAAGCTGTAGAAAAAGCACTTGACGTTGGAGATGAGATTCCGGGTATCAAGGTGAAAGAGAACCCAATCGGAGTCGCTGCAGTGTACAAGAGCAAAGAATAACATGACAAAGAAAGAATGCTTCTCAGTACTATGACATCTCAAAAAACAATTAGTGAAGATTTAGTTACTTGCAACAAAAGAAGGCAAAACTATTGACGAGTTTCTTCGTGAGATTATAAGCAAAATCATATGACTAACCACACACAACAATGCATCGAATTGGCAAAAAAGTACACCAAGTGGGTGAAAGAGTACACCAAGCGTGTGAAAGAGTACACCAAGTGGGTGAATAGATACGCCGAGAAGGAAAAAGAGCACACCAAGTAGGCG
>Ga0100403_1004223_pt1 | contig 10283 bp, 5 predicted proteins | sample CryGeymet201501t_FD_83663 | JGI IMG/M metagenome (GOLD analysis project Ga0100403, IMG submission 83663) | Groundwater microbial communities from Crystal Geyser aquifers in Utah, USA - Crystal Geyser metaG 2015-01t | ecosystem: Environmental > Aquatic > Deep subsurface > Groundwater | place: USA...
CGATCGATCGGCGCGACGTCCTCCGCTCGCTCGATCTGACGCAGAAGCTGTCCGACAAGGAGTACGAGAAGAAGCTCGTGAAGCTCCAGGCGCGATTGAACAAGCTTTCGCGCGAGCCGACCTTCAAGACGCGTGGCTTCGTCGCGTTGTTCGAGGGCAACGATGCGGCCGGGAAGGGCGGCGCGATCCGGCGCATTTCCGGCGCGCTCGACGCGCGCATCTACAACGTCATTCCGACCGCGGCACCGAGCGAAGAGGAACGCGCGCAGCCGTACCTCTGGCGGTTCTGGCGGCACGTGCCGCGCCGCGGTCACGTCGCGATTTTCGACCGCTCGTGGTACGGGCGCGTCCTCGTCGAGCGCGTCGAAGGGTACTGCTCCGAGGCGGATTGGATGCGCGCGTACGGGGAGATCACGGATTTCGAAGAGCGTTTGGTCGCACACGGGGTCGTCGTCGTGAAGTTCTGGCTCGCGATCAGCCAGAAGGAGCAGCTCGCGCGATTCAAGGCGCGCGAGGACATCGCCTTCAAGCGCTACAAGATCACGCCCGACGATTGGCGTAACCGGAAGAAGTGGGACGCGTACGAGCGCGCCGTTTGCGACATGGTCGACCGCACCAGCACCGACGTCGCGCCGTGGAACCTCGTCGAAGCGAATGACAAGCACTTCGCGCGCATCAAGGTGCTACGCACGCTCTGCGACCGCATCGAGGACTCTCTCTGACAATCCGCGCATGCGGTTGTGTCTTCGCATCGTCGACATCGCGGGCATATGCGAGGCCCGGATCGCGTAGGTCGCCCGCGTGGTTTCGAAGCGGAACGCGTCGTTTCGTACGTTGCGCGCGTTGCTTCGAAGCGGATGGTGCCATTTCGTAGCTCGCCCGTGTCGTTTCGAAGCGAAAGGCGCGATTTCGTACGTCGCACGCGTTGTTCCGAAGCGAAAACCGCCGTTTCGTACGCTGCACACGTTGTTTCAAAGCGAAAGGCGCGATGTCGTACGTCGCACGCGTTGTTCCGAAGCGAAACCGCCTTTTCGTACGTTGCACACGTTGTTTCGAAGCAGAAGGCCCTACTTCGTCGTTTGCACACGTTGTTTGATGCTGCGCGCACCATCTTCGCTGGCGCCCACGCCGCCCCGCCGCTGCCCACAGGACTCCCATTTCTTGGACGCGGGCTCGCTGCCGGCGCGGGCGATTTCGATGTCGCACGCGCGCCATCCGTAACGGAGCTGGGCGCGCGCACGCGACACGAGCGCTGCGCGCCGCGCGATCCGTCAAAAAGGCAGCGCGATCTTCGCGGAGATCATCGAATCGCGCGGTTCGTACATGAAGTCGACGACGCTCAGCAGAAAGTCGTACCAAAAGTGCATCGCGACTGCGGTAGCGAGGCTGTAGCCGCTCTTCCAATAGATGCCGCCGATGTACTGGCCGACGAGGACCAAGTACGGCACTCCGATCGCCAGGTAGCGCTTTCGTTGATCGGGATCGTCGATGAACAGCGCGTTCGTCGCGTGGAAGCCGCCGAAGATGTACGAGCCCACGGCCCATCCGCACGATTCGCCGCAGCTTCGCGCGAGGCCCGACTGGAGGAGGCCGCGGAACGCCGCTTCTTCGGCGATCGCGACGTGCTCGAACGTCGTCGCGAACGTCGCGCCAGCAGCCGGGTACGCCAGGCCCGGGCGCGCGTCGGCGCCGAAGATGCGCGGCGTGTCGCCGAAATGCGGGCGGCCGACCTCGCGTGCGAGCGCGCTGGCACCGAAGCCCGCTGCGACGCCGGCAAGGAGGCCCAGGAAGACTTCCGGTTTCGACAAGATGCGGCGGTTCACCGGCGCGATCGCGAGCTCGCCGAGCGTGTCCTGGGGGACGAAGCGAAGCCGCTGTGCGCGCTCCTCTTCGAGCACCGTGTCGGCGATGCCGTAGACCCACGCGTCCTGAAGCGCGACGGCGGATACGAGCGTCGCCGATTTCTGCGCGGTCGCGATGCCGCCGACGAGGACGCTCGTGTCGGCGAAGCCGACGGCGGCGAGCGCGGCGCCTTCGTCCGGCTTGTTCTGGCAGATTTGTCCGAGGCCGGGGAACAACCACGCGAGCTGGCGGCTGCATTTGACCTTCGCGAGGCGCACGCGCGCTTCCTCTTCACGCGCGGAGGGCGCTTCGGCCGCGTTGAGGCGCGCTCGCGCGAGCGGTGATGCGCAGCCGAGCCCGACCGCCGCCAGCGACGCAACCAGCGCGATTCGCGCATCAATCACGCGAGCCCCGCGGTTTCTCCGTCGCGTCCCGCCCGTCCGTCGCGTGCGGTGGTTGCTGCGCTCGCGGCGCCGGCGGCGCCTGCGGCGCCTGCGGCGCGTCCGGCGGCGCGTCCGGCGACTGCTGCGCGCGCCGTGACTGCTGCGCGTCCGTCGCCTGCGGCGCTTCGAAGAGCGACAGTTGCCGATCCGCGGCGGACGCTTTCTTCTTCGTGCGCGTTCGCGGGCTTGGCGCTTTCTCCTCGCGGTGGCCGCTCTCGACCTGCGTCGCGAGGATCTGCGCGACGGCTTCGATCGTATCGATCTCCTCTGGCGTCTTGTCGCTGCGAAGACGTGCGATGCGCGGGAATCTCAGCGCGAAGCCGCTCTCGTGGCGCGTCGAGCGCTGCACGCCGTCAAACGCGACCTCGAGGACGACGAGCGGCTCGACTTTGCGCCAGCCGCCGTGCTGCTCGACCGTCGTTGCTTCGAAGCGCGCGGCTAGATGGGCGATCTCCGCGTCCGTCAAGCCGCTGTACGCTTTGCCGACGTCGACGAGGCGATCTCCGTCGCGAACCGCGAACGTGTAATCGCTGATCGTGCCCGCGCGCTTGCCGTGGCCCTGCTCGACCGCCGTGACGACGACATCGAGCGTCGCGCCCGGGCGTTTCACCTTCAGCCACGCAGCGCCGCGCGCCCCCGCTTCGTAGGGCGCGTCGACGCGCTTCACCATGAGCCCTTCGTGACCGCGCGCGCGTGCGCGCTCGAACGCGGCCGCGAGATCGGCTTCGCTCGCCACCCGGTCGACAGGATTTGCGCGCAGGTCGAGCTTGGTGCACACGGTCTCGAGCGCGAGGCGCCGCTCGCTCCACGTGCGATCGATGAGCGAGTCGTCCGCGACGAGGAGCGCGTCGAACGCGACGAACGCGGCGGGTACCTCGTCGAGCAGTGCGGGCTCCGGCGATGCACGCCCGAGGCGCGCTTGGAGCGACTGGAACGGGCGCGGCCGTCCGTCGGGCGCGACCGCGATGATTTCGCCGTCGAGCACGACGTCGAGCGACGCGCCAGCGACGTTACGCACGATGTCGGGGAACGAGTGCGCGATGTTGCCCTGCCCGCGCCCGAAGATCGCGACGTGCCCCCCCGCGACGTGCAGCTGCGCGCGCACGCCGTCGAGCTTGTCTTCGACGACGACGCGGTCCCATTCGATCGGCGCTTTCGATGCTTCGGCCGGCGTCGCGAGCATCGGCAACACCGGCGATCCCGCGACGACGACGGCGCGCTCGAGTCTCCCTGCGTGGGCCATCACCGCGGTCTCCGCCGCGTCCGCGACGACGGCGTGCGCTCGCCGAACGGTGTCGAGATCGATCGACCACGCCTTGGCGATGGCGGCGAGCACCGTGCCGAGGAGCGCGCCGGTCCGCACTTCGCCGAGGAGCGTCTTGGTCACGTACTTGGCTTCGCGCGGCGTCGCGCGCGCGTACATGCTGGTCAGCAGCTGCGCGCGGCGTCCGCGCGACGGGGCCTTCGCGAGCGCGTCGAAGAGCGCGACGACATCGGCGAAGGAGATGCCCGCACGCTCCGCGCTGCGGCGCGCCAGGATCTCCTCGACCGCGTCGCCGAGATCGCCGAGGCGCCGCGAGACGTCGGCGACGTCCGTCGCGCCCGACGCCGCTTCGAGTGAAGACGCGACGAGGCGCCAGCCGACGCCCGTCGTGCGTGCGTCGGCGGGCGCGAACGCTTCGCCCATGCACAAGCGAACGGCGGCGCGGAGGTCGTCGTCGCCGCCCTGCGCAGCGTGCGCGAGGGCGCCGGCGAGCGCGTCGATCTTCGCGTTGCGCGACGACGTAGCGCGCGCCAAATCGAGCGCGTCGCAGAGCCGCTTCATGCACGCCCCGCCGCGGCGCTGGTCATGCGTCGTATCGTACGCTCAGCGCTTCGCGACGTCGCTTTTCCACGAGGTCGACGGGCGCGATACCGGAGGCTCGGGCGTCTCGCCGGCCTCGGCGAGCTTCACCGCGAGCTCGATCGCGGCGTCTCGCGACGGCGCGAGGTAGCACGTGCTCTTCAGCTCCGAACGATCGAAGATTCGGCTTGGCTCCGGAAGTGGACCGGCGATGACGACGCGCTGCTTGGCGCGTCGCACGCGCCCTATGGCGCTCTCGAGCGCGACGAGCCCCGTCGCGTCGATGACCGGCACGCGGCCGAGGTCGAGCACTACGACGCGAGCCTGCGCGCCTGCCGTCTCGAACGCGCCCATTGCGTTCTGCGCGGCGCCGAAGAAGAGCGGTCCGGCGATCTCGTAGAGCGCGACCGACTTCGGCAGCGTTCGCGCCGTCTCGTCCTCGCCTTGATCGAGCACCGTCCGCGCGCTCGTGAGCTCCGCCATGCGGCGCATGAAGAGGAGTGCGGCGAGGACGATCCCGACGCTCACCGCGATGACCATGTCGAACACGACGGTGAGGAGAAAGCAGGAGAGAAGCACGACGACGTCGCTCTTCGGCGCGACGCGCGCGACGTGGAGGAAGTGCCGCACCTCCGACATGTTCCACGCCACGATGAGGAGCAGCGCCGCGAGCGACGCCATCGGCACGTATGACACGAATCGCGCGAACAGGACGATCGACAAGAGCACGAACGCCGCGTGCACCACCGACGCGAACGGCGAGCGCGCACCGGCGCGGACGTTCGTCGCGGTGCGCGCGAGGGCGCCGGTCGCGGCGATGCCGCCGAAGAACGGAACGATGAGGTTGCCCAGGACGAGCCCGACGAGCTCCGCGTTCGGATCGTGGCGTTTGCCGGTGAGGCCGTCGGCGATGACCGCGGAGAGGAGCGATTCGATCGCGCCGAGCATCGCGATGGCGAACGCCGCGAGCAAGAGCTCGCGCAGGTAGTCGAAAGAGAGCGCGTCGCCCCAAGGGATCATCGGGCGCGGGGGCAGCGGCGGAATGCCGTCGTACGTCACGCCGCCTATCGTCGTGTGGAAACGGCTGCCGATCGTCGCCACATGAAACTGTGGCATCGCGCGTGAGAGGAGCGTCGCGGCGATCGTGACCGCGCCGATCGCGAGGAGCGGCGCGGGGATCTTCGGCAACGCTTTCGGGAGCAGGATGAGCAGCGCGAGCGTCGCCGCTGCGACCGACGCTTCGGCGATCGACGCGCCGCTTCGCGCGTTCCACATGGCGACGATCTTGTCGACGTAATGCTCCGGCATCTGCGCAATCGGCAGGCCGAGCACGTCCTTCACCTGGAGCGTCGCGATGACGACCGCGATCCCCGCGGTAAAGCCGGTCGTGACCGGGTGCGGGATGTACTGAATGAGCTTTCCCAGCCGCGCGAAGCCCATCGCGATGAGGATGGCGCCAGCCATCACGCCCGCCGTAAGCAAACCTTGAAGCCCGTGCTTGGCGACGATCGGCGCGAGGATGACCACGAAAGCCGCCGTCGGTCCGGTCACCTGGAACTTCGAGCCGCCGGTGACCGCGACGACCGCGCCGGCAACGATGGCCGTATAAAGCCCGTGCTGCGGCGGCAGCCCTACCGCGATCCCGAGCGCCATCGACAGGGGCAGTGCGACGACGCCGACGACGATCCCCGCGAGGACGTCCGCGCGCAGCGCCGCAGCGTCGTATCCCGCCGCGAGCGTTCGCCTGAGCGCCGCCGCGATCGGGATCGCGTCGACGCGCGCCCGCGATCGGACGAAGCCGACGAGGCTCGAAGGGAGGCGCCTTCTTGGCATCGGGCGACAGTCTACTCTTTGTCGTCACCGCGCGCGAAAAGCCGAGAGACTCTGCCGGTCACTTGGGCGGCGGGGCGGGCGGCGCGGTGTCCTTTTGGATGCACGACGAGAGATCGAACAGCATGAACTCGAGCGCCTTCTCCTGCGGCGTGAGCGGGCCGCTCTTGCACGATGCGGGGAAGACGTTCCCTTGTCGATCGGTCGCCGAGACGTGGAAGTCGCTGTAGACGACGCGGCCGCACTGCTGATCGTCGGGCACGCCGATCGGCGTGTTGAACGTGATGTGCTGCACCGTCGGCCCGTTGGCCGTCGTGTGCGCCGTCATCCACATCTGCGTCGGCGCGTTCTCCTTGTCGAGATCGTGACGCGACTGGTTCAGCGCGATGTTGCCGATCGTCGTCGTCGCGCCGACGTTCTGGAGCCACTGCGCGAACGCGAGCCCCTTCGGGAACGACATGTTGACGAGCGCCGGGAGCGGATCGGAGACGTCGTAGTTGTTCACGTTCCACACGCCGGTCGTGCCGAACTTGGCCGTGCCGCACGCGCCGCCGCTGCAGTTCGACGCGAGCCATGCGTACCCGTAGTGCGTCGTGAAGAGGCGCCCGCCTTGGTTCGTGTACGTCTCGACGTTGTTGCGCGACGCGGCCGGCTTCTCGTTCAGGTACTCGTCGCCTTCGCACGGAAGCAAGACGATGTCGTACTTCGCGAGCTCGGCCGCCGATCCCCAGAGCGTCGTCGCGCTCGGGGTCGCGCTCGCGAGCGTGGTTCCGCCGGTCGCTTGGTAGTAGCGAATGCGCCCGTTGCCGCTCGGCACGGTGAACTCCGCGTTGTCGATCCCGATTCGCTGCAGCAAGCACTCGAACGGATCGGCGCCGCCCGTGGCGATCGCCATGAGAGGGATGTCGCCTTCTATCTTGTTCTTCGGGAGGCGCATCAGGTTCTTGTCGGTGATCGGCGTGTCGGTGCACTTCGCGACCGACGGGATCGTGATCTGCCGCCGCCATTTTCCGATCTGAAGGACGAGCGGGATGTTCGAGCCGACGGGGACGTTCTCGAGCGTGAAGCTCCCGCTCGGATCGGTGATTGCCGTCGCGATCGGCGAGCCCGATGCGAGCGCACCGCATTTGTCGCACGAAGCGCCGTCCTTGAACGGTTGCACCGGCGCGTTCGGGACGTAGACGATGACGTTGTAGAGAGGATCGACGCCGGCCGGATCGTAGACCTTGCCGCTCACCGTCGTCTTTCCGCCTCCGGGGCAGCTCACTTGCTGGCACTGCAGGTTCACGCAATGAGGCGTGCCGCCGTCGCCGAAGATCACGCCGCCGTCGTCGCCGAGCAAACCGCCGTCGTCACCGCTGCCGTCGCCGCCGCCGCCGTCGTCACCGCCGTTGTTGAAGATCGACGGTTCCGACGAGTCTCCGCATCCCTGAGACCAAGCGAAGACCACAGCAGCCGAGGCGAACAGGATCCGAATGGAAAGCTGTCGCATGGGCGCAATCCTCCTGACTTGAAAGGATGGCCGCTCGCGCGGAATCCATCAAATCGGAAGTGACCGCTTACATGTGCGGCGCGCGTCGGAAGTGACGCTTACATGTGCGACGCGCGTTTACTTCGGCGGCGGCGGCGCGGGCGGCTGCGTGTCTTTCTGAATGCAGGACGAGAGATCGAACAGCATGAACTCGAGCGCCTTCTGCTGCGGCGTGAACGTGTTGCCGCTGCACTCTTGCGGGAACGGGTTGCCGTTCGAAGAGCCGGCGACGTGGAAGTCGCTGAAGAGGACCTTGCCGCACTGCTGATCGTCGGGAACGCCGAGCGGCGTGTTGAACGTGTAGTGCATGAGCGACGCGGGGCTCGGCACGTACATCCAGCGGAGCGACGGCGCGTTGACTGCGGTCGCGTTGTAGCGCGCGTCGTTCACCGTGAGCGAGCCGCGCGTCGTCGACGCGCCGACCACGACGAGCCAATCGGCGAACGCCGCGCCCTTCGGGAAGCTCGTGTCGATCGTCGTCGCCACCGTCGTGCTGCCGCTCGTCTCCGAGTGGAACTGCGCGGTGTTGATCCACGGATCGGTCGCGCCCGGCGTCACGATCTGCGGGTCGATCCAGTAGTAGTGGTAGTGCGTCGTGAAGAGGCGACCGCCCTTGTTCGCGTAGTCGACGATGTTGTTGATCGACGGTTGCGGCTTCTCCTGCGGGACCTCGCTGCACTCGCACGAGTTGATTTGGATGTCGTACTGCGCGAGCGTCGTCGAGCTGCCCCAGAGCTGCGTCGCGAGCGCGCCCGACCCAGGATACTGCGAGCCGCCGAGGAAGCCGTCGGTGCCCTGGTAGAGATGCACGCGCGCGGCCGATCCGGGCGGACCGAACTCGGAGTCCGCGATTCCGATGTTGCGGAGCAAGCACTCGAACGGATCGCAGCCGCCGGTCGTGATCGCGATGCGCGGGATGTCGCCTTCGCTATTGTTCTTCGGCAGGCGCGTCTGGTTCTTGTCGGTGAGCTTCGTCTCCTGGCAGGACGTGACGTTCGGGATCGTGATCTGGCGGCGCCACTTTCCGATCTGCATGACGAGCGGGATGTTCTGGCCGCTCGGCACGTTCTTCAGCGAGAACTTGCCGTCCGATCCGGTGAGCGTCGTGACGACGGGCGAGCCGCTCGTGAGGACGCCGCACTTGTCGCACGTGATGCCCTCCTTGAACGGATCGGGCTTCGTGTTCGGAACGTAGACGATGACGTTGTAGAGCGGATTGATCGCGCCGGGATCGTAGACCGTGCCAGTGACCGTCGTCTCCGAGCCGGGCGAACAGTTCGCGATCTGGCACTGCAGGTTGACGCAGCCCTGGTGGCCGTCACCGCCGCCGTCGCCGAAGTCGATGACGTCGTCGCCCGCGTCGTCGCCGGCCGTACCGTCGTCGCCGCCGCCGTCCTTGTGCGTTCCGTCGTCGCCACTTCCGAAGTTCGATCCGGTGCCGTTGCTTCCGCACCCCGCTGCGCCGGAGGACGCGGCGAGCACCGCGGAGACGAACGCGATCGGTGCGATGGTGAGGAAGCGGTTGCGGATCTGGCGCATGGGAGAAGCTCCTATTTTCCGGCGGGTCGCGCGGCGCATACTGGCCTCAAAACCTTTAGGTCGCAACGATCAACCTGCGTCTCAACCGCAATCTCGCGCGGGTCGATTTTTATGGTTTGGTGGCGCGCGCCCGAGCTCGCGTCCAACGCGCGACGAGATCGATGTCCGCCGCCGAGAGATCGCCGTCGAAGCGCGGCATGTGCCCTTTGCTGTCGGGCTGGTCGACGGCTTTGTCGTGGTAGGTCGAAGGAGAAGCAGGGTTTGCGATTTGCGCGCGCGTCCAGGCGATCGAGCCGTACTTCGTGAGGTCCGGCGCGGTGCCGCTCCCTTCGTCGTCGCCTTTGCCTTCGAAGAGGTGGCACGTCGTGCACTTCTCGCGGACGATCTTCGCGCCGACGTCGAGCTTCGCCTTGTCGCGCGGCGGATCGGTCGGCTCGTCGCCTTGCGCGGCCAAGAAGATCGCGACCGCCTCCATCTCCGCGCCCGTCGCCATCGGTTTGCGCGGCGACGCCGGCGCGTCGACCGACGGCATCTCCTCCTTATAAGGAGTCTTGCCGAAGAAGTCGGGCGCGTCCGGATCGTGGAGCATCGCGAGGAGCCACGCCTCGGTCCCCCAGCCGTCGAGCTTCGGCGCGTTCGCTTTGCTGCGATCGCCGAGGCCGTCGAGCACGTGGCAGCTCGCGCACGCCCTCTCGAAGATCTGCCGGCCGCGGAGCTCCGGCATGTCGAGCGGTCCGCTCGGAGGCACGCCGGCCATGGCGGCGTTGCGCGCGAGCGTCGCCTGCGCGTTCGCCTTCGCGCGCGCTTTCGCGTAATCCGCGTCGGCCGCGTCGTGACGAACGGCCATCACGTGCAGCGCGCCGGCGCCGAGCGCCGCGAGGACCACCGGCGCGAGCATCGGCGCGCGCGCGCGGATCGTCTCCGCCTTGCGATCGATCAGCGGGAGCGCGGCAACGTACAGCGCGATCACCTGCGGCAGCACCGCCGTCCCCCAGAACTCGCCCGCGCCGTGGAAGAACTTCCGCAGACGGAAGAGCGACATCAAGAACCACTCGGGCCGCGCGGGGTAATCGCTCGAGGCGTCGGCCGGCGCGTCGAGCGGCGCGCCCATCGCCTTCGCGAGCATGACGCACGCGACGAGGACCGCGAGCGCGACGACGAGGTTACGCGCGAGCTGCTTCGCGTACGGATCGCCCGTCGTCGCAGTGCTCTCTGCGACGCGCGCGCGCAGCCAGAGGAGCGCGACGACGAGCGC
>Ga0100403_1004224_pt1 | contig 10281 bp, 8 predicted proteins | sample CryGeymet201501t_FD_83663 | JGI IMG/M metagenome (GOLD analysis project Ga0100403, IMG submission 83663) | Groundwater microbial communities from Crystal Geyser aquifers in Utah, USA - Crystal Geyser metaG 2015-01t | ecosystem: Environmental > Aquatic > Deep subsurface > Groundwater | place: USA...
AGAAAGGTATAAAGCATATAACTTCCAATGATTCAATAATTTATCATTTTAACGAAGGAGAAAGAAATTTTAAAAAAGAATAACATGAAGATATTTATTTTCGGAGCAAATGGTATGCTTGGCTCATATCTTCATAAGTATATAAGGGGGTCTGTTTCAGTTGTGAGAAGTCAGGTCGAGGCAATGAAAATTCAGAAAAATGATTTTTATTTTCAATTAAAACAACTGGAAATAAAAAGGGGTGATGTGATTATAAATGTGATTGGCATTATCAATAAACGTATAAAAGAACCAATAGAATTTCTTACGGTAAATTCTTTATTTCCGAGAGTCATGGCGGATTATTGCGAGAAATATGGCATTGGCCTGATACATATATCAACAGATTGTGTATTTAATGGTCTGAAGGGTAACTATAACGAAACGGATTTGGCAGGTGATACAAGTATATATGGCATTTCTAAATCAGCAGGAGAACCTCGTAATTGTACTATAATAAGGACATCAATAATAGGAGAAAACAGGAATAATAGTCAGGATTTACTCGAATGGGTTCGTACACATAAAAACACAATTGTGACAGGATGGGTTAATCATATATGGAATGGCATTACGTGTTTAGAACTCGCCAGGATATGTAAATGGATAATTGATAGTAATTCTTTTTGGTTTGGAGTAAGGCATATATTTTCTCCTTCGCCAATAAGCAAGGCCGACCTTGTAGAGATGATAAGTGTTATTTATGAGTTGAATAATAAAATTGACAAAATATCAGGTCCATATTACTGCAATAGGACATTAGATACAATTTATCCTCTTCCCTATATAATTCCTGAGTTAAAGGTTCAGATCATTGAACAAAAGAACTTTAATTTTTAATGAACAACATAACATTATTAAAGCGTTATTATAAAGAAGTTGATCCTCAGATATTATCTCAATATCGAGAGGCAGAGAAAGGCGTTTGGGTTAATGCCGATGATAAAGATTTAATACCAATATGGATTGATCTGCCGGAACCACCGGAACCACACCTGATAGATAATTGGGGAATACAGGCATCGGAACAGATGTGGCATCCGCCAAAACTTCCAAAACGATTAAAGGAATTACAAGTCAAGTACGAAACTCTTGATGAGATTTGGGAGGAGATTGAGGAACATAAAGACATTTACACCGAAGAAATAGAATTTATCCGACTACAATGGGAATGCAGACTTAATGGATATTGGTTTTGGAATAATGGTGTGCCTACTTATATTGATGGTTGGCATTATTTCTATTGCGGATGGTTTAGTATTGATGTAGGATTGCCGAAATACAGAGATAGGGATAGAAGATTTTTTCTTTTCGCACGTAAGATATTCAATGAAACCAAGGCACCACGGGTTAACAACAAGGGTATCGCCATAAAAGATGAAAAAGGTAAATATGACTGGGTTGACTTTGGCAGGAGGATATTTTATGGATTCAACTATCCCAAACACAGAAGGGAGGGTGCAACATATAGGGCAGAATGTATCAACTATGAGATCATAAGCCGTACTATTGGAGCATTTGGAGGTATACAGTCTATGAATGATGTGCAGTCGCGTAAGTGTTTTCTAAGACATCTTGTGGGGCCATGGAAGAAATTACCATTTTTCTTTAAACCAAATTACGAAGGATCTACATCTCCAAAGACAGAACTTTCATTTTCTCCACCCGCCAAAAGACTTTCTTCGCGTGGATCATTATCAATGTCAGAACTTGGACTTGAATCGGGCATCAATTATGAAATAGCAGATCCATCGGCTTATGATGGTGATAAACTCTATTTTCACCATGACGATGAAGTGGGTAAACTCAAAAAGGGTCTTTCATGCTGGGATAGACATACGGTGGTAAAAGAATGTCTTGTAATGGGTGGTGATATTATTGGATATACCATAAAAACTTCAACAGTAGGCGAAATGGAGAAAGGAGGAGGAAAACTATTTAAACATCAATGTATGATGAGTAATTTCTATGAGAGAACTCCAAACGGGCAGACGAGATCAGGACTTGCAAATCTCTTTATACCTGCAGATGACGGGCTACAGGGATTTATTGATCAATATGGTATGAGTGTTATTGGAACTCCAAATAAGGCACAATCAGAGTTTATTGGAAGAGAGATAGGTGCAAGGGAATATCTATTAAACAGACGCAAGGGTTATATCGATGCAGGTGATCAGGAGGGATTATCAGACGAAATAAGGTTGTATCCATTGAGGTTTGCAGAGTGTTTTCGTACTGCGGCCAGGTCATCAGGTTTTAATATGAATAAACTTGAAAGTTATATTGATGAACTATCATTTACAAAACAAGCAATAGTAACCGGTAATTTTGTTTGGAAAGACAACATAAGAGATAGTATAGTTCAATTTATAGAGAACCCACAAGGCAAATTTAAAGTCAGTCATCAGTTGAATATTGATGAGGCAAATCGTAAATTTTGGAATGAAGATGAGGGTATATGGGAACCTGGAAATACTCATTGGGGTGTGGCAGGAGGAGACCCATTTAAGTTTAATATCACCAAAGGTAATCGTAAATCCAAAGGAGGTGGTGCGGTAGTCAGAAAAGCAAAAATCAAAGACAAAGATTTTTCAATGAAGCGTAAGTTCGTCTGTATTTATGCTCAAAGGACTTTTGATAAAAACATCTATGCGGAGGATATGTTGATGATGTGTGTCTATTTTGGAGTCAAGATGTTTCCCGAAATAGACGTTCCTTTACTCTGGGACTATTTTTTTGAAAGAGGTTATGAAGGTTATCTGCTTTATAAAGTCGATCCAAGAACTTTTGAGATAAATAAGACACCGGGAGTTACTGCAAACAAGGTGAAACAGGATATTTTTACCGAATACATGACATGGATAGAAAATGAAGCTGATGAAGAAACGCATATCGAGGTATTGGAGGAGTGCAGGGATATTGATGGACCTGAAGATATGACCAATTATGACCTGTTTACCGCAGGCGGATACGCATTACTTGGTACACGTGGAATATATGATGAAATAGAGGATTTGAATGAGAAGGAATATATTCTTGATAATTATTTAAAGAAAAAGACATATAGTTATTCTAAAAAATATTAACTTTACCCAAAATTTCCATGTAATGACTGATATTTCACTGGAAAAATATGCCACGGGATCATACCCATTCCCAAAAGATCAAATTAATCCGACTGATAAGAATGAAAATTGGGGTAAACAATGGTGTGAAGCCATGTTTGCACAATGGAAACAAGAGAAAACCGCTCTTCCATTCAGTATGGTGAAGGAGATACAGACTCTAAGAGCATTGGCGGATGGAAGACAGAACATCAAACAATACCAGGAGATATTACTTGATGAGAGCGAGGAAAATGGTGACATGAAAGGTTATATGAATATTAACTGGGATATTTTTTCTGTTATGCCTAAGTTTCTGCGTGTTGTTGAGGGAATGATGGAGCAGACAGATCATCAAGTAGTAGCCACGGCAATAGATCCTACAAGTACTGAAGAGAAAGAAAATGCAAAACTGGACTTGACATATCGGATGAAATTTAAAGAAGCACTTCAATATATTAATCAGGGACTTGGCATAGATAATTCAGGGGAATATATTCCAGATTCAATAGAAGAACTTAATCTTTATGAAGGAGCCGGAGGTTTTAAACTCGCAAAAGAAACAGAGATTGAACAGGCACTTGATTATACTTTTTACATCTCCGACTGGAAGGAGATAAAGAAAAAACTCATCAGAGATGCGTGTGTGATTAATTGTCTTGGGACAAAAGACTATGTTGATCAATACACTAAAAAAGTCAGGGTAAGATATGTTGATCCAGAAGTATTTATTGGTCAGTATTCAAGGCATTGGAATCACAAAAATATGGAATATGGAGGAGAGATCATACAAGTGTTGATCTCCGACCTTCGTAAACTGAATCCCGACATACCAGAAGAACAACTACGCCAACTCGCTAATGAATATAACGGTGTCGGGGGCAATGTTTCTATTGACAACATGACTTACAATGAAGAGACCATGACAGGAAACTATGATGGTTTTCTTGTTAATATACTCGATGCGGAATGGATGTCGGTAGATAGCAAATACCGCACTACAAGATTAAATAAATGGGGTAATTCATTGACCTATGATGAGAAGTGGGGAAAAGTATTTAATGATGAAAAGAAAAAGACAGAGAAATTCGATATAAAAGTCGTTTATAAATGTAAATGGATCATCGGTCTTGATCGTGTCTATGATTTTGGGTTACAATATGACATCCCGCGCCCAGGCAAGAAGGAAGTGGAGTTGTCCTATCATCTGTATAAATTGCCTTTCAGATCACTTGTAAGTCTTTGTGAGACACACCTGCACCAGATGGCACTTGCTTATTACAAGTTACAGAACGCAATAGCAATGGCAGCACCTCCGGGTATAGCAATTGAGTTCACGGCATTACAAAACATGACTCTTGGAGGAAATAAGTTAAAACCGTTAGAACTTTTAAAGATAAGATCACAGACAGGTAATCTTATCTATAAAGCCACGACACATAAGGGCATACTAAATACTCCAGGTGCATGGAAGCCTATTCAGGAACTTACAGGAGGTATTGGTCCGCAACTTATGGAGTTCATAAGGGTTTTTGAACTCAATATCAATTTTATCCGTGAAAACACAGGTATAAATCAGATTACGGATGCTTCTTCTCCTAATCCGGAAATGTCTGTTGGAGGTTCAGAACTTGCACTTGCAGCAACAAATAATGCTCTCAGACCTATTTACAGTGCATATCTTGACATCAAAGAAAGGACAGCCAGGAATATATCACTAAGGGTACAACTATTGATTAAACATGATAAAATAGCTTATAAGGGTTATATTCCGGTGATAGGTTCAATAGGGGTACAGGTTATAAGTGTCGGTGCGGATGCTGTGGATGCTGATTATTTCATTAAATATGAAGCAAAACCCACAAAAGAAAGAAAGGATACCATTAAGCAAGCAGCAATAAATGCCATGAATGCCGACAGGGATGGTATCATTGGAATAGAGTTACCGGACTTTCTGATGATAGAAAGACTCCTGGAGTCAGGAAATCTGAAATATGCCGAAGCGTTTTTGAATTACAAGAGTAAAAAGAATAAAGAACGACAATTGAATCTGCAAAGAGATAACATGAAGTTGGATAAAGAACGCGAGCAAGAGGCAATTAAGTTAAAGTCTGAATTACTTCAATCTGAAGAAAGAATTAAATCTGATGAAGAGATTAGAGTTTATGATGCTAAAAAAAGTATTGATGAGAAATTTGCTCAGTTAGAACATGAACGCAAAAAAGAATTATTAGGTTTGCAGAGTAGTCTGGACATAGTTGAAAAAGAAGTAGAAACTGAATCGGCAACAACAATATAAAAAAATTATTACATTTGTAAATTAAACCATTAAATGTTATGTCAGAAAACAAAGACAGCAGAGATGATGAACTTGATGCCTTATTAGAGGCAGAAGGTGTTGATACGGCAAAAATCACAGAACAGATTAACAAAAGGAAAGGGATTAAGGCTGATCCGGCACAACCAAAACCAGATAAAGTACCAGTACCCGACCCTAAACTACTGGCTGATATTAATCCGCCAGTTGATACAAAGAACGTACCAGACCCAGAAGCAATTGTGTCCGGCAGACTGAAAGAGATTTTCGGTGATCGGTTCACAAATGTAGACGAGTTAAAAAAAGCAAATATACCCGCACAGCTTCAGGAGTTAGAGACTCTGAGACAGAAAACCCGGACTCTTGAGACTCAGTTAAAGACAAAGCCAAAGCATCATTACGCGAATGATGATATTGCCAGGTTTGATGAGTTTGTTCGCAGTACGGGAATTAAAGATGCAGGAGTATTCAGTAAGTTAAATGTTACGGATGTGGCAAACATGGATGACATGGATGCGTTAGTCTTACAACATATTGTTGATAATCCTTCATTGGCAGGGAAGGAACCACAGGTGCGCAGATATTTCGAGATGAAATTCAATGTGGATCCTAACAAAATTGATTCAAAGAAGGTTGAATCGGGAGACCTTACCCAGGAGGAATTGGAGCAGAATAAACTGGAATATGAAACTAACCTTATTGGTGTAACGACTGAAGGGGGAAGGGCCAAATCCAAACTCCAGGAACTCAAGAGTAAAATCAAGATGCCGGAGATTCCGGAAGATGAAACCGAAAAAAAGAACAAGTGGACACCTGAAATTGAAGCCAGGAAAAAGGCTGACTGGACAATGGTAAATGAAAAAATGGGAGAGGAATTTAAAATTATTCCAATTCTGATCAAAGGGAGTAAGGAACCTATTGTCAACTTTGTTTTACCAGAGGAGACCAGGAAGGTTATATTGACCAATGCTCTTGACTTTGTAATTAGTAACCAGATGGAAGTTAATGAAGCAAATGTCACAAGTGTTGCGACACAGATGTACTCCGAGGTGATACTTTCTAATATGCCAGAGATAGCACACGCCATATTTGAACGTGCGCGATCTATGACAGAAGAAGAGTATTTAAAGACTTACCATAATCCGTCAGGAAAAAATACTGATACTCCTCCGGTAACTGAGGAACCAGAATCGGATGAAGCCAGGAAAGAAAAGGCATTTCAGGCAGAATATGAAAGGTAATTAAGACAGTAATCACAAGAAGCGGTATTTTGATAGTATTCATTTAAAACCACATTATTATGGGACCAGATGCTATTGCACAAATATATGCCTCTGACATAGTTTCGGGCTTTGACATTCATAAGCCTGAGAAACTCAACGTACTTTTTAGCAGGTACGGAGATCAGGGAGCTTCGTATTTCCAGTTACTTAGATCCATGGGATTTGAGCAGCCGGTAGCACGAGATATTTACGGACACTATGAAGAAAATCATATTCATACTGTTATTCATGTTTTGGATGGTGTTCAGCAACCAGCAGCGGGTGCTGACATTACATTCACACTCGATCCTGTTGACCTTGATGCCAATAATAATTTCTATGTAAGACGTTGGGATATTGTTTTATTCCAGAATGAAGTTACCGGATCGGTAACAGACATTGATATTACAGTACCAGCAGCACCAGTTATAACAGTATCTCCGAGCGAGATTACAGATCAATTTCCTGCATTAACAGCGGGTGAGGAACTGGTGATTTCTTCAAGTGCTTTCTCTGAAGGATCAGGACAACCGGAAGGCGCTGTATCGGGAACATGGGAATATTCCAACTGGGCACAAATTATCAAGGAGACCATTGGATATACTGGAACTGAGATGGTAAATCAGACATGGTTTGATGTAACCAGCAAGGGACAGTCAATACCGGCATATTATTTCAAGGGACAGATCGACATTGACTATCGTATGGCACTTAAAATTGATGGTGCCTTACTCTGGGGTAAGGAGAGTACTAATGTCATCACCGATCCTGATACGGGCAGACCAATCAGGACAACTGAGGGTGCTATTCCTTATACAAGACGTGTAGGTAATGAACAGACTTATGTTGCTGGTGCTTTTGATATTGATGAATTTGATGAGATGGATAATACTCTTGACAGAAATTTTGCAGGGAATTATATCATTGGACTGTTAGGGATACAACTTCATCAGGACATCGAGAACTCATTGGTAGACTACTTGCAAAATACCAATGTTCAATTTGCAAGGCAGGCTTCCAATAGTGTTTTGTTCAACAATAACGAAGCACTTAGCGTTTCAGTGAACTTCACATATCTAACCAAATCAGAAAGGACATTCTTATTCAAAAGGATGGGTGTGTTCAATAACCCGACACTCTATGGAGCAACCGGTTATAATGCACCACACATGGGATTATTTATGCCTATCAACAGGAAAAAAGACCCCGTTTCTGGTAATATGGTTGATTCAATAGGTACTCGTTACCGTGCCCTTGGTAGATACTCCCGCAGAATGGATGTATGGCAGGTAGGTGGTGCCGGTGAAGGACTTAAAGTAACCGAATTTGATAAGAGAAATACTTATCAGAGATGCCATATAGGTGCACATTTCCGTGGTGGGAATCAGTTTGTCCTCATGGAATCTGCTTAAATGTAATCACAGGATAAGGAGGGGTAAAAATAAATCCCTCCTCTTTCCTTTAAAACCAGATATGCTATGTTATACAAGAATGATGTAATTTTTGAATTATCACGATTCCCAAAAGAAATTGAGGCAATCGAGAAACATTTTCACGGCAAATTTCCAGTAAAAGTTGTGTATCCACCTAATCGAATTATTAAGAGCAGGTTGCCACACAACAGATTACCTGACAAACCAAACTCCATTTCTTTTGATCTTATGGCGAATGTGAAAACACTTACAGGAACGGAAGTATGGAGATATGCGGAGAATATCGTTACAGATGAAAAGGGGAAGAAACATTATATACCAAAAAAATTCATATTCAATGGTGTACGTGATCTTAAGCGTAATGATATTGAATTGATTTATTTCCTTCTCAGAAAGTCACCTTATTGCCTTAACGGGGATAATCAAGGGACAAAAGTTAAGTTCGTGTTTGAAGATAAAGTGACGGAAGCTGAAAAGAAAGCCGAAAAAAAATCCATCGAGAATAAGATAGGACTACTTATTTATAATAAAGAATACGGATTGTCGGAAGAAAAACTTCGTGCAATCGCAACAGCTTACTTCATTCCTAATGTTGATGACCTGACATTACCACAGGTAAGACTTCGTATTGAAGATAAGATACATAAGACAAGGGATGGTGCGGATAAGTTTTTCGAGATGGTTGAGACAGATAAGGAAGTAAAAAATCGTGGTCTTATCCAGCGTGCCATTGATATGAGGGTAATAGATTTTGATAAAGGGAAGAGAATATGGATATGGCAGACAAAGGGAGAACGGGGTGTCTCTACGATATGCAAGATACCACCGAATGAAACTCCGCATGAAGCATTATATAAATATTATCTTGGAAACCAAAGGTTCAGAGATGATCTTGATGCAGTCCTTATGTCCAAAAAAGTCAAAATTGGCAAATTAGTAGGTTCAGGAGGCGAAGATATAGAAGATGAAAAAGAAGAATAATATTTCTGCTTTCCATATTGTTTTTAAGTCGCAAACCGGATTTGACAGTCCGGTTTGTCTTTTTATGTCAAAAAAAATAGTATAAATTTGGGTAAAACATAAAAACATGGGCTACAATAGTACAATCAATTATGCTGGTGCAATATCAGGAGGTCAGGGTAATCCGAAAGCATGGGACGTAATAACTTCTGCATCACATGATTTGGGGGGCAGGACTGTCGGTGTATTTATATGTATGGATGATAATGGCGGTACGTTCTCTGTAATGGAAGAAGAAACTACAAGGGCACGTGGTGGTGATGTTGCAGTCTCAGAAGCAGTGGAGGCAAAGTATCTTACATATACTTATGCTAAAGATCAATTATACACGGGTAGATATACTAAGTTAATACCAGCTACCGGAACTTTTATTGTGTATTTTTTAATGTAATGTAACCATGCAATACCAAATATATACCGACCCCGACACGGGATTAAAGGTTCGGGATGGAGCAAGAGATGGCGCTTATGTTCTCGACATAGAACTGACAATAATTGGTTTCGGCGGCGTGGAATCCACAGATGAAGGAGTAACAGGAGATTGGATTAAAAAAGAGGAAATTAAACCACTTTAAAATATGAAAAAGGTAATCTTATTTCTGACGGGTTTGATGATGACAGTTATCGCTACTTCTCAGACGACTATTTATAATGATCTTATTTTGCAAAAGACAACTCCGAGATTTTATTTGAACGGCACAGGTGCATTGATAGATTTTAATGGAGATATAATTTTTACTCAGAGTGCAAATTTACTTACACTTAGTGGTGGCAACCTTTCTATTGGTGCAAATAATTTTTATATAACCGGTTCTCTTGGACAAACAGGAACACGTATATTAAAAGGATGGTTTGCTGATTTGGAGGTAACAAATACACCCACAATAAATGGAATATCAGTTGCCACAATATTTGCTCCAATAAATAATCCAACATTTATTGGTACAGTGGTTTTACCTGTAACGACAAGTATTGGCACAGTAAGTTCAACAGAGATAGGTTATCTTGATAATGTTACATCCTCAATACAGACTCAATTTGGAGTTAAAGCAAATATTAATAATCCTTCATTCACAGGGATAGTTACTCTTCCTGCCACAACAAGC
>Ga0100403_1004225_pt1 | contig 10281 bp, 10 predicted proteins | sample CryGeymet201501t_FD_83663 | JGI IMG/M metagenome (GOLD analysis project Ga0100403, IMG submission 83663) | Groundwater microbial communities from Crystal Geyser aquifers in Utah, USA - Crystal Geyser metaG 2015-01t | ecosystem: Environmental > Aquatic > Deep subsurface > Groundwater | place...
GATAGAGATGATCGGCGAGGTTGACGTCTTACTCATCCCAGTTGGAGGTAAATATACTATAAATCCAATAGAAGCTGTCAAGACAATAAATAAGATAGAGCCGCGTATTATAATTCCTATGCACTATGGCAATATAGGATTAAAACAAGACATATTCGGAGAGCTTTTGGAGCTTCAAGTCTTTCTAAAAGAAATTGGCGCATCAGATGTCGTACCTGTTGACAAGCTGACGTTGAAACAAGAAGATGCGACTGACAACGTCCAAGTAGTCGTCTTGAATATATAGACTACAATATGGTAGTATAACTTCCCCATGGATAACAAAGCTTCGACCCTCTATAAAACACCTCCGCATGATGATGAAGCCGAAAAGTCAATTCTTGGCGCAATTCTGATCGACTCTCAAGCAGTGTCTTTGGTCGCCGAATTTATCGTTCCGAGACATTTTTACGATCGTAAACACCAACTCATTTTTGAGACGATGCTTCTGCTATTTGAAGAGCAAACTCCGATTGATGTCATTACTTTGAAAAACAAGTTGACAGAAAAGGGGACTATAAAGCACTGTGGCGGTCCAAAATACTTGTCCGAACTTCTAAATACAGTTGCCACATCAGCCTATGTCGAGCAGTACGCCCATATTGTAAAAGGACTTTACACGAAAAGAATGCTCATTGACATTTCGTCCCGCTCTGTAGAAAAAGCATTTTCTTCAGAAGGCGAGATTCAAGAACTCATAGATAGCATCGAGTCTGAGATTTTCGTACTTGCTCAAGAAAATCAGCACAGAGATTTCATTCCATTAAAAGAAGTTTTGTCCGAAAGTTTTGAAAAACTTGAGGAGTTTATGAAAAGTGGTGTAGGTCATCGTGGAGTGCCGACGGGATTTAGTACGCTTGATGCGAAGCTTTCGGGTCTCCAAGACTCAAATCTCATCATTCTTGCAGCCAGGCCTGGTGTTGGAAAGACTTCTTTTGCTCTAAATATCGCTCTAAATGTCGCAATGACCCAAAAGAGACCAGTCGGATTTTTCTCACTCGAGATGAGTAAGGAAGAGCTTGCAGACCGTCTGCTTGTCGGTCAATCGGATGTTGATGCATGGAGATTGAAAACAGGGAAGCTTTCAGATTCAGATACAAGCCGCGTGATAAAAGCGATGGGAGAGCTTTCAGACGCCCAAATATTCATTGATGACACTCCAGGAATGTCTATCATGGAGATGAGAACCAAAGCTCGTAAGCTCAAGGCTGAGCGTGGACTTGATCTTATCATTGTTGACTACCTCCAGCTGGCACAAGGAGGGAAACGGTTCGAATCACGAGTTCAAGAAGTCTCATATATCTCTCAAGGTTTGAAAAATTTAGCTCGTGAGCTTAAAACTCCAGTTCTTGCATTATCCCAACTTTCCCGCGCTGTGGAACAGCGAGGAGAAAAAAGACCACAACTTGCAGATCTTCGTGAATCTGGGGCCATAGAGCAGGATGCAGACGTAGTAATGTTCATTTATTCAGAAAGCAATGATGAAGATCTGCTTGAGCCAAGTCAGAGGGCTGTGAAGCTCAGTATTGCCAAACACCGTAACGGCTCGACCGGAGACATTGACTTGATATTCCGAGGAGATCGCATCAGGTTCTACACGGTAGAAACCAGTCAGGGCCTTTGACGTTGCTAAAAACCTATTAGCTCATTTCACGCTCAATAAGAGTGCGAATGTAATCTGCTTTACTGATACTCATTTCTTGAGCTTGATCCATCAAAAATGTATTGATATCTCGACTTAACATAAGATTGAAACGGTAGCTAAGTCGCTGTTTTTCAATAACTTGTGCAAAATCTTGGAAGTTTTTCTCAAGCTTTTTTACATTATCAAGTTCATAATTTTTAGTGTTTACTAGTCTACTTTCTCCAAGCTCCAGAGACTGCGTACTTCCTTTTGGCTCCAAAATAAGCATAGGCTTGTGTTGAAGAAGAGTAATTGTCAGTAATCTTCCAAGGTCAAAGTTCGTCTGTGAGACCTCAGCAACGATTCCATCTGCCTTTTTTATTGCCTTCATCGTTTGCGCGAGATGATCAGGTTTGTTTTTGGTAGAATCATTAAATGATAAATCGGTCACTGTCCCAAATTGACTTTTTAGGACGGGTAGGATCGCGGAATGGGTTTTTTGGTCCGAAGACACAGAGATGTATAATATATTCATATGTGATTATTGTAACATAAGATGTTACCCAATTACATTACATTAATTGTTAAATTTGCAAAATTATGAGTATTGAAGATGTATATATCGAATATAAGATAATGCCAAATCTGAGGGTTCATCAATATAGGGTTGCCGCAGTAGGCCGAACGATTGCTGAAAAATTTGACACTCCGATTATTGAGATCGAGAATATTACCATTGCTTGTCTACTGCACGACATGGGAAATATCATCAAATTCCGCCTTGATCTTTTTCCAGAATTTCTAGTGCCCGAGGGATTGGACTACTGGAAAAGTGTTCAAAATGAATATTTTGAAAAATATGGGCAAGATGAGCATGTTGCAACAAACAAAATTTCTGAAGAAATTTTGAGTCGTCAGTCATTAGTCGTCGGTCCTCAGTCGTCAGACGTTAGAAAAAATGATAAGAATAGAGTTTTAGAGCTAATTGATGCAATATCTTTCAGTGAAGCGGTAACGAATTCTAAATGCGACGATTTTAATCGTAAAATCGTCGCATATTCTGACACTCGAGTCGATCCGCACGGAGTCACTTCGCAAGTTAGTAGGCTGCAAGACGGCAAAAAGCGATTCAGGATTAATAAAAAAGCCAGTACAGATGAGTATTTTGAGAGCATGGCTGCAGGTTTGAAAGAAATTGAGAAAGAAATATTTGATGAAGTCGATATTGAACCTCAGGACATTACAGATGAATATGTGAAGGAGACTGTGAAAAAACTCCATAACTATACCATCTGAGATTTTGTTGTAGGAAGTCATTACTTTACCTGATATGTGAAGATATCATGCGCTCCAGTTACTTTGTCCAGATGTTTTTTACCTGAGATTGGGTAAAAGTATGAGATGACACGAACTGGTTTTCCTAATTTTGAAATCAGGTTCCATACACCTTCAGTAAACCACGGAGAGATGTAGATGTAAAAAATTGCGTCTTTTGAGTTGTCGATGAAATTTCCGAAATTGTAGTCAAATTTGAACATATCAGTCCAGATAATGTGAATTTGTTCTTTGTTTGGGTGAAACAAGCGGCGGATCATCAGAAAGCCTACGAGAAGTATATTTATCTCAATTGCAACAAACACAGTGTCTAAATTTTTGTTGTATGCTTCGCTAGCTGCTTTAAAAAGGACAGTCCCATCTCCCGCTCCTAAGTCGAAAATGACTTGATTATTTTTGAGCTTAAATGTTTTTACAATAAGTGAAAGATCTTTATAATTGGTAGGGAAATATGGGATAGGCGAGACGTGCGATGAAAAAAAATAAAAAACGATAGCTAAGATTGCAACTGATATAAGTAAGGCTATCATATTGGAGAAATTATAGCAGAAAGATATAAAAAATACGTATTATTCAAGCTTCAAACAATTTTTACCTTTCGAAGTATTTTTATTGAAAAAACTCCGATTGTGTAGCCAATGAGCGCCCCGACTACGACATCGAGAAGATAATGACAACTGAGATATATTCTTGAAAGCGAGATTAAAAAAGCTATCGTGTAATAAAGCCAAGCCCGTTTTCTATCAAAATAGGCAAATACTACAGCTCCAGCAAATGCGCTTGAGGCATGTCCTGATGGGAAGCTGTAGTCTGCTGGGCAGCCAGTGTTGGTTAATCCCATCTCTATCCAAGGTCTGGTACGCTCAATAATATTTTTCAAAATAATATTGACCAATACCGCAGTTGTTCCAAAACTAGTCATAAACGAGATCAGAAAGTGGTGATGAGTCCGATCCTTCCTTTCTTCATACCAAAATAGGCAAAAAAGCGCAAACCAGATGATGATTGTTAAACCTCGAACTGAAAGGAGCGAAAAAAAAGTATCAAAAAATAAATTATGAGGGAGAGTGGCTGAGATTGTTGAGGTTAATGAGGAGTCAAGGGCGATGATTGTTTCAAACATTAATACATTCTATTATATTTTTATGGTGGGCGAGGAGAGAGTCGCCCCGAACCACGCTGGGTTCGGGACCCCAGTATCCCACGTGGTACTGGGGAAATCTCACGGTATTGCTACCACCAGTTTTTGACCCGCCAATAATATGTGGCGCGAGAGGGACTCGAACCCTCACGGTGTAAACACCACTAGTTTTTGAGACTAGCTTGTCTGCCAATTCCAACATCGCGCCATATTTGGGCGGGTGCCATTCCAGCACTGCGGCTTATCTAACATCTTTATTTTCGTCTGCTCCCGATATCTCCTTGCTCATCGGGACTAACTGACAGTATTTACTCATTTCATTCGTAAACTGTCAGTTGAGCATTCCGCCACTCGGGCTTTATCTAATTTTTCAATTATACCAATTTTTTAGAGTCATCTTGCATTCTAAATACTTTTGGAGTATATTTTTCCATAAATTAGGGTAAAATACTAGAAAAGTGCCTTTTTATTATTAATAATTTACAATTTTTTATGAAACAGAAACAAGATTACGTGAAAATAGCAAGTTATGAAGGTCGAAAAGGGGAAGTTAAAAAAGTTGTTCTATTATATTCAGGAGGACTTGACACTTCAGTCATGCTCAAATGGATCCAGGAAGAATACAATGCTGAGGTTATCGCACTCACCATCGACATCGGCCAACAAGCCGACGATCTTCAGGCAATTCGCAAAAAGGCACTTAAACTTGGAGCTATTAAAGCATTGGTAATTGATGCAAAAGATGAGTTTGCCGAAGAATATATCGCAAAGGGGATCAAGGCAAATGCCTCATATCAAGGAAGATATCATCTTTCTACTCCTATCGGAAGACCGCTCCTTTCCAAATGGGCAGTAAAAATCGCAGCACAAGAAGGTGCTGATACGATCGCTCATGGCTGTACTGGAAAAGGAAATGATCAGGTTCGGATCGAGGGAGTTTGTCTCGCACTAAATCCAGATGTGAAAATCATCGCCCCTGTTCGAGAGTGGGGGATGGGACGAGATGAAGAGCTTGAGTATGCAAAAGAGCATAATATTCCGGTCAAACAGACGAAAGAGGTTCCATATTCTTGGGATGACAACATGTGGGGCGTGACCGGCGAAGGGGGAGATATCGAAAATCCAGCACTAATCCCACCATTAAAGGACATTCTTCAAGTCTCAACACTTCCTGAAAATGCAGTTTCAGAGCCTGAATACGTCGAGCTTGAATTTGTGAAGGGTTTGCCGGTCGCCATTAATGGCAAGCAGATGAAGCTAGCAGACTTGATTATCAAATTAAATCATATTGGTGCAAAACACGGAGTAGGAATCGCACATCACATTGAGGATCGAGTAGTGGGACTTAAAGTTCGAGGAATTTATGAAGCACCAGCTGCTGAAATCATCATTGACGCACATCGAAATCTGGAAAAATATGTCTCGACCCGGATGGAGAACGAGTTCAAAGAGACAGTCGATAGCAAATGGGCTTACACTGTTTATGCAGGCTTTTGGTACGATCCATACCTCTCACATTTGAACGCATACATTGCAGATCAAAACGAGAAGGTTACGGGAAAAACAAAAGTCAGACTTTATCGAGGATTTGCAGAAACTGTTGCTGTAGAGACCCCAAATACTATTTTTGAAGAAAAGCTTGCGACATTTATGGCATCTGACGCTTTCAACCAAAATGCATCTCCGGGATTCATTGAGCTTTACACTCTTCAGATGAGACTTGCACAACGAGGTGAAAAAACAGTCTTACTATCTGTCGGACTTCGAGAAAATAAGTTGCAACTAAAGAAATCCTTCAAATCTCTTGCCGATATGGGATACAAGATTTATGCAACTTATAAAACTCATAAATTTTTAGTCCGAGAAGGAATTGATGCTATTCTTGTTAATAAAATTTCAGAGCCTCAAAAAAAGCCGAATTTGAAAGATTTGTTAGCTGCAAATCGATTTGATCTTATCATAAACATTCCAACAGATGCCAAGGGCGAGGAACGTCCTGAAAAGGAGCAATCTGACGGTCAGGTTATCAGACAAATGGCAGTAAAGACAAATACCAAGATGGTGACATCGGTAAGCGTCGCAAAAGAAATTGTTGAGAAATTGAAAGCAGCTGGTGTGAAGAAGTGATTATCTAGTCCATTGGAACTGCGGATTTGAAATAGGGGGTGGAAGGTTGCCACATATGTGACAACCATTCGAATCCCAATAACTTTCTTCGATTCGTCCATCTGTTAGAGTAACTTGTATTTTAAACTCAGTTCCAGTAGTTCCAGCGATAGTGCTTATTTTTAATGTTGGTCTTTTAGGTGCTCTATCAGGTATGCCGGTTTCATGGGATTTAAGAGGTGGAGATTGTTCTTGAATAATCATTTCTGTATATCCGATTGTTCCACCATTTGTGCCTGCGATAAGCGCACCCATAAACGGAGGTCTTTCACACATAGGTTAAGTTGAATTATTTTTCTAGTCCGAGCACTTTTCGTCCATTGACGGTTGCAATTTTGACGAGTTCGTCCAAATTCATAAAACGATTTCCGATTGCCATGAGTTTCAGTTCGTTCCACATGTCGCCATCTGTAAAGGGAAGCATGTAATCTGCGATATTGTCTGATCCGATTGCGACTGTGATTCCGTGGGCGACGAGTTCGTCAACTGGAGTGAGCGCGTTATGAAATGGCTGGCTCTCTTCATGTCTTGGAGCGTCGATCCAAGCGGTAGGGCAGCCGATCATCATGACCTTAGCTTGTTGTAATTTCTTGTACACTTTTTCACGATAAGCCTTAGGGTGCGCAGCAAGTGAGATTGAGTGAATTGCAACCACTTTGCCTTGCATGCCATATTCTATTGTTTTATCTGCAAGCATTTCTGTTTCCTTATCAGAGTGGAGGTTGAATTGATCTACGTGAACGTGTACCATTTTCCCCAAGCTTTTAGCAGTAGAAAGAAGAATATCAAAATGCTCTTCGCCTTTACCAAAATCACGTTCATCCCTTTTGGGAAGCCCTCCGATGATGTCTACCATCTCAGATCCAGTATCAAACCATTTTCGAGCTGCAGGTTCTATAACACCCTTCAATGTTTGTCCGATCAGCACAACTTCAATCTGATCTTTATAATTATCTTTTGCCTTTAGTGCAGCCTTAATCGCACGATCTTCTACAACTGGGTCAACGTCAATAAATGATCCAACAGCTGTGACTCCCTGATCTATCATGAGTTCAAGTGCCTTTGAAATCCGTCTGCAATACTCATCTTCTGAGGCATGTTTGACAGCATCAACAATATCCCACTTTTCCTCAAGCATGTATTTTTTGTAAATATCGAGACTATCTGGGCTGATGGTGAAGGCACGATCAATATGCGCGTGAGCATTTACCCAGCCTCCGTTTTTTTTAATTTCTTTGATGATTAGATCTTTGAAATTCCAGTGGGTTGACATAGATTTTAATTGCTTAACTGTTAAATTGCTATATTGCTAAATTGCTTTCAATCTTTTCTCAACTGTATGAATAATTGTCGATACTGCGATTTCATTTTTTCCACCTCGTGGAACGATGATATCGGCAAATTCCTTGCTTGGCTCGACAAATTTTTCATGCATCGGTCTAGCATATGCGACATATTGGGCATAACAGGATTCAAGAGTTCTTCCTCGTTCTTCGATATCGCGTTTTGCTCTTCGAAGAATGCGGATATCTGCAGGTACGTCAACAAATATTTTTATATCAATAAGATCGCGAAGCGCCTCATCATGAAATATTAGGATACCTTCAATGATAATGAGTTGGGATGGTGTCACTTTGGTAGTAACATTTTTATTACGAGTGTGATTTGTGAAGTCGTACTCTGGAATTCTTACGGTTTTTCCTTTCAAAAGATCCTGAAGATGTTTCACAAAAAGTGAGGTCTGAAGGGCATTCGGATGATCGTAATTTGTCTTCACGCGCTCTTCCATCGTTTTTTTGGACTGGTCTTTGTAGTAGCGATCGTGGGGTATATAGGCGCCATGACTGTTGAAATAGTCTTTGACTTTTTCTGCGATCGTCGTCTTTCCTGAGCCAGTTCCTCCTGCAATTCCAAGAATTAGTGGGGTCATGTTGAAGAGAGTATAAACAATTATTTTAGGAAACTCAATGTGATAATAATAAATCACACTTTTTATTGATTCGAGTATGAATTTATGGAAAATGATGATAAAATGCATGGGAATTGAAAGGTTTATACATATTATTTACTCCAAAAGCAAAAAATTTAGTTTAATTCTTATTTTATGTCAGAAAGAAAAACTTGGACTGAGCCCTACAAAGAAAATATAAATCTTTCGGAACTTCAAGGTCAGATGCTTCTTTCTGAACTTCGTGCGAATACATTTCGTATGGATATTGCAGAGCGCGGAATGAACAACGAAAGTGATTTTGGGTTTACTTATAAGATGGGTCAGGATTTTCCAGGATTTGTCGATCATGAACATCATCATGCGAGACATGTAGAGTACACAATAAAAAAATCCCTTATTGAATATGACAAAGCTTACCCTGGAGAGTTTGATCTGAAAGACCCAGACATGTTAGCTGACATGACAGCTCTTTTCTTGTTTCCATATACACATGATGGATTTGATCAGCAGACGAGCTCAGTGCGAAATGCAGTATTTAAAGAAAAAGGTATTCCGATAAGTTTACCTGTGAAAAAAGGCCATGGAGTAGCCTCAGGAGTCATGCTTATGGCTCAAGCTTCGCGTTATGCTGAGTCGTGCGGAATCACATTTGAGGAGGCATGGAATATTATCTCTCCAGCTGCAATCATGACAATGCGGCATGATATTCCAGAAAAATTTGAAGAGACGTTTGGTGATAAAAGCATTCCTACTGAAATTCAACTAACTTTGGAAGGGGAAGAACTAATTGAGCCATTTGAAGATGACAAGTTGGATCTGCTTACTTTATCTCCAAAGCAATATGTTGAAATTTTACGTATGCAAAAATATCCGTATGGATTTATTGGTGATTTTGGTGAAGAGGGAAAAAGCATTTATGGATTATCCCCTGAATTTGAAGCTGAATTTAAAGATGAGTTATCACAGTTAAACGCATCAACAAGTCCTTTGATGGAAAATCTCTCAGATTCGAGGAGAACGAGGCTTAAGACACTGACTGAAATAGCGTATTTTTCTGATACTGCGGATATGATATCACCCTGGCTTTATCAATTTGGAAGAACCTTTCTAACTGATTATTCAAGAAGAAGAGCATGGTCTATTTTTAACGGAAAAGAGCAACCGACGGTTGATGATGCATTTGGAATGATCATTGAGGGTCCAGGATTTCAACCAGCTGACGATATGCGGTTGCTTTGGGAACTAGTACATGCAAATGGGACTGATTCAAAATTAAATAAAATTCCATGGGTTATACAATTTCACAAAGATCACACGATTCTGGGAGCGATGCTCATGGTAAGTCTTGGAGAAAGAATTATGGAGATAGGAGAATTGTCTGAGGATGATTTAAACCAAGCTGAAATTCGATTATTTTTGACAATGCTAAAGATTAATGAGCCTGATATTGCAGATGAAACCGCAAATGAAATAATGGCAAGTTATGGAATGTATCCTGAGGCAAGACCTCAAACTGATTATCAAACCACTCCAATAACAAAATATAAAATTCCAGATGGCTTGGAAATTCTTTGGCGCATTTATCATACTCGTGCAAAAAGATTGAAGCAGAAAATTGATACTGTTGGGGCGGATCGAGATGAAGCATACAATAGTTTATTAAGAGAAAAGTATCGAAATAGATGTGGTCATTTTGTTGAGGAATTTAGAGATATTGCAGAATCGCTTTCTAAAAAAAAAATAAATTACACAGAAGAGGAGAAGGAAAAATATCTTAGATTGGTGGAAATGGTTGTAATTTATTTGTTTATGAAATATGAAGTGACAGATGATGAGAAAAAAGAATATATTCGGATCTTGAAAGAGTATGAAAACGCTGCGTCGCAACCATTTGTGAACGAATCCATCTCGACGAAGCCTGTGAAGACTTTGTGATTGTTTAAATCAAGAATTTGATCCTTCTGGTATTTTTAAAGACGAAAGCACCTTGAGTGACCAATTGGATTGACCGATTATAAAATATCC
>Ga0100403_1004226_pt1 | contig 10281 bp, 10 predicted proteins | sample CryGeymet201501t_FD_83663 | JGI IMG/M metagenome (GOLD analysis project Ga0100403, IMG submission 83663) | Groundwater microbial communities from Crystal Geyser aquifers in Utah, USA - Crystal Geyser metaG 2015-01t | ecosystem: Environmental > Aquatic > Deep subsurface > Groundwater | place...
GCGGGGTTTTCCCGTGATGCGCGCAGGGCTCGAGCGTGACATAGGCTGTGGCGCCGCGCGCGGCATGGCCCGCCTGCGCCAGCGCCTGCGTCTCTGCATGGGGGCGGCCGCCCTCGGCCGTCCAGCCGCGCCCGAGGATCACATCGTCCCGCACGATCACGCAGCCCACGGCCGGATTGGGCCAGACCCGGCCCATGCCCCGCCGCCCGAGCGCCAGCGCATGCGCCATATGGCGGGTGTCGTCTGTGCTCACGTCTCGGTTTTGGCGTTGGGCCGCAACTCGCTCATGAACTTGTCAAAGTCGCCCACCGCCTGGAAGTTCATGTAAACGCTGGCAAAACGCACATAGGCCACGGTGTCGATCCGCGCCAGGCTCTCCATCACGATCTCGCCGATCTGGTGGCTGTGGATGTCGGTCTCTCCCAGGCTTTCCAGCCGCCGCACGATGCCCGAGATCATCTGGTCCATCCGCTCGGGTTCGACCGGGCGTTTTTGCAGCGCGATGCGGATCGACCGTTCGAGCTTGTCACGGTCAAACTCCTCACGCCGGCCATTCGATTTTATGACCACCAGATCGCGCAGCTGCACCCGCTCATAGGTGGTGAAACGGCCCCCGCAGGCCGGGCAGAACCGCCGCCGCCGGATCGCGACATGGTCCTCGGCCGGACGACTGTCCTTGACCTGTGTATCGACGTTTCCGCAAAAGGGACAACGCATGGATGTATCCTCGTTCTGATCTGGCCTGCCTCTGGTCCGGGGGTGTGCCCCCCCGTTGTCCACAAGACTATAGGCAGAGGCCAAATTGTTGCACAGAGGAAATCTCGGACCACCAGATGCAGGGGGCAATCTGTGGCGGGCGGGACTCAGGACGCATTGCCGCAGGCCGGTTGCCGTGGCAGAAAATACCGCAGGTTGACCGCGCAAGGAGTTGCAAATGGTGATCGAATGGCTGTCCTACCGGGTGCCGGTCGCGCTTCAGGCGCGGTTTCTCGCGCTCGATGACAAGATCTGGACGGCGGCCCTGTCGCGCCATCCCGGCTATATCGGCAAGGAAACCTGGCGGGATGCCGCCGACCCGGAGGCGCTGCACCTCATCATCCGCTGGGACAGTCGCGCCGCGTGGAAGGCGGTGCCCGCGGCCCTGCTCGCGCAGGTGCAGGCCGATTTCGACGCGGCGCTGGGGCAGAGCCTGCCCGCGCCCACCTGCACCGAAATGGCGGTGCTGCCCGCTAGCGCCTGATCCCGGCCTTGCGCAATGCCTGCGCAACCGGGCCCACCCATGGTCCCACCACCGGCAGCCGGCGCAGCCGCTGGCCCAGGGGCATCCGCCAGCCCAGCCCCTGCGCGACGGTCTGCTTGCACGGATAGCACTTGCCGCAGGGGCGGCCGCCGGGGCCGGGGTTGGCGCAGAAATGCGTCAGACGCAATTCGCCCAGACAGCCTGATCGCACCGCCAGCCGGGTGATCTCGGGCTTGGTCACGTCGAGCAAGGCAAAGCGGAACGGGCGGAACAGCTCCATCGCGGGCAGTGCCGGGGTGGGGGCCAGCGCCCAGCCCTCGGCATCGGCCCGCAGATAGGGCATGAGGAAATCGGTCAGCGTGTCGCTGCGCACGACGCCCAGTTCGAGCGCAGCGATCCCGGCCACCTGCGCATAGGCATGCAGAAAGATATATTGCTGCGACAGGTCGTAATGCGCCCGCAGCGCCTGATGCCAGTCGCGCAACTGCGGCGGGATGTCGAGCGTATCATATTCGCCCACGATCAGCGGCGCGATGCGCCCCGCCGCCTCGGCCCCATGGCGCCGCAGCACGGAGGCACGGATTGCCGCCATCGCCGCAAGCTCATGCGCGTTCGATTTGCGCGCGTCACGGCGGACATAATGCGGCTGCACCGCGCGCCGCTGGTTCAGCGCGAGGTCGAGCACCCGCCAGGACGAATCCCAGCCACCGGTCCACAGGACGTGGACAGGCGCGGTTTGGGCCGATGTCATGACAGTTGCGCCCCGCTAGATCTGAAAAATCCGGTCGCCCTGTTCGTCGATCACCTGCTTGGCCTTGGCCAGCGAAATGGCCATCGCATCCTCTTGCGAGGCCATCGTGTCGGCGCGGGTCAGGCTGTGTGTGCGCAGCGTGCCGTCGATGGTTTTCTCGATCCGCGCCGCCACACGATACTGCCCGCCCGACTGGATCGGCGCGGGCGTGATCGCATAGCCCTTGTACTCCTCGGCAGGGCCGGAGGATGCGGGCGCATCGCCCCCGGATTTGCCGCCGAAAAGCCGTGACAACAGTGACATGCGCCGTCCTCCGGGGTCTATTGGTCGAGGAAGGACCGCAGCTTGCGGCTCCGCGACGGGTGCTTGAGCTTGCGCAGCGCCTTGGCCTCGATCTGGCGGATGCGTTCGCGGGTCACGCTGAACTGCTGGCCGACCTCTTCGAGCGTGTGGTCGGTGTTCATCCCGATGCCGAACCGCATCCGCAGCACGCGCTCTTCGCGCGGGGTGAGGCTGGCCAGCACCCGCGTCGTCGTCTCCTTCAGGTTCTCCTGGATGGCGCTGTCGAGCGGCAGGATCGCGTTCTTGTCCTCGATGAAATCGCCAAGCTGGCTGTCCTCCTCGTCGCCGATGGGCGTCTCGAGGCTGATCGGCTCCTTGGCGATCTTCATCACCTTGCGGACCTTTTCCAGCGGCATCTGGAGTTTCTCGGCCAGTTCCTCGGGCGTGGGTTCGCGGCCGATCTCGTGCAGCATCTGGCGGCCGGTGCGCACCAGCTTGTTGATCGTCTCGATCATGTGGACGGGAATGCGGATCGTGCGGGCCTGATCGGCAATCGACCGGGTGATCGCCTGCCGGATCCACCATGTCGCATAGGTCGAGAACTTGTAGCCGCGGCGATACTCGAACTTGTCCACCGCCTTCATCAGGCCGATATTGCCTTCCTGAATGAGATCAAGGAATTGCAACCCGCGGTTCGTGTATTTCTTGGCAATCGAGATGACCAGACGCAGGTTCGCCTCGACCATTTCCTTTTTCGCCTGCCGGGCTTCCTTTTCGCCCTTCTGGACCTGCGCCACGATGCGGCGGAACTCGGTGATGTCCACGCCGACATATTGCCCGACCTGCGCCATCTCGGCGCGCAGCTCTTCGACCTTGCCGGTCGAGCGTTCCACAAAGGCCTGCCAGCCGCGCCCGGCCTTGGCCCCCATCCGGTCGAGCCAGGTGGGATCAAGCTCGTAGCCGCGGTATTCGTCGATGAACTCGCGCCGGTTGATGCGCGCCTGATCGGCGAGTTTGACCATGTTGCTGTCGATCGCCATGATCCGGCGGTTGATGCCGTATAGCTGGTCGATCAGCGCCTCGATCCGGTTGTTGTGCAGGTGCAGCGAGTTGACCAGCACCACGATTTCCGACCGCAGCGTCTGATAGGCGCCCTCGTCCTTGGCGGAAAAGCTGCTGTCCTCGTTCAGCGTGGCCGACATCCGCGCGTCCTGCATTTCCGACAGGTCGCCAAAATTGCGCGCGATCACCTCGAGCGTTTCCAGCACGCGCGGCTTGAGCGCGCTTTCCATCGCGGCGAGCGACATGTTGGCCTGTTCGTCGTCCTCGTCGTCGTCCTCGCGCGCGATCGGGTTGCCATCGGCGTCGAGCTCGGGCGTGTCCTCGCGCACGGCCGGCTCACCCGGCGTGGCGGCCTCGACCACGGGCTCTTCGACGCCATCCTCGCCCAGTTGCGTGCCGAATGTCGCCTCGAGGTCGATCACGTCGCGCAGCAGGATGTCCTCGGACAACAGCTCATCGCGCCAGATCGTGATCGCCTGGAACGTGAGCGGGCTTTCGCACAGCCCCAGGATCATCGTGTTGCGCCCCGCCTCGATCCGCTTGGCGATGGCGATCTCGCCTTCGCGGCTCAGCAGTTCGACCGACCCCATCTCGCGCAGATACATGCGCACCGGGTCATCGGTGCGGTCGAGCTTTTCGGTCTCGGACGTGGCCAGCGTGACATCGCGCCCGCCGCCGATGGTGGCCAGCTCGCGCGAGGCGCCGTCGGTCTCGGCCTCTTCGCTTTCCTCTTCCTCGGTGACCTGGATGCCCATTTCCGAGAGCATCGACATCACGTCCTCGATCTGGTCGGACGACACCTGTTCCGGCGGCAGCACGGCGTTGAGCTGGTCGTAGGTGATGTAGCCCCGCTCGCGCGCCTCGCCGATCATCTTCTTGACGGCAGCCTGGCTCATGTCCAGCGAGATATCGCTGTCGCTGTCGTCGTCCTTGTGATCGTCGGTGTCTTTCGCGGCCATCAGGGGCTCCTCAGGGCGGTGCGGGTCCGGGGCGGCCGGTCCGCTGGGGGTCATGGGTGATTCGCGATTCGAAGGTTTGACGAATCAATCCGGAGTCAGGGTGATTCGCAACCACCCCTACCGGGAATTCATTAAGATGTTGCCTTATTCGTCCGAGGGCGGCCCCCGCAAGGCGCGCCGGCCGCCGCGGCCAAAGTCGATCCCGCCCAAAAGCGCATCCAGTTCATGGCGTTCGCCCTTCTTCATCTTCGCGCCATTCTCGCCCGTCTCGTATTCGGTGCGGTCCTCGCCATCGCCGCGCAGCGCGCGGTCCACGGCGCGCACCGCCTGGTCGAGCCGCCAGGTGACGCCCTCATCGGCAAGCCCGCCCATGTCCTCCATCGCATCGGCGATCTCGCGGGCATGGCCGCGCCGCGCGGTCAGCTTGGCCAGTTCCTCGGCCAGACACAGGCGCGCGACCTCGATATCGCCGGGGCGGCGCAATGCCGGTGTGATGGCGACATGGCGCTCTCCCATCAGCTTTTCAAGGGTTGACGCCCCCATTGCCCCGACAATCGCGGCGCCGAGGTCCGCCCCGGGGGGCTGGCGCAGAATCAGGTCACGCAGCGCCGCATGGCCGGCATCGCGACAGTCCATCACCTCGATCTGCGGTTCGAATTCGGCCAGCACGGCCGGGGTCGCGACCAGCGTGGCAAGGATCACCGCCTCGCGCAGATGCTCCTCGTCGCCCGGCCCCACCAGCGCACTGGCCCGCGTGGTGGACAGCGCCTGGCCCGCGCGCGCCCTGCCCCCGGCGGCCCGGCGCTGGCCAAAGAGCTCCCAGCGCAACCGCTTGATGTCCTCGCCATAATGCCCCCGGATCGAGGGGTCGGCGATCACCTTGATCACCTCGCGCAGCCGCTTGTCGAGCGCGGCCTTGCGCTCGGGGCTGTCAAAGGACTGCCCCTCCGTCTCGCGCCGCCACAACAGCTGCACCATCGGCACCGCCGCCTCGACCAGCGCCTGCATCGCGCCGGCGCCCTGCGCGCGGATCAGATCGTCCGGGTCCAGCCCCTGCGGCATGAGCGCAAAGCGCAGCGACTGCCCCGCCTCCAGGAGCGGCAGCGCCAGGTCGATCAGCCGCATCGCCGCCCCCAGCCCCGCCTTGTCACCGTCGAGCGCGATGACGGGCTCGGGCGCGATGCGCCACATGAGCCGCAACTGATCGGGCGTCACGGCCGTGCCCAGCGGCGCCACGACCGAAGGGAACCCCGCCTGCACCAGCGCGATCACATCCATATAGCCTTCGGCCACGATGAGCGGCCGGCCCTTGCCCGCCGCCTCGCGCGCGGGCCCGTGGTTGAAAAGGCTGCGCCCCTTGTCAAACAGCACCGTCTCGGGCGAATTGAGGTATTTCGCGGCGTCCTTGGGGTCCATCGCACGGCCCCCAAAGGCAATCGCGCGGCCCCGCGCATCGCGGATCGGAAACATGATGCGGTCGCGAAACACGTCATAAGGCGCCTTGCCCTTGTCCGAGGTCCGCACCAGACCGGCGGCCAGCATGTCGGCGTCGCTCACCCCCCTGGCCGCCAGCGCATCGCGCAACCCCTGCCAGCCGGCGGGGGCAAAGCCGATCTCCCAGCGCTCCAGCGCCGCCGCGTCAAGCCCGCGCCGCGCCAGATAATCCCGCGCGCCCGCCGCCGCCCCGGTGGCCAGTTGCAGCCGGTAATGCTGCACCGCCTGCTCCATCACCGCCACCAGCCGCCCGCGCGCATCCTGCACCGCCTGGGCTGCCGGATCGCGCGCCGGCACCGCCATCCCCGCCTCGCGCGCGAGGATTTCCACCGCCTCGGCAAAACCCACATTCTCGGTCTCGCGCACGAAAGAAATCGCATCGCCCTTGGCGTGACAGCCAAAGCAATAGTAATACCCCTTGCGGTCATCCACATGAAAAGACGCTGTTTTTTCCTGGTGGAACGGGCACGGCGCCCATAGATCGCCCTTGCCCGGGTTCGACTTGCGCGCGTCCCACATCACCTTGCGGCCCACGACCTGCCCCAGCGAGAGGCGACCGCGCAATTCGTCAAGGAAACCGGGGGGCAGACTCATGCTCCCTTATCCCCCCTCGTGCCGCCCAAGTCCAGCGCGCCCCCCGGCTTCATCTTGCCGAAAATATCCCGGGGGAGGCCGCAGGCCGGGGGCAGAGCCCCCTGCTACCGCCGGGCCGCAAAGAACGCCCGCAGCAGCGCCTCCGCCGCCTGTGCACCGATCCCGTCATAGACGTCGGGCGCATGGTGGCATTGCGGCTGCGCAAACACCCGCGCCCCCTGCGCCACCCCGCCCGACTTCGGATCCGCCGCACCGTAATAAAGCCGCCCGATCCGCGCGAGCGAGATCGCCGCCGCGCACATCGCGCAGGGCTCGAGCGTGACATAGAGGTCATGACCCGCCAGCCGCTCGCGGCCCGCCGCCGCACAGGCGGCCCGGATCGCGAGCACTTCGGCATGGGCCGTGGGGTCGAACAGTTCCCGCGTCCGGTTGCCCGCACGCGCCACCACCACCCCGCCCGGCGCCACGATGACGGCGCCGACCGGCACCTCGCCGCGCGCGCCCGCCGCCTGCGCCTCCTCCAGCGCGATTTCCATGAAGGACCGGAACACCATGCGCCCAGATGCCCGCATCCCGGCCCCACTGGCAAGAGGGCGGCAATGCGGCTATGACCCGGTCATGAGCAAATCCCCGTCCGTCCCGCCCCCCGCCCCCACGAAAGGCGAGCGCATCGCCAAGGTGCTCGCCCGCGCGGGCATCGCGTCGCGCCGCGACGCGGAACGGCTGATCGCCGAAGGCCGCGTGCGCGTCAACGGCAAGCCGATCGACAGCCCCGCGCTCAACATCTCGGGCTCTGACCGCGTCTCGGTCGATGGCAAGGCGCTGGCCGCGCCCGAGCCGCCCCGCCTGTGGCTCTACCACAAGCCCGCGGGCCTGGTGACCACGGAAAAGGACGAGAAGGACCGCCAGACCGTATTCGACACCCTGCCCGCCGACATGCCGCGGGTGATGTCGGTGGGCCGGCTCGACCTCAACTCCGAGGGGCTCCTGATCCTGACCAATGACGGCGCGGTCAAACGCCGGCTCGAATTGCCCGCGACCGGCTGGCTGCGCCGCTACCGCGTGCGCATCAACGGCTCGGTCAGCGAGGAGCGGCTTGAACAGTTGCGCCGGGGGATCACGGTCGAGGGGGTGGAGTATCAGCCGATGGGCGTCACCTTTGACCGCCAGCAGGGGGCGAACGCCTGGCTGACCGTCACCCTGCGCGAAGGCAAGAACCGCGAGATCCGCCGCACGATGGAGGCGATCGGCGTCACCGTGAACCGGCTGATCCGCATCAGCTATGGCCCGTTCCAGCTCGGCAGTCTCAAGCCCGGCGAGGTGGAAGAACTGAAATCGCGCGTGGTGCGTGACCAGTTGGGCCTCGACGCGCGGCCGCAGCCGGTCCGCAAAGGGCGGCCCGCTGCGCCCGACGCGCCCGACGCGCCCGATGCGCCCGATGCGCCCGATGCGCGCCCCGCCCGCCCCGCCCGCCCCGCCCGCAGCGTCCCCGCCCGCAGCGTCCCCGCCCGTAGCGTCCCCGTCCGTAGCGTCAAAGTCGACACGGCCGCCGCGCAGGCCCCGCGCACTGCGGCAAAGCCGGTCAACATCCGCGCGCGGCCCGCAGGCGACAGCCCGGCCAGCGCCCGCGACACCGCGCATCATGTCGTCAAACCGGCCCGCTACGCCAGGGCCGCCGACGACAGCCCCGCCAAGGCCCCCGCCAAGAGCGCGCCGCGCAGTGCCGGGCGCCTGTCGCATGGCGGCAGCCCCGACAAGCCCGCCCGGGCGGCGGGGTTCAAGTCGCACAAGGCACCCGCCGCGCGCGCCGATGGCGACCCCACCCCCGCCAGATCCGCGACACCGCGCCCCAAATCTCGGCCCAAGACCCCCTCGACCCGCAACGCAGCCCCTCCCGCCGGCCCGAAAAAGCCGCCGCGCAAGGGCTGAGGTGAGGGGGGAATTGTGACCGCGATGGAACCCTTGTCACAAACCCCCACAATGAACATGTCATGCACAAGCATCGGCGCCATGCGCATCCGTCTTTCGGTTGCAGGGCAAAGATGCGAATGTAGACCGCGCGGGGACTTGTGAAGCCGCGGCCGCTTTGGAAGGATGGAGCATGGCGCGACTGATCTTGATGGGGTTGTTCATCGCCGCAATCCTGATCACCGTGACCTCGGTCATGGCCTTGTTCGAGACCCGTGGCGGCCCTGTCGCGGCCCAGAAAAAGGACACCACGATGCCGGCCACAGTCCGCAAGTTTGCCTATGTCCTGCTCATCATCGTGATGTTCGGCGTCACGACCGGCTGGCTGGTGGCCTCAGTCTGATGGCACAGAAGTTCGGCGGCAAATACAGCCCTGACGGCAAATCCACTCCCGGCGGCGCCGGGCTGGCGCAGGCGCCGGTGGATGACCGTCTGGTCGATGCGGCGGGGGCGCGGGCCAATGTGCTCTTTGTGCCGGGGCTCGTGCTGGCCTTCACCTCGCTGGGCAGCGGGCCCACGGTGCTGATCGCGGGGCTCGCCGGTGCGGCTGTGCTCACGCTCGCGGCCTGGCTCTTGCGCGAGGGGCTGCGCGCGCAGGCCGCCTATGACGCGCGCACGATTGCCCGCCGCCCCGCGCTGCCGCGCAAGATGCTGGCGAGCGTGCTGACCGGCATCGGCATTGCCATCGCAGCCTGGAGCAATGACGCGGGCGTCGTGGGGTCAGTCCTTTATGGCGTAGCGGCGGGTGCGCTGCATGTTGCAGCCTTCGGCATCGACCCGCTCAAGGACAAGCGGATGGAGGGCGTGGACCAGTTCCAGCAGGACCGCGTGGCGCGGGTGGTGGACGAGGCCGAAGCCTATCTGGGCGCGATGCGCGAGCACATCGCGGCGCTTGGCGACCGCAAGCTTGACCTGCGTGTCGCGGGCTTTCAGGCCGCCGCGCGCAAGTTGATCCGCACCGTCGAGGAGGACCCCCGCGACCTGACCGAGGCGCGGCGGTTTCTGGGCGTCTATCTGATGGGCGCGCGCGATGCTTCGGTCAAGTTCGCCGATCTTTACAAACGCAGCCGCGACGAGGCCGCGCGAGGCGATTACGAACAGCTCCTCACCGATCTGGAGCAGAACTTTGCCGCGCGCACGGGGCGGATGCTCGAGGATGGGCGCGCGGATATGGATATCGAAATCAAGGTATTGCGCGACAGATTGCGGCGCGAAGGCATCAAGCCGGAACAGTAAGAGGGAACAGTCACAATGTCCGACACCATCCGCGATCAGGCCAGCGCCACATTGGCCGAGGTCGAGAAAGTCACCGCCGTCCTGCTGCCCGAACCCAGCCGCGAGATCGTGCCGCTGGCGCAGGCGACGCCCCCCGTGGCCGAGGAAATCCGCCGCCGCATGGCCGAGATCGACATGGGCGACACCAATTCGATCGTATCCTTCGGGTCCGGTGCGCAGGCCGAGCTTCAGGTCATCAGCCAGTCGATGCTCGCCGGCGTGCGCAACAAGGATGTGGGGCCGGCCGGCGACAGCCTGCGCGACATCGTCACCACGATCCGCGGCTTTTCGGTCAGCGAGCTGGACGTGCGGCGCAACCGCACCTTCTGGGAAAAGCTGCTGGGCCGCGCCGCGCCCATCGCCAAGTTCACCGCAAGGTTCGAAGAGGTGCAGGGCCAGATCGACAAGATCACGGACGACCTGCTCAAGCATGAGCATGTGCTGCTCAAGGATATCGAGTCGCTCGACCAGCTTTATGACAAGACGCTCGCGTTCTATGACGAGCTCGCGCTCTATATCGCGGCGGGCGAGGCGAAACTGGCCGAGCTCGACACCACCACGATCCCCGCGAAAGAGGCCGAGGTGCAGGCCGCACCCGAGGACCAGGGCGTGATGAAGGCGCAAGAGCTGCGCGACATGCGGTCCGCCCGCGACGA
>Ga0100403_1004229_pt1 | contig 10276 bp, 15 predicted proteins | sample CryGeymet201501t_FD_83663 | JGI IMG/M metagenome (GOLD analysis project Ga0100403, IMG submission 83663) | Groundwater microbial communities from Crystal Geyser aquifers in Utah, USA - Crystal Geyser metaG 2015-01t | ecosystem: Environmental > Aquatic > Deep subsurface > Groundwater | place...
ACTAAAATAGGAGTTATAACTAATTACTCTACTAGTCTATATTCTCTTGAAGCAAAGCATACAGGAGATAAGTTAGAAGAAATCCAGACTCGTATTAAAATACTAAGAAGAGAACAAGGGAACCAGATAGATAAGGCAAAAGGCGTCCAAATTACAGGATTCCCTGAGCACTGGATTAAGTGGTCTAAAATCTTAGAAACTGATACGCAAGAAACACTTTTACAGAAACAATTTAACAATGAACTAATCATAGAGAAGAAACCTTATTTTATGACTTATGTTTATCCTTCGCTACGGTCAGAACTAAAAAAGTGGCTGTCAGATATGAATAACTATTCTAAAAAAGTATTTGGTCTTACTGTAGAAGCTTTAGTAGAAAAGAGAGAGAAGACAAAAGAAGAAGAAGAGTTCATGCAGATGTATAATAGATACGTTCCTGTGGACTTAACTCCTTGCACTATGAATAGACTTAGTTTCTTAATGGAAAAAGTAGCTATAGATTTAAAAAAATGGAAATCTGAAAAAGAAGATGTAGATCATATACTTCTTAGCGGAAGACCAATAGACCCTAATAAACTTTCTAAAGTAAAAAGGCTGTATAGAGAATATCAGATAGACAAAAAGAATAAAAAGCTTTTAGAACGTATACATCATCAAGAAGAAAGTGTAAGTTTTACACTAGACAAAGAAGAGGTCCTAGAAAAATTATTAAAACTCATTACTAAAGACGAAGTTATCGATTATTGTGTATGTCTAGACAATAAGGCTTTCACTTGGGAGATAGAGCCTGATAGTTTAACTAAGAATATCTTCAACAATAGACAAGACCCTATCTGGATACCTGTAGAAGATGAAAAAGGAGAGTACTCATATTTGAATAAAAAATATAAGAAGAAGGTATGTGACTTATGGTAATTATTACTGATGAAAGACAACATGCTGAGAAAATGATAGAAGAAGGCTTTCTTTTAAGTAGAAAGCTTTCTTATGAATTAAGTATATTATATAAATATTTTAAGAGTTTCGGTGTAGAAGATAAAGAAAATCAACAAAAACTTCATGATTTTTGCAAATTTTGGCTAAGAAGTGAGTATAATTACGTAAAATTCATCAAAATAATAGACAAAGTTAGTAAAAACTCTAAGAAATCTCTTCTAAAACAAGAAAAAAGCATAAAATTTACAGAAAGTGAAATGAAAATGCTTTACGGGATAGAAGATATGAAGCATAGAAAAGTCTTGTTCATATTAATGTTCTTCGGAAAAGTAGACGGTTTCGATTACTGTAACTCTAAAGAAACTGAAATATTCAAACTTGCTCATGTTTTAACGAAACCTGAAAAAAGAACTGAAATTCTAAGATGGCTATTCTTAAATGGGTATACAAAACCAACTATGACTGGTGGAGAAAAAATATTATGTATAGACCATAGCAAAGATTCAGTAGTCGCGTTTGAAATAAGTAAGTATGAAAATCCTATCGTGTATTTACACGCTTATGACGGAGATAAGAAAGTAAAGCAATGTGAAGGATGCGGAGTGTTGTTTTTGGCTAAAAGCAATAGTGCTAAATGGTGTGATAAGTGTAGAGAGAAGAAAAGACTAGAGAGTTGGAGAGAGAGTAAAAGAAGAATTAGTGATTTGCAAGATTATGAGAAGAGTGTGGATGGGGGTGTGGAAGGGAAGGGAAATGGATAGAGGTGGGCAGAGATAAGTGGGGGTAAGTGGAGGGGTCGCTGTTGTTGTGAGAGGGCGCCCCTCTCATCCCTTCTTCCACCTTTTACCATTTTTGTAAACCACCCCCCATCCGAACAATCATTTGAACTATTAATAGACAATACAAGTTGTCTGGTAAAGTATACCATTTGATTCGAACATTTATTCCAACGTTTATTCGAATAATTATTCCAATCCTGTCATCATGTCATCATCCTGTCATCCTGTCATTACGTCCTGTCATCCTGATGCCCTTATGAGTAACATAACAGCTCTGGTAAAATCTACCAGTACAGCCAGAAAAAGGTAGATCAGGGAAAATTTACCAGAACAGGGTAGATCAGGGTTAACTGTCAGATCGTGGTAGATTGGTGAACTTTACCAGATCAACAGAAAAAGAAAAAGGGAACTGTTTCCAGCTCCCTTTTGTTAACTATCCCATAATATACTCGGAAACATCATCCATTATTTTTGTTTCGTAAGACCGCAATGCATTATTGACTTTTGTCACGACAGTGTGATCACGTTCTGCAAGTTTGAATCTCTTTTGTCCATCGGCGTCGACATAACTAATCATGATTGCATACAACCTATAAGCAATGGAATAATCATCATTGTGGATAATACTGTCAATCACATCATCCGTCTTGATCGGGGCAAAACTAAACTTATCAGATTCAAGATACCATGTTTTCATCTCATCCATAGGATCAACGTCAAGAGAATTAATAATCCACAACTCAACACTAGTAATCTTTGACATAAAAGCACCTCCGCTCCGTAGGCCGTATCGCCTATCGGACAAGTCCATTTTATCACGGCACATGATAGAGTGTCAACAATTATTTTTAACCGATTTAAGGCGGTTTAACCTTGGAATGAGTCCATATGCCATTCTAACGATAGAATTGATTCTGGGCCATGTTTTGAGCCTTACAAGGGCATTCTTGCACGTGCGGTCCTGCTGGATCTGTTTTCGTCCTTGGCGGATCTTTTTGTGTCGCACATGTTTACATAATTTTTAATCTCCAGTGTTCTGGTAAAGTCTACCTTTTCCCAGTTTTCCAGTTTCCAATTTACATAATTTCCATGTTTTCAGTTTTTCCATTTTGATGGTAAAGTCTACCATGTCGTTCTTAATTTTTTTATCGCTGGTAAAATCTACCAGTTACACATATAAACAGACCTCCTAAATTCTTCCAGTTGCATATGTTAACAGACCTCCTAAATTTTACCAGTTACACATGTCAATTAACTGGTAAAATCTACCAGATCATTATGTCATCTGAACAGATCAAAAAAAAGGGAATCTTTCGACTCCCTTTTTCTTCCAGTTCTATTCGTCTACCCAAATCGCCATTGTCCAGCAACCCATTGTCGTTGTGTCAGTGTCCTTGTCCTTGACTTCGTGCCTACGATGTTTCATCTGGAACCATGTTAACAACCTTTCATCTCCTTCCTTTTTCTGGATGTTCTCGACTGCATTCTGGAAAGGATTCAACACAACCTTTATGCCGTCAATCTTGATTGTACCACCGGAACGATGTTCTTTGATAAGCTGTTCGATGCATTCACTCTTTTGTCTTGACGGATTGAATGCTACGCCATCAAGGATGTACGATGCAATGCGATCAGGGTTCGGGCGATACGCAAGCAAGCGCACAATTTCATCACACAAGCCGTTTTCTTTCGTGATACTCATTTTTACTGATACACCGTTTTTGTTTTTCATGATTGATACCTCCTGCATGTGTAAGTGTTTATCACTCATTCACTATCTATAGTATATCATCATGGCAAGAGATTGTCTATACTAAAATTTACCATATTGAAAATTATTTTAAATCTTTTTTTCTGGTAATTTATACCTTTCCATAATTTTCAGATTTTCCACAAGTTTCCAGTTTTCACAATTTTCAGATTTTCCAGTATTCTCCATATTTTCCAAGATTCTCCAGTTTTCAGATTCCCTATAGTTTCCACAATTTTCCACTTATAACAGTTTTCATATTTTCCAGTATTTAACAGTTTTCATATTTTCCTATTTTCCGCTACTGGTAAAATCTACCAACAGAACAGCACAAAAAAAAGAGACTGGGATATTCTCCCAATCTCTTGTCATCTGCGATTTCCAGTTATTTCCTGGTCCTACCAAACAGCAATTTTACAGCATCTGGGAACCTCATATCCAATGTCCTGTAAAATCCTTCCTTATCGTTTCTGTAAGCAACATTCCCATAACATGTCGGGTAAATGTAATTTCCTTGCTTATCCTCGATGTTATTGAACTGGTATTTTCTTACATCCATCTTTTTTGCTTTCATGCGCTCGCTCCTTCTCTCTCGATTCTCTCGACTTCCTCTTTTAACGCTTTCTTTCTTCCGTCTTTCTTGGCTTCAGCAAGTCTTTTAAGCGTCTTCTCGAATGCGATATCATCCATCATCTTTTCAACTGTCTTGCTCATCTCAGCACCTCCAGCACCATCTGTAAGCCAACGTAGGCCAACCCATAAACCAATACTACATACACGACGATTTCACAGATTGAATCAATGAATCTCTTAAGATTGAATACTCTCATGTGTTCCGCACCTCCATGATCTTATTGTAGCACTTATGCGGTAGCGTGTCAAGTATTTTTTTAAATCTTTTTTTATGGTATTTTATGGAAGCAAGCGAATGAAATGAGCATGGTAAAGTCTACCATATACTACGCACAAAAAAAGGAAGAATCTGGTATTTCCAGATCCTCCCATATTATCAGTGGAATGTCATGTTTCCATTAATTTCAAGGGCTATGGATTGTTGGAACATGGTTGTCTTCATCCATTTGACGATTTCCATAATCTTCTTCCTGTTCTTGATACGATTCCAGAAACTGGTATAAGCGAACACCTGTACGGTTTTCTCCTTGACCAATTCACCTGTTTCCAAATCCTTCCAGTATCCATTTACTGGAAGAGCTGTTGCACCTCCGAACATCTGGCTAAACAAATCAGCTACATGTTCGACTTGTTCGGTATTGTCGGTGACTTCATTCCCAATGGTAGCGGGGACATACAGTGTAATCTTCTGATTCATGCGAACACCTTCTTTCTTGTTTTCACGTAGAACCCAACTTTACAAAGTGGGTACACTTTCAATACAGCATGGAACGTTCTTTTTTTGTCCGTAACGATAGCACCGTATGTTTTAGGTGTTATCTTTCCCAAACCAATGACCAAATCAAAAACGTGTAATATCATGTTCCACCTCCGTCAAGCGTCAAGCGCTTTTCTATGTTTCCATTATCTCATATCCTGCGGAAAGTGTATACTGGCAAATTGCACAAAGATTTATATAATGTTTTGTGCATATTGTCTTTTAGAAAATAGTACATAGTAGCAGGTAAACTTTACCATCTATCAGGAACTGTATAAAAAAATAGGTAAAATCTACCAGTTTCGTATGTAAACTATAATACATTGTATCAAATGTATTTATAATGTTTTTTGTATACACGTATACAGAATACAATGAACAGATCGTAGTTTACAGATCACATTATACAGATCATGGATAATAGATCAATGTATAACAACTGGTAAAAATTACATCGATACAAAAGAACAACAAAAAAAGAGAGACATAAGTCTCTCTCAGAATATACCATATCTAACAACTCACCTAAAGAAGTTTCTCGCGATCTCCCACGCCCTCTTAACAGGTGTTTTAGCTTTGAACACAAGTTCAAAGAACACTGGAAGAACGTACTTCACAGTTCTCACAACTAAGTCTTTAGTCCTGTACATAAAAGAAACGATCTTGCCCTTGACGAGGCAAACAGGACATGTCGTGTACGTGAGAGAATCTTCCCAATCATAGCCAACATTGAACCTTGACTCATAATCGATATGAACCAAAGGGATCCTCTTACAATCCTCACAAACAGAAGGGTAATAGAATCTTGTGTGTGTTGTACGTGTTGCCATGATAGCACCTCCGAGGCGTCAGTCCTGATTGACTGTCCCGCTACGCTTAGTATACTACAACACAGAAGAAAAGTCAAGCATTATTTTACTGGTATCTTATGGGAATGCTTTATAGATGGCATGGTAAAGTCTACCAACTGTTATGCATTATAATCTTAATGGTAAAATCTACTACTACTCACTTCACTCAACAGGGTTACATATAACAGATGGTAAAATCTACCTCTACTCACTTCGTTCATAACAAAAAAAAATGGAAGGAACTGGAATTTCCAGTTTCTCCCATAATTTCCAGTTTCCAGTTATTTACTTTTTAGCGCCAAATGCAACATATTTTCCAGTTCTATCCTCACCGAGGTAGAACCCATCATTTCCAAATCTTGACATTATACCAATGAACTTTCTGGAAACATCTTCCATGTCACCGTCGTCTTTACTCATGTCGACCAAGTCTTGCTCAGTCGCTTCATCAGGTACGAGGTTAATCCAGCACATGTAAGCAGATTCATCATTCAACATACAAACGAGGGTATGCATTGCTTTGATGGCCTCTAAGCGTTTCTTCTTGTCTATCATGATTCACCTCCGAGTCGTAAGCCGTCTTGCTTATCAACTGTCTTTATTATAGCATGTATCGGCCAGGAAGTCAAGTACTTTTTGAAAAAAAAGATAAAAGAACTATTGTTTTTTTATTTATATATATGCTGGTAAACTATACCATCTCTATCATTATATATTCTATGGTAAATTATACCATCTTGTTTCGTTCACTTAGTTTATACCATAAACCAAATGGTAAAATCTACTACTCAGTACATGTAACACCGCTTCACACGTAGAACAGGAAAAAACTGGGAGACTATTACATCCCCCAGTTTACAGATTCTTCCTTATGCCTTCTTCCAGAAGTTGGAACTCCTTCCTGTATACTCATATCCTACTTTTGCCATTTCATAGTTGTCATCAATTTCCAATGTTATACAGGAAGAATATGTTGGGAAGTGGTATGCTCTTCCATCCTCACGCTGTTCAAATAGACTAAGATGGTATCTCTGGCCATGTCGTGTTATGTAAGGCTCATCTAATGCGGTGTACTTAATCTTTTGCCACCTTGTATTCTTCGCTACATAATTAGAGTATCCGTTATCGTTGCTGACTTCCTTGAACTGGCTCATATAGCACCTCCGTTGTTGCTCTTGCAACTTATGATATTATTATACCACGCTTCGCTCTACTTGTCAAGCATTATTTTTCAGCAGGGAACAATATTCCAAAAGAAAGAAATAAATCATTTCTGTCTATATTGTACCTTCTACATCCTATAGTAGCAGGAAGCCTGAACTTATTTCTGGCCCCGTAATGTGATACAGTGACAGTATTGGTAGCAACGTCAAAAGAATGAAGTTTCAAGTTAGTCTCAAAAGGGAGATCCTGATGATCGTGAATCCTGATTTCAAAGTAATTATTGTTTCTCATTGCTTTACCCTCCATGTTGCTCCGAGCAACTCTTTCTTATGTACTTAGTATACCACGGATAGAGGATGATGTCAATAGGGTAGAAGAATATATTTTTCAGAATTTTCAGAATTTCCAGATTTTCCATAATGGTAGAGTTTACCATGTTTTCCTTATTTTGTTATTCTCCTTGTATAGTAATTTTTACCAGCCAATCTTCTAACAGTGCTCTCATTCTTCTTGAAGGGACATATAGCGTTATCTCTTCTCCATCTCTGATAGCACTTCTCCATATCCATTGGAGCATTTCTGAGAGGGCGTACAGGTCTTCTTCTACCCTCACGCCGTATTGAATAAAATAGTTTTTAATTAATGGATTCAAATACAGATTAACACAATACGCCAGCGTGGTTTTTTCTCTGTATTCGTTTGTTGCTCGTGCGTTTACAGACACAAAACCTTTAGCATATCCAGCACCATTTAATTTTGTTCGAACCTTCTTGTAAGAAGTCCACATGTTATACTTAGCACCTGACTTCATTATATTATTAAAATAATTATGTAAATTCTTTTTTATTTTTGTTATAAGCACATCATTTCCTTCATCGCTATACCATGTAGAAGATAGGCTATAATCTCTATCCCCAACTATATTTAATTTTAGATTGTCAATTATGTTTACTTTTATTTCTTTAGGGTAAAAATTACCATGAGGTAATAATTCAACTCCATTTGTTGATTTGTATTCATAAACTATATCATGAAGATCATAATAGTATCTTTGAATCTGAGCATCAAAAAGATAGGTCAATATATAGACTTCTTTGAATGATTCAAAAATTGAAACAGGAAAGTTCCATATCAAAATGGTATTGTTTACCATGATAACATTTCCTTCTTCTATCATTGTTCTGAGTTCTTGAAACCTCCCCACATAATTTTGATCTACCCAATGTAAGATACCTCGTTCATCAACAATAATACAATTTTCTTTAAGAATGGCTAAATCACTATTGGTAATTTCTACCTTTTCGACAACATCCATAACCTCGTCAAGAATGAGAATATAATTTCCAGTTCTTATTAATTCTTTCGTGACACTGTTTGATGTTTGGAATAAAGCATGAGTAGAGGCAATATTTCGTTCTTGAGATAGCAACCTATGAAAATTTACTTGTTTGCCATTACCCATATGTAGAGGTTCGTAAAATTGTCTTGATGCTACGTGGTGTTTGATTCTCGCTACTTCATCAAGATAAGGCGTGATATATACATAATTATGATCTGTATCTTCTTGCATTTTCTTGATGGCATATGTGGTCTTGCCACTCCCCATAATTGAGTCAATTATTGTTACTTTCATTTACTTTCCTTCCTGTCTCTTTTAGTGTTAAGGACTTCACTTGTCCTTATACTTATATTATACCACACTTTTAGTAGTTTGTCAAGTATTTTTTTTTATCTTTTCTACTTTTTTGTAAAATCTACCAGAAAATGAAACCCTTGGTATGAGCACGTTAGGACATTTTCAAAACACAAACCTACTTTTTTTTTTTGAAACCCTTGCTATGAGCGAGTTTCAGGGGCTAAGTCTTAAAGTAAGATATATATAAAACTACTATTTTTTCTGGTAAACTTTACTAACACTTAGGCTTGTCCCTTCGGGACTTCGCCCCCAAACCACGGTTCGTTCCTTCGGAACATCACCGTAAGATTTATGGAGGTTTTATATTGGTCATAGTCGTAGGTAAGCTTTACCACCCACTACTAAAAAAGAACCCCCTCTTAAGAGGGGAAAGGAGGTCTTAATCATTAGGAAGTCCTTCACAGATCTGGTATCCTCTTCCAGAATAGAAACGTTTCAAGAATGTCATCTGTTTACTTGTGGTCATACTGTACTTCCTAGGGTTATAAAATAACGTATCGCCACGAAGAACACCGATAAGAGTAGAATAGGAATAGATTCTATTGCTCTCGATACGAAGAGCAGAAGAGCCAGACTCCAAACGACCTTCAGAAAGTGCCTTTGTATTGATGTACATAATCGTTACCTCCTAGGTGCTTACCTTTTTGTAAGTCACCTTTAACCTATGATTCATTATACCATACTATTACTTACTTGTCAAGTAGTTTGTTATATTTATTTTCACAAGGTTTGAGTGTAAAGTAGTTAGAACCTAATTGGAACCATTTACCAGTCTTTGACATTTTAGCTACGAAGTAGTATTCACCGTCATAGATCAACTTCAAGGCCCCTTGCTCTTTGATCGTCTTCATTGTTTTAGTCCCCTTTCTTACTTTCTATACTAAGTATAGCACATTAGAACCTAATTGTCAAGAACTTTATAATCTTTTTCTTTAGTAAGTAGAAGAACGAATTTTTAGTAACATAATGGATACCGTTATATCTAACACATATCATTGAAAACACCTACTTTCTATACCTAGTATAGCACAAGAAGAGAAAGAAGTAAAGAGGAAAATGAAAAAAGATTAGAAGAATAAGCAAAGAGAAGGACGGAGGTAAAGTTTACCATTAAGATATAGTAAAGAGATAAGAAGAAGTATGATAGTAAACTCTACTAAATACTTATGTTAACAGAAGATCACGTAGGTAATAGGAGTGGACATAAGTAATAAGGAGAATTAAACAGATCATTATGAACAGAACAGTGAAGTTAAGGGAAGATAAGTGAAGTTAAGGGAAGATAGGAGATAGGAGGAGGGGAGGTGGAAAATCTTAACAGGTGAGTTGTGAGGTGACAGAACACACTTCCCCCACTTACCCCTTATTTACCCCTATTTTTCCTTCATCTTCCCCCACTTCGCACCTATTTACGCCCCTTCCTACCCACTTTTACCCCCTTTTACTGCTAAAACACCACTAAACCACCTCTATCTTCACTCAAAAATACAATTTTTTCTCCTACACCGATACACTTATACTCTACCACACAAATCACTTTATGCCATAAACCAAACCACACCTCATAGAATCATCCTTCATTCCTCTTTTTTTTACACTCATTTATACTGATCTTTAGGATACTCATCTATTGTCTTCGTCAAACTAATACCATTAAGCATAATACCTTCAACCTATCCTTTCTACATAGATAGACTTATTATACTTACA
>Ga0100403_1004230_pt1 | contig 10275 bp, 10 predicted proteins | sample CryGeymet201501t_FD_83663 | JGI IMG/M metagenome (GOLD analysis project Ga0100403, IMG submission 83663) | Groundwater microbial communities from Crystal Geyser aquifers in Utah, USA - Crystal Geyser metaG 2015-01t | ecosystem: Environmental > Aquatic > Deep subsurface > Groundwater | place...
AAAGCACTAACTTTATCATGCAAAACTTCTTCGTACATTTTGGTTAATTCGCGGCAAACAACAATATCTATATTTCCAAATGTTTTTTGCAAATCTGCAAGAGATTTAATTAATCGGAAGGGTGATTCAAAAAAAATTATCGTGGAAGTCAAATTTTCTATTGCCAATTTAATTTTTTCAAAAAACTTTGTTCTCTGACCGGATTTATTTGGAGGAAACCCGACAAATGTAAATTTATCAGTCGGTAACCCGGATGCGGAAAGAGCGGCAATAGGAGAGGAAGGGCCGGGGATAGGAACAACTTTAATCTTTTCTTTCCAGCATTCTCGCACTAATTTAAACCCCGGATCGGAAATCGTGGGGGTGCCGGCGTTGGTCACCAAGGCAATTTCCCCGCCCGCTTTCAAACGGGTAATAATTTGGGGAATACGCCATTTTTCGTTTTCTTCATAAAAAGAAAGCAGTTCCGGGATTTCTTCACCGTCTTTTTGATGAGTACGCAGCAAACCCAAAGTTTTTCGGGTATCTTCACAGAGGATAGTCTTAACGCTAAAAAGCGTTTTTAAGGCCCGCAGAGTAATATCTTCAAGATTGCCGATGGGAGTAGAAACGATATATAACACAAAAGAATTTAAAATTTATAATTTAAAATTTGCGTATGATTCCCACACATTTTCCTTGAATCCGGACATTGTTGACGAAAATAGGGGACATTTTTGAATTAGCAGGCGCTAATCTGATTCTCGTTGCCTCTTTGTAATACCTTTTTAGAGTGGCCAGGCCGGTTTCCAGCAAGGCCACCACAATATCACCGTTGTTTGCTTGGTTTTGTTCTTCAATCACTACAAAATCGCCATCCAAAATGCCGTCTTCGATCATTGACTCGCCCTTAACTTGCAAAACAAAAGCTCTTTTTTTGCCAGAAAGCATTCCGGGAGCAACGCGGGTAGAAGAATTTGGATCAGTGTAAGGTTCGATGGGAGAGCCAGCGGCAATAAAGCCTAAAATTGGCAGTTCAATTCCTTCGGTCACTGCAAATTTTTTTTTATCGGTTAGTTCAATTCCCCTGACCGCTCCCTCAAATTTCCTAATCACGCCTTTTTTCGCCATCGTCTTCAGGTGTTCATGAATGGTCGCTAAAGAAGAAACTCCCAAGGCATCGGCAATTTGCTGTAAGGTCGGTGAGTAACCATTTTTTTGAATATATTGGGAAAGAAAATCCAAAATTTGTTTTTGTCTTTTATAAAGTGTTACAGGCATTTTCAAAAATAAATTTATTTATCTTTATATAAAATCCCAGCATACATCTAAATTAGACAAATAAAACCCAAATGTCAATAGGAACTTAATACTTAATACAGAATACAAAATGTTATTATTGTCTTGTGATCAAAAAAATCTTCTTCACCTTACTGCTTGTTACTGGTTACTTGTTTTCGGCTTTTCAGGCGCAGGCTAAGGATTTTTCTTCGTTTTACAAAACCACTTATAAATTCTCTCCTGAGGGGATTGCCTACATTACCCAGGAAATCTCCTTTTTGAACAATACTGCCGAAAAAGATATTTCCGAATTTTCCTTAAATATTTTAGGCGCCAAAATTGACAATATTGAAGCTTTTGATTCTATTGGGCCGCTGGAAACTTCTGTTGATAAAAAAAATGATGCGACTAAAATTAGTGTTCGTTTTAATCAAAGGGTGGTCGGTAAAGACAAAACTCTTTCTTTTATCATCAAGTACCTTTCAAAGGATTTTATTAAAAAAGAAGGAAATCTTTGGCAGGTTTCTTTACCGAAATTAGCGGGAACGGCGGAGATTGATGATTACCAGTTATTTGTCCAAATTCCGCAGTCCTTGGGAAACATTGCCTCAATTAGTCCTTTCCCTAAAAGTCAAACGATAGAAGATAATTTCATTATTCTTAAATACGAAAAAAATGATCTTATTAATTTTGGTGTTCAAATTACTGTTGGCCAATACCAGACCTTTGATTTTAAAATCGATTATGTTTTGGAAAATGTCGGGAGCGAGGGAGTCATGAGAAAAATCGCCATCCCTCCGGATACGGATTTTCAAACAATTTTTTATCGCTCTATTTTACCTAAGCCGGAAAATGTGGAAAAAGACTCCGATGGAAACTGGCTAGCTTCATACCTTGTTCCCCCGCAGCAAACCATCTCTATCCAAGCTGTCGGTCAAGCCAATATCTTTATTCAATCAAAAAAAACATCAGCCATTAAAGAAGATTTGGCAGACTATTTAGCGCCGACTCAATATTGGCAAAGCGATAATCCGAAAATAAAAAGTTTGGCCCAAAAATTAAAAACCCCGGAAAAAATCTACCGGTATGTGGTGGAAAATTTAACCTATGACCATGAATTAATCAAAAAAGGTGTTCAAAGGAAAGGCGCTTTGGCTGCCTTAGATTCTCCGCAAAGTTCTCTCTGCGGAGATTTTACCGATCTTTTTATTGCTCTTTGCCGCGCCGCCGGTATCCCGGCTAGGGCTTTGGACGGCTACGCCTATACCAACGATTTAAAAATAATTCAGGCTTCCGCCTCGACGGACGTCCTGCATTCCTGGCCGGAATATTACAACGAGGAGCAAAAGCTTTGGGTCCAGGTTGACCCCACCTGGGAAAATACCAGCCACGGATTAAATTATTTCAATAAATTCGATATGGCTCATTTTGTTTTTGTCATTCATGGGGAAAACGATTCTTTTCCGGCATCGCCCGGCTCTTATAGCAAACCAGATTCTTCTGAAAGGCAAGTTTTCGTAAATTTCGGCAAGGAAGACAACTCACTTAAAAAGGTAGATTTTTCTTTAAGTCAACCTTGGCCAAATTCAATTTTTTCTTACCGAAAAACCAAAATCAAAGCAGAAATAATTAACAATTCCGGTTTTTTAGTTCATCAGCAAGTAATTGGACTTAACCAAGACCAGGGTGTTGCTCCGGCTTCTTTTGTTTTGAACGAACTCTTGCCCTACTCTCAAACAAAGATCAATTTTATTGTCAGTCCCTCAGAATTATTCAAAGACTATATTTGGGAAATTCCGGTAATTATCGGGTCCCAAAATGAAATTTTCTCTTTTAATGTTACCTCTATTGCTCTTAGGGTAACCATTCTGATTGCCCTCATTTTGCTGATAATTTTATTGGTTATTTTACGACTTCTTGCTCGCCACCGTGCTTTAGAAAAAAAAGAAAAAATGGTAAGATTAAAACAATGAGATCTTTTTTAAGAAATATTTTTATCAATTTTTTGACCCTGCTTTTAATTGCCAAATTAACCGGAGCAATTGATTTCTCCGAAAATTATCTGGTTTTGATTTGGGCCGCTTTTTTTCTGACTCTATTAAACCTCTTGGTCAAGCCTATTCTTAATTTACTTTTAATGCCGATTAATTTACTGACCTTGGGCGCTTTCCGCTGGGTCATCAATGCGATCGTCCTTTTGCTGGTTACCCTTATCGTCAAGGCTTTTGTCATCAAAGGATTTGTCTTTCCCGGTTTTACCTTTTCCGGTTTTATCGTCCCCCAGGTTTCTTTCTCTTTTTTTTGGGCTTTATTTTTGGTATCATTCTTAGTGGAAATTGCCCGCTTTGTCATCTTTTGGCTTTTGGGCAAACAAAATGAATAAAATTTTTCTGTTTTTTTTACAAATAATTTTCGGGGTGATTCTGATTTTTTTGATTATCCTTCAGGGAAAAGGAGCCGGTTTAAGCAGCGGCGCCTTTGGCAATTTTTTTTCCACTTATTCAACCAAAAGGGGAGCCGAAAAAGTGGTTTTTCAACTGACCATCCTCGTCGCGATTCTTTTTTTCCTTTCCTCAATTGCCCAGCTTATTTTTAGCTGAGATGACTAAGATTTTTAAAAAACTGCGTTTCCTTTTTCTTTTTTTAAAAGCGCTGGTAGTCAAAGAATATCGAATTATTCTTTTGGGTTTGGTTTTAGGATCCATCTGCTTTATTATTCTTCCAAAAATTGGCAAGATTATCCCCCGCTTAAAAAAAACCGAAAAAGTTGGCATTGTCGGCCAATTCACCATTAATAATCTTCCCGATGAAGTTCTTAAGGAAATTTCCTCCGGTTTAACCGGTGTTTCTGCCAAAGGGGAGGCTGTTCCTCTAATTGCTGAGAGCTGGGAGTTAACTGACCAGGGAACAACTTATCTTTTTAAGCTTAAAAGCTCACCCGTTATTTGGCATGACGGCCACACTTTGGATAGCAAAGATATCAATTATAATTTTGAAGACGTCAATTTCACTCTACGGGGAGGGTTCTTAAAATTTACTCTGAAAGAACCTTTTTCGCCATTTCCCATAGTTTTATCGCGTCCTCTTTTTAAAAAGGGCTTAGTCGGTTTAGGTAAGTACCGGGTTAGCCAGATTCAAAAATCCGGTAATTATATAAAAAGCATCCTCCTTGTCCCCTATGGACAGTCGAGCATTTTTCAAAGTTCGGCGGTTAACGATTTGCCCAAGAAGCTTTATCGCTTCTATAATAACGAAAATGATTTAAAAACCGCTTTTAATTTAGGTGAAATTAACTACATTGCAAAAATTTTTGATTTAAATAAGCTCTTGCTGACCAAAGCAGCCACGGTAAAAAAGGAAGTGATGAAAGACGCTTACATTGGCGCTTTCTTTAATTCCGGAAAACCGCCTTTTCAAGAAAAAACCTTTCGCCAGGCGGTTGCTTACGCGATTGCCAAAGAAAGTGACGACCATCGGGCTTTAGGCCCCCTAAATCCCGCTTCCTGGGCTTACAATCCCGATGTTAAGCCATATTTACAAGATTTTACCCGAGCGAAAGAATTAATCGGCAAGGATAAATCTCTGCCTCAAAAAATAATAATTTCCGCTTTTCCCCAATATGAAAAATTGGCTAGCCAGATTAAGGAAAACCTAAAAATGATCGGTCTTTCTTCAGAAGTTCGAATTGTTTCTTTTATTCCTGAAGATTTTGATATTTTTATCATTGCCCGGGAAATTCCTCCAGATCCGGATCAATATTATTTTTGGCATTCAAACCAAGCCGGCAATTTCTTTAACTATTCCAGTCCAAGAATTGATAAACTTTTGGAAGACGGAAGAAAAACAGCCGACAAAGAAGAAAGAAAGAACATTTATTTTGATTTTCAGCGGTTTTTGGTCGAAGATTCACCGGCAGTTTTTCTGACCCACCCAACTTTTTATTCCGTTACTAGAAACTAAAAATTGTGACTTAAAAAATGATAAAATATTAAAAGAGAAGAATTTATGAAAATAACTAATGTTTTTGCCCGGGAAATTTTAGACTCTAAAGGAATTCCCACGGTTGAAGCCGAAATCACCTTGGAAGACGGCATTAAAGCTTTGGGAGGGGTTCCCTCGGGCGCTTCTACCGGCAAAACGGAAGCAGTCGAACTCCGTGACGGCGATAAGGAAAGATACCACGGTAAGGGAGTTTTGAAAGCCGTAGAAAACATTAAAGGTCCGCTAAAAAATGCTCTAATCGGCCAGGATGCTTACGACCAAAAAATGATCGATAAGATAATGATTGATTTGGACGGAACGGAAAATAAAGCGAGCTTGGGCGGTAATGCGATTGTCGGCGTTTCTATGGCGGTTTGCCGAGCGGCCGCCAGGTCTCAAAAAATTCCTCTTTATGAATATTTCGGCAGATTATCCGGCAAGACAAAATTTGAAATGCCCCAGCCATTAATTCTTCTAATTGAAGGAGGGAAACACGGCAACTGGACTTCGGATTGTCAAGAATATTTTGTTATCCCCAAAAAAGAGGCTTTTCCGAACTTTAAAGAAAGTTTAAGAGTCGGAGTAGAAATCTTTTATGCTTTATTAAAAATTTTAATGGCAAAGAATTATTCGGTCGGTGTTGGTTTTGAAGGCGCTTTTATGCCCAAAGAAATTAAATCCAATGAAGAGGCTTTCTTGCTTCTCATTGAAGCCACGGAAAAAGCCGGTTATAAAATGAACGACCAGATAGTCTTAGGCATTGACGGAGCCGCCTCGGAATTTTTCCTGCCTCGCCCTGCCTACCGGCAGGCAGGCGGCAGGCAAGGTAAGGATGGCAAGTATATTTTAAAAAGTGAGGGTAACCTTGAGCTTTCCAAAGAAGAATGGTTGGAAAAAATCGTCGGCTGGACCAAAAAATATCCGATTTGGTCTTTGGAAGACATGTTTGACCAAGAAGATTGGGAAAGTTGGGTAAAATTAACTTCCCGAGTCGGCGATAAACTACAAATTGTCGGAGATGATCTTTTAACCACCAATGTTAAAAGAATTCAAAAAGGGATTGATTTAAAAGCCATTAACAGTGTGCTGATTAAACTTAATCAAATTGGCACTGTCAGCGAAACTTTGGAGGCCATCGCCCTTGCCGATAAAGCCGGGTTTTCCACCATTATTTCTCACCGGGGAGGTGAAACTAATGATGATATGATTGCGGATTTATGCGTTGGCACCTCTTCTTGGCAGTCAAAATTCGGCGGAGTAGTCAGGGGTGAAAGAGTGGCCAAATACAACCGCTTACTCCGAATTGAGGAAAAACTCAATGAAAAATAAACACCTTTTGATAATCTGTGACGGACTGGGTGATCTTCCAATTCCTGAACTGGGTAACAAAACCCCACTCGAAGCGGCCAATACTCCCAATTTAGACCGAATGGCTAAGAACGGAAAATGCGGGTTGATGTACGTATTGGGGAAAGGAGTTAGACCAAACAGTGACGAAGCCCATTTAACCATTTTTGGTTATGATTTAGAAAAAGACTACCCAGGCAGAGGCCCAATTGAAGCGGCCGGCGTAGGCATTGTTCTTCAAGAAGGTGATGTTGCCCTCAGGGGAAATTTAGCCACGGTTGATGATAATTTAATGGTTATTGACAGACGCGCCGGTCGGATTGAAGATGCTGCTCCTTTTACTAAAAACCTTGATGGAATTGAAATAGATAATATTAAGTTTTTAGTTAAACCGGGAACCGGCCACCGTCTAGCGCTAGTCATGAGAGGAAAAGGCCTCTCAGATAAAATGACGAATTCCGATGTTCATTATGTTACCGAGAACAAAGTTGTGGAAAATTGGGAAGGATCAAAAGTTAATATTCCCCAACCGACCGACGCCACCCCCGAGGCAAAATTTACCGCCAGTGTCTTACAGAAATATTTAATAAAAGCCCATGAAATTCTTGAAACTAACCCTTTGAATAAAGAGAGAGAGAGCAAAGGTGAATTGAAAGCCAATTATATTTTAACCAGAGGTCCAGGTTATTATAAGAAATTAAAACCTTTAACAGAAATGTGGGGATTATCAAAGGCCGCTTGTATTGCCGGAGCAGGGCTTTATAAAGGACTCGGAGTAATGGCGGGAATGGATTTAATCGATGTTCCCGGAGCAAACGGTCTCCCCAATACTGAGGTGGCGGCTAAAATAAATAAAGCCAAAGAAATACTCCCTTTATATGATTTTATTTTTCTTCACATTAAACCGACGGACATTTTCGGCGAAAACGGTGAATGGCAGAAGAAAAAAGATTTTATCGAGAAAATCGATTCGGCAATAGATTCTCTGGATGAATCTGCCGACGCATCAATTGCGGTAACAGCCGACCATTCCACTCCCTGCAGTCTTAAAGACCATTCGCCCGACCCGGTGCCGCTTTTGATTTATCAAAAAGGACTAAAGGGTGACGGCGGGAAAAAATTCGGCGAAGCAAACTGCAAAAACGGTTCCTTGGAAAAGATTGAGGGCAAAGACTTCATGAAACTATTCTTAGGTTTTTAATCTTCTGACTATTTTTTCACTATCTCCACAGAGAAAATCTTGATCGGAGTCACGGGTTTAGACATTTCCCCAAACTGATTGGCGGAAACACTTGCTTCGGCAATTTTATCAACTACGTTTAGGCCTTCAGTCACTTTACCAAAAATAACATAATTTTTGGGGAGATCATAATCCTGATGCATGATAAAAAACTGGCTGCCGTTGGTATTGGGACCGGTATTGGCCATGGCAACAGTTCCGCGGGTATATTCTCCTTCAAAGCTTTCATCGGCAAACTGATAACCCGGGCCTCCCGTGCCGTCGCCTTTGGGATCTCCCCCTTGAATCATAAAGCCTTTCATTACCCGGTGAAAAATTGTGTTGTTGTAAAAATTGTTTTTGGCTAGATACACAAAATTATTAACAGTAATCGGCGTTTCTTTCGCATTAAGCTGAATTTTAATATCGCCAACATCTGTTTTTAAAACTGCTTGATACTCTTTTTTAATATCTATAATCATTATCGGTGAAGAAACTAAAGTTGGTTTGGGTGTTGGCTCACTGGTAGGCGAAGGAATTTGAGAAATTGGCACATTTTTTTCAAACGAACATCCGGTTAATAACAAAAAAGGGCATAAAAATAATACTGATAACAAAATTTTTTTAAACATTTATTTTTGAGAAGAACCCTTGACCAGTTTGGCCCGGCTGACGATAATCATGGTTTCCCCACCATTAACTTCAATTTCGTTAAATCCGGTTAATTTTTGGTATTGCAGCAAATAATCCGACAAATTTTCTTCCGCTTCTTTTATTTGCGCTCTCAACTCGTCAACTTTTTCCTTGACCTCGACTAGGCTGGGGGTCTTTAAAATCTGCATTTTGGTGGAATTTTTAATTAAAGCGTCAGCTTTGGCTTTTTCGTCCTGCTCTTTATAAACCGCATCGTTGGAAAAAGAATCGTCAATCATCTCCTTTTTGCTTTTTAATTCTTTTTTGAGATTTTCAAGGGAAGAAAGGTATTGTTTTATCAATCCTTCGAGTTCCAGAAGGGCAGTGGAGCCGTTAGTCCGGTCAATTGCCACCTGATTAGTTTCATCCATAGAATTAAGGATACAAAAAAGCCTGCCACTGGTCAAGAGGGATTTTATGTAGATATAATAGGTTGATGGCAAGCAATAAGAGTTTTATCGATATCCCGCTTCTTTATTCAAAATTAAAGCTCAAAAATTTACTTTCCGAGCGGGCCTTAAGCGAAAAACATCCCGAGGCGGCGAAATTTTTAAAAGAAAAAGGGCTTTTGGGGCCGGGGAAAATCAGGGAGCACGCGAGTAAGCTTTTGACTTCCGGCGCTTTAGCCGGCAGTCTGCTTCTGGCCGCGCCATTAATAAGCGTTCCTTCTGCTCACGACATCACCATTAGCCAACCCCAGCTTTCCTTGCAACAAAACTTAATCATTAAGGTTTCTTCCTGGTTACCCCGAGAGGTCGGGCCTTTGACTTCGGAGGCGGAATCTCAAATCAGCCATATCCTTTACGACCTTTTCAGTATTAATGCGGTTCCTCAACTGGCTAGCACCCGTTTAAATGATGTTTACGGATTAATTGGCGCCGAACAGCATTTGCTCCGATTTCCCGGTGACACAATTTCCCAACACGATGAATATCAAAATGCGGGGATTGCTCCGGGACTGGGCGGATGGGGCTATTTTGCTCCTTCCAAAAACCAGATGACTGAGGAATTGGTATTAAAAGAAAAATATTATGTGGCCGTACAAACGCTTTATCTACCGGATTGGCAGAAAAGACTTAAATTTTTGGCGCCATGGTACAAATACCGAAAGGTAGTGGTTATCAACCCCGTTAACGGCAAAACGATTATTGCTGTTATTGCCGATGCCGGTCCGACCAAATGGACAGGCAAGCATTTTGGCGGCTCTCCCGAAGTGATGGCTTATCTAAAACTGAATGTCGGCAGGCAAAAAGGTCCGGTTATTTTATATTTTGTGGACGACCCGGAAAACAAAGTGCCCCTGGGCCCGTTGGAGTATAAGCTTCCCTGAGCTGAAAGCCCAGGGACTTTTTCTGGCAAGCTTTCAACCGCTTTGCCATTAGTTTCCAGGGAAGCTTGAAACCGCCTTGCCGTTGATGACAATCAGTAAAGCGATTATAATTTAGAAGGAAATGCTAAAAATTTAGCCAGTAAATGACAAACAAGAAACAAATATTTTACGAACACCTGATTAATACCGAGGAAATCACTTTGACTTTAGAGGGTGACTGCCTTGATAAAGTGGAAAAGGAAGAACTTATTGGTTTAATTGATCAAACTCTCCACCAGCAAACTCTGGAAGTAATTTTAGATCATCTGCCCAAAGAATTTCACGAAAACTTTTTAAAGATGTTTAGTGAAAACCCCTATAATCCTCATTTACTTGCTTTTATCAAAGAAAAAGTCACCATTGATATTGAAAAGGAAATTTCAGAAAAAGCTTCCAAAACAAAAAA
>Ga0100403_1004233_pt1 | contig 10272 bp, 10 predicted proteins | sample CryGeymet201501t_FD_83663 | JGI IMG/M metagenome (GOLD analysis project Ga0100403, IMG submission 83663) | Groundwater microbial communities from Crystal Geyser aquifers in Utah, USA - Crystal Geyser metaG 2015-01t | ecosystem: Environmental > Aquatic > Deep subsurface > Groundwater | place...
TGCGGTGCCTTGCGGCACACTCGCTTTCCAAGCGAGCACATTCGACCGCTCTGCCACTCCTCCGCTATATACGGGATTGCGACTTTTAACCAATCGCTTCGCTCTTTGGAAAGTCGGGAACAATCTTGCGCACTAGACCACTATGCGACGTATCCGTATATGTTGTTATACCACAAACACTACAAAACCGAACGATTGATGTACGCACGCATACCCAAAATATCAAAAAGTAGAATAAATATAATAATAAGTATCAATAATCTACCATCATCAAGCGGAAGAAAATAAAATGTATACAAAAAGCCAACACATCCAACGACAATATCACTAACACTATTTGGTATATGTTCACCAATTCGCATAAGCAATTCAAACGCTTCCCAGAGAAGAAACAAAAAGAATGCGCTGCCAAATGCCCATATAAAAGGAAGGTTGATATATGTGACCAGTATAATTGCAAGTAACATACCAGATAAAAAATGCACAAAAGACCACAGGTCAGCGAGTTTTCCCTCCTTCCATCCCAAAGATATTAAAGGTACTTTTGTCTTCATAGATTATTATTTATTAAACAAAACACCTGCCCACTCTTCAACTAGTACACAAGACTCATTACAATATAGTTTACATCTTTTTGTCTAGTAGTGCTTGTATTCTTTCCTCCACTGGTGGATGCGTCATGAACAATTTTGTCATAAAACCTGTTCGTGATTTTTTGCTATTAAATGGATTTGCAATATATAAGTGCGCTGTTGCGTGATTTGCATGTTTCATATCACCAGCATATCCAGAAATCTTTTGTAGAGCAGATGCAAGCCCATCGGGATAACGTGTAAGCAAAGCTCCTGAAGCATCAGCTAAAAACTCACGCTTTCGTGAAATTGCCATCTGCATAATGAGAGCGATAAATGGAGAGAGGATAAGGAGAATAATACCAGCAATCATCAAGAACATATTAGCTTTATTATCTTTATCATGCGAACCACCTCCATAGAGTGTCATACGTAAAAAGAAATCTGACAGCAACGTAATAAACCCAACGAGTACAACAACAACTGTAGAAAGGAGGATATCTCTATTTTGAATGTGCGCAAGTTCATGCGCTACAACACCTTCAAGTTCAGTCTTATTGAGCAGAGAAAGAAGCCCTGTCGTTACAACAACTGCCGCATGCTCTTTATTCCGCCCTGTCGCAAATGCATTTGGTGCTGAATCAGCTATTGTGTATACACGAGGCATAGGAAGCCCTGCAGTAATTGAAAGATTTTCTACAAGATTCCATAGTTCAAAATGTGACTCACGACTAATTGGACGTGCACCCGAAATAGACAGTACTATTTTATCTGAATACCAGTAACTTCCGATATTCATAACAACACTCAGTACAACAGCTATATATAGTAGAGAGACATCATTGTAAATATAGCTCACTGCCCACCCCACAAGCATAATGAGCACAAAAAAACCAAGCATCAACACCCATGTCTTCCAAACATTACTATCTCTGTTTGTATATACAGTAGACATACTAGAAACCAACCTTTACTGGTTCACGAGCAACCTCATCATTGAGCTCAAAGAAATCCATCACCTTAAAGCCAAACATACCCGCAATAATATTTGCTGGGAATGATTCAACGCCTGTATTCAAGTCACGAACATTTCCATTGTAAAATCGTCGCGCTGCTTGTATTTTATTTTCTGTATCTGAAAGCTCACGCTGTAATTCAAGAAAATTCTGATTTGCTTTTAGGTCTGGGTATGCTTCTGCAACAGCAAAAAGAGACTTCAATGTTCCTGAGAGCATGTTTTCAGCTTTTGCGATTTGTGCAGGATTACCACTCTTTTCTGCACCAAGTGCTTCGGCACGTGCTCGTGTCACATTCTCAAATGCTTCCTTTTCATGACTTGCATATCCTTTTACTGTTTCAACAAGATTTGGAATAAGGTCATACCGACGCTTAAGCTGAACATCAATATCAGCCCATGCTTCTTTTGCACGATTAATAAGACGGATAAAACCGTTATAAAATGATACGACCCAGATAATGAGCACAATAACAATAGCGACCCAATTCACTGACCAACTAATTGCATTAAAGAGTCCACTTGCCACAAGTGCAATGATAATAAGCCCAAAAATGACATTCCAAAAACTACTCATAATGATTTTTAAATTAATATTAACTCCTATAGTATGCCACAAAATCAGAATGTACGCGAGGATGTAGCAGAATCATATAATATGAATATATTTAAAAAATGCGGACAGTATACAGGACGTGAGAGTAGTCAGACTACTTTCACTTTATAGAAATGTCCATAGGATTCCTAGGATAGATTCCGTAGATTCTTGGAGTACTATTTTTTATAAAAAATAGTATGCATCAAAAAACCTCCGCTACGACAACGGAGGTTTTTTGCAACACATACTAATTCAATATTCCAAATACTAGATACTAAATTCTGTTTTCTACATCATCCCTCCCATGCCTCTTTGCGGTGGCATTGCTGGCATATCTTCTTTTGGCTCTTCTGTCACTGATGCTTCCGTAGTAAGAATCATTGCTGCTGCGCTTGCTGCATTTTGCAAGCCAGATCGTGTAACTTTCACTGGATCAATGATTCCTTCTTTCACCATATCTGTTACATACATATCATTCAATGCATCATATCCAGCACCATCTCCCATGGCAAGCACACGATCTACCACGACAGCTCCTTCAGTCTTACCGACATTATCAGCAATTTGTCGTAGTGGTGCGGTGAGTGCTTTGAGTACAATAGCAAAGCCAAGCGCAATTTCATCCTGAAGTTTTTCTGCTTTTTCTTTAATGACTTTTGTTGCATGCACCAATGCGCTTCCACCTCCAGCAACAATCCCTTCTTCAATCGCTGCCTTTGTTGCATTCACTGCATCTTCAATCTTGAGTTTCAAATACTTCATCTCTGTCTCTGTCGCAGCACCAACACGAATCACCGCAACACCACCAGAAAGCTTTGCAATACGCTCATCTAATTTTTCTTGATCAAACTTTGAATCACTTGCATTTCGCATTCGTTTTAGCTGTGTGATACGACTCTTGATATCTGCTTTCTCTCCTTTTCCATCTACAATCACTGTATTATCTTTCTTTGAAATAACTTTCCCGGCACGTCCAAATACAGAGAGCTCAGCACTATCCAATTTCATATCAGTCTCTTCAGAGACTACTGTTGCACCTACTGTCATCGCAATATCTTCAAGAATCTCTTTTTTACGGTCACCATAACCAGGCGCTTTAATTGCAAGCACATTAAATGCACCACGCAATTTATTAACGACAAATGTTGTTAATGCTTCTCCATCCACATCTTCGGCAATGATAACAAGGTCCTTTTTGCCTGACTGAGCGAGTTTTTCTAAAAGAGGCAAAATCTCTTTTACGGTTGATATTTTCTTATCAGTAAGCAAAATAGGTACATCTTTGAATTCAGCCTCCATGCGTTCTGTATTTGTAATCATGTATGGAGAAATATATCCTTTATCAAATTCCATACCCTCTACGACATCTGACTCAACACCAAATGACTGTGACTCTTCTACTGTCACCACGCCATCCTTGCCCACTTTTTCAATAGTCTCGGCAATAATGGCTCCAATCTCTTTTGATTCAGCAGAAATAGTCGCAACCTGTTTTATTTCATCTTTATTACGAATACTTTTTGCACTCTTTTTTAAATCAGCCACCACGAGCGCAATAGCCTCTTCAATACCAGCACGAATCTGTAATGCATTAACACCCATTGCAGTATGCTTCATTCCTTCAGAAAGGATTGCTTGCAAAAGCACTGTTGCAGTCGTCGTACCATCACCAGCAATATCATTGGTCTTACTTGCAACTTCCTTTGCAATCTCAGCACCCATATTTTCAAACTTATCTTTAAGTTCAATCTCTTTTGCAATCGATACTCCATCGTTGGTAATCATTGGACCACCAAACCCCTTATCAAGAACAACATTACGTCCACGAGGACCCATTGTAACTTTGACAATATTTGCAACAGTATCAACACCTTTCTTTAGTGTCATACGTGCCTCTTCACTAAATTGAATTTGTTTTGCCATAGGTATTTCTAAATTAAACTGATAATGGCACTATGCGCGAATAACCGCCAAGATATTACTTTCATTTACGAGCATGTAGTCTGATCCTTTATATGAAACCTCCTCACCCCATTGAAAGAGAATCAAGTCTCCTTTTTCTACTGATAAGGCAACGTGCTTACCGTCTACCATTCTGCCATTGCCAACAGCAACAACATGCCCGCGCTTTGTATCTTTTTTTGTATCAGATGCGCTTTCAGGAATATAAATACCTGATTCTGTTTTCTGTACATTATCTTCTTCCATCACTGACACAAGTACACGGTCGCCCATAGGCACGAGTCCAGCTTGTGACTCAGTATGCTTTGGCTTTGAGACTTTTTTATGAGTTATATTCTTCTGTAATGCCTTTTGTTTTTTAACTGTTTTTCCTGCTTTCTTTGTGACTTTTTTCTTTGGCATAAAAATTAAGACGTTACCTAATAATATATCTATAATGCGCATGTATTGTACTACTTGGAGGCTTAAAGTCAATAGATTCTACGCCTCAAAAAGAGCTTTATATGAAAATATAATCAACACAACCATTCAACCATTTGCATCTTTTAAAAAACCTGCTATAGTAGGTTGCACATGCAGACACTCGCAGAGATACTCCCCTACATACAGGTAGTACTTTCAATACTTCTTATGGTAGTGATCCTACTACAACAATCAGGATCTGAGCTTGGAGGTGCTTTTGGTGGTGGTGACGGAGGCGGAATAAAACACACACGAAGAGGCTTTGAACGAATGCTATTTTGGAGTACAAGCATCATTGCTATCCTCTTTGCTATTTCTGCATTTACTGCACTCGTTATATAAATTACCTATAAAATTATAAGACGCATCGTCCTATATTATTTTCTAATCAATAGTATTTTTTATCACACGTATTATTACACATGCCTTACTGGCGTGGCGACAACCTCATTAAACCGTGAAAGAGTATTTATCAAAGCTTCTTACAAAGGAGTTTCATATTCCAAAAATCCACGTATTACATAGAGTAATCACGTCTTTTAACTTTACCGAGAAAATCTTTTTCATTTTCTTTGCTATTTGTATGAGTGTGACGTCACTTATATTACTTGCTCACGTGAATAGTACATTTAATACACCAGTGCCAGTATCTGGAGGTACCCTCAAAGAAGGCATTATCGGATCGCCGCGTTTTATCAATCCGTTACTTGCCCTTTCAGACGCAGATAGAGATCTTGTTACACTCACGTATTCTGGACTCATGCGTGCTGATGAAAATGGTACACTTATCCCCGATCTTGCTGAGTCATATACTCTTTCTGAAGACGGCAAGACATACACATTCACCCTTAAAGATGGACTTACTTTTCATGACAATGTTCCACTCACCACAAAAGATATTGCGTTTACTATTGCTCGTGCACAAGACCCTCTCTTGCGTAGCCCAAAGCGTGTAAACTGGGACGGTGTCACTGTATCAGTGATTGACGACAAAACAATCAGCTTCACCCTTGAACGACCATATGCTCCATTCCTTGAAAATACAACAATCGGCATTGTACCAAAACACGTATGGGAATCTGCTGATAGTGAAGAGTTTCCTTTTAGTCAATTTAATACCGAACCAGTTGGCTCTGGCCCGTATGAATTAGTTCGTACCAAGCGTGATGCTTCAGGTATTCCACAGTACTACGACCTAAAACCATTCAAAAATTATGCACTTGGGGAACCGTACATATCACATATTCGTATTGCATTCTTCTCAAATGAAAAAGACTTGCTCAATGCATATTATGACAATGACATCGATCAATTACATAGCATCAATCCTCAAAATGCAGACACCCTTATGAAAGATGGAGCTATCATAAAACGAACACCACTCCCCCGTATTTTTGCTGTATTCTTTAATCAAAATGAATCAACACTTTTTGCAAGCAAATCAATACGAAAAGCACTTAATACTGCACTTGATAAAGAGAAAATTGTACAAGTCGTACTTGGTGGATATGGTGTTCCACTCAATAGCCCAATACCACCAGGATTACTTGATCCACACGAACAAGCAACCATATCAACAAGCGATCAAGAGGTACGACTCAAAGAAGCTGAAGACATACTACGTGAAGCTGGCTGGAAACGAGATGAAGAGACTTCTATTCTAGAAAAAGAATCACGGCCACTTTCATTTGCTATCTCAACATCAAATACTCCAGAGCTCAAAGCGGCAGCGGAAATGGTAGCAGAGACATGGAATACACTTGGCGCTGATGTTACAGTAAAAGTATTTGATACGAGTGACCTAAATCAAAACGTAATCCGTCCACGCAAATTTGAAGCATTACTCTTTGGCGAAGTCATTGGACGTGACATGGATTTCTTTGCGTTCTGGCACTCATCACAGCGCAATGACCCAGGACTCAATGTTGCGCTATACACGAACATCACTGTTGATGCCCTCCTAGAAAAAGCACGCATTGAACAAGACACCGAAAAACGCAGTGACCAATACCTCTCATTTAAAGAGGAAGTGATGAAAGATATACCTGCAGTATTTCTATACGTACCTGAATTCATTTATGTCATATCATCGGATATAGATCACATTGCATTCGGACAACCCACAATACCTTCTGATCGCTTTGCATCTATATACACATGGAATATCAATTCAAAAAATGTCTGGAATTTTTTTAAAGCAAAGTAATCATCCAGACTCTATAAAAAGGCGAAATAGCACAACCGCGTAACATGCATATTTTTTCTTTTTTTAGAGTAAAATCATTTCTTATTATTCATTTTATTATTTATTAAACATATTATTCACACTTATGGAAACACCGAAGAAAACAACATCTCATAACAGACTGCCTGCACGGACACGAACATATCGTTCCCCTGCATCAGGTAACAGCACTTCACATGCACGTGGAACTGAGAGTGCACATACAACAACAAGTAGCCCACGTACAACAAATAGTACACATGCGACAAGTCATGCGCCGACACACCACTCTCACACAAAAAGTAGAAGCGTCGGTGCTGGTAGAAAAAGGACTGGTGGGCCAATTCGCCATCGCGAACAAACAAAAAGAGTAAACTACGCAAAACCTTCTCAACAATCACTCAATAAAAAATCTCTCAGTGAATTAGTGCCTCCATTGGCAGAAGATGCAATACGTATCATTCCACTTGGTGGGACAGAAGAGATTGGAAGAAACATGACCGCAATTGAATATGCAGGTGATATTCTTGTTGTTGATGCTGGATTCCAATTCCAAGAAGAAGAAACTCCAGGTATTGATTATATTCTCCCAAATACAGAATATCTAGAGCTACACAAGGACCGTATCAAAGGTGTACTTATTACACACGGTCACCTCGATCACATTGGTGGTATTCCGTATATCATGGACCGAATAGGTAATCCAACAATCTATACACGAAACCTCACCGCAATCATGATAAAGAAGCGTCAAGCTGAGTTTCCACATCTTCCTGATCTCTCTATTGAAGTTGTAGAAAAAAATAGCATCATTACACTTGGAAAACTACGTGTTAAATTCTTTGCGGTAACCCACACGATTCCAGACTCTATGGGAATCATTATTGAAACACCATATGGTTCAATCGTCACTCCTGGAGACTACAAACTCACCCACACTGATGGTGTACCACATGACAGTGAAGTAGAAGAGTATAAACAATTTGAAAAAGAAAATGTCCTCTGTTTGCTTGCAGACTCTACCAACGTCGACAATCCAGGCTTCTCAACTCCTGAACACGAAGTACATAAAAACTTCGACACCATAATCAAAGACACAAAAAGTGGTCGTTTGATTATTGGTACCTTTGCGTCTCAATTGGAGCGTCTCATTGCAATCATGCGTATTGCAGAAAAATACAAAAAGAAAATCGTCCTTGAGGGACGAAGCATGAAGACCAATATAGAAATTGCAAAACTTGCTGACATCTTCACGCCACAACCCGACACGATTATCCCCGCTCAGGATATTGATAATTATCCACCACATAAAATCATTGTACTTGCAACTGGCGCACAAGGAGAAGAATTTGCTGCATTGATGCGTATTGCAACTAATTCACACAAATATATTCGTCTTAAAAAAGAAGATACCATACTCCTTTCTTCTTCTATTATTCCGGGAAATGAAAAGAGTGTACAAAAGCTCAAAGACAATCTTGCTCGTCAAAAAGCAAACATAGTACACTACAGAACAACCGAGCTCTATATTCACTCATCAGGACACGGCAACCGCGAAGAGCTCAAATGGCTCCATCAACAAATCCGTCCAAAGTTCTTTGTGCCGATTCATGGAAGTCATTACATGCTCAGACAGCATGCACGACTCGCAGGAACACTCGGCATGAAAGAGGAAAATATTGTTGTTCCAGAAAACAACTTAGTTATTGATATTACTGAAAAAGGATCAAAGATTACACCCCTTAAAGAGCACGCGGGAAGTGGTATGGTATTTGTGGATGGATTCTCTGTTGGTGGCGTACAAGACGTCGTCATTCGAGACCGACAAATGCTTGCAAAAGACGGTATGTTTGTCATCATCGCAACAATCAATTCAAAGACTGGTAAATTGCGAAAGTCACCTGACATTATCTCTCGTGGATTCGTATACTTGCGTGAATCACAAGACTTACTACATCAAGCACGTATTATTACTAAAAAAACAATTGAAGAAGCGACTGAAGGCATGAATCCAATCAATTTTGATTTCCTTAAAGGTATTGTCACGGATCAGGTTGCAAAATTCCTCTTCCAAAAAACAAATAAACATCCGATTGTCATTCCCGTCCTTTTGGGAGTCTAGTGTTCAAAACAAAACTAAGAAAGATTACATGAACCAAAACACATGATGCATCACATGTGTTTTGGTTCTGTCTGTAAGCGACATGTTCCCGTTACCTCATTCTTCACAATTTACACAATATCCTGGATACGAAAGAGGTTCATTGATATGTGACCGACATGAGCCTTCGATACAATAATAAACCGCACTATTCACATCAAAATCCTCTGCCCATGATTCCTCTGGAAAATGACAAGATGCAAGTGCGCCCCCAAGTGGACAGAATCGAATACTGATTTGGTAAATACGCCCTGGACCATCAGGATTGTCCCAATCATACACACTATCAGGCCATGGTGCGTCTGGCCACTCATCAGACTTAGTACCAGATAGGTAGGGTTCAAGCCATGGCGGAACATCATGTGACGCATCTGGTGGATATGAATCATTATCATCATAATAAAGCTCCAGAGCACTCGCAAAGCTATTAAACTCACTTTTTGCATTTACAAAAAAAAGCTTTCTGTCGTGCAAAATTAAAAGCAAGTAACATAGTAGATACAAGTAATCCAAATATACCAATGACGATTAGTATTTCGACTAGAGAAAAGCCATCTTGAGAAAAGGATCTATATACCATATATGTAAAATAGTATAACACAACCACGATCAATGATACGTTCTATAGCAGATATTTTTTGGTACAATACGAAGTATGGACACTATTATTCGCAAGATAAAAGTGAGTAAATTTATTGGCATTTATTTTGTCAGTTTTCTCTTTGCTCTACAAGTAGCACTCCCGATATATGTTAATTCAAGCTTTCTCGCACAACTTGTCGGCACTGATCGTGTAGGACTCGCGTATGCGACTGCCTCTCTTATCACTATACTTGGCTTCTTTATTATCACCCCCCTCCTGCATCGATTCGGGAATTATCGTGTTGGTCTTACCCTTCTCTTAATACTCTTTGTTGCACTCATTACCCTTTCGTTTGCAACAAACATACTGGTACTGCTTACAATGGCACTTGTTCTATTATCAGGAATCGTCATCGTCCGATTCTCTTTAGACGTCATATTAGAGACCTACTCAAGCGACACGATCACAGGTAACATACGTGGTGAATTTGGAACCATCTGGAACATACCATGGATCATTGCACCGCTTATTGCAGGTGTCCTTCTCATAAATGGATCATTCGGACAAGTATACCTTGCTGCTGCAATAATTCTTATACCAGCAATATTGATTTTTGCACGTACGTTTAGATCATTCCATGATCCTGAATATCATCACATTCCTTTCACACATCTCCTCCGTGAAGTACTTGCAAA
>Ga0100403_1004234_pt1 | contig 10267 bp, 9 predicted proteins | sample CryGeymet201501t_FD_83663 | JGI IMG/M metagenome (GOLD analysis project Ga0100403, IMG submission 83663) | Groundwater microbial communities from Crystal Geyser aquifers in Utah, USA - Crystal Geyser metaG 2015-01t | ecosystem: Environmental > Aquatic > Deep subsurface > Groundwater | place: USA...
GATCACTCCAAAGACTGCTTTTTACATGGGAAGAAGCTGCCAAATCAAAGTGAAAAAGCCTAGTTCGAACGAGTGACTCCCTCAGGCAGCAATTCTAAATTCAATTCTTTTGTCGTAGGACTAAAACTTGTACCTCCGTGTAACTTCTAAGGTCATAATCGGGGCAGCACCGGTCCTTCGACAAAAGAATTGAACTTAGAATTGTTGCGAGCAGGAAGACACAAAGTAAAGAATAAATTTCTCACAAAAAAAAGCCCCCGACCTCAATAAAGAGACCGGAGGCTTTTCTTTTAGCAGAGAAGAAGCTTATCGAGCTTGAGCTTGAACAGTGTGTGTTTCACCGTTGAAGTCAGTCCACTGATAAGAAGACAAATCAAAACCATACTTGGTTACTGAATCGTCAGATGTGAATACGATGCGAATGCTGTCGCTTTCGATCTCGTTAGTCGTCCAGCCATCAGCCTTACGACCAGAGATGCTTTCAAGAAGCTTGCCTTCGCCGTCATAGATCTTCAAGAAATCATAACCAGCCTCAATGTCGATCTTAGCGAAAGTCAAACGAATGAAGCGTGCTCCAGGGTTTGAGATTTCGTAAGTCAACTCCGACTTATCAGCATAGGGATGCGGAGAAGAGAAAGACGCTTCAACAGGTGCAGACCATGAATCTTCAGGAGGAATAACTGGTCCTGGAGGAACGATGTTCGCAAGCATGTTGTAAATGTTCAATTGCCCCATTGACTTCAACTTGTCGCGGAAAGCTCGAGACTTAACAGAACTAGTCATCAAACGAGCTTTAACTTCAGCAGCTGTAAGACTTGGCTCCTTGGAAAGAAGCAAAGCAGCAGCACCAGAAACGTGTGGAGTCGCCATTGAAGTTCCTGAGTAAGACTTGTAAGCCGTTTCAGCGTTTGAAGACAAAGCAACTGGCACTGTTGAAAGGATGTTCTCACCCGGAGCCATCACGTCCACAGTCTCTTGACCGAAGTTAGAGAAGTAGCTCATAGCATTAACATTGTTACCAGCAGCAACAGAAACGATATTGTCTAAGTCATAGCTAGCTGGGTAAGCAGGTGATGAATCGTTGTTACGACCATCGTTACCAGCAGCAGCGATGAACAAGATACCTTTTTCTTGTGCACGAGCGATTGAGTCATAAAGAGTTTGAGAGAAACCTCCGCCACCCCAGCTATTAGACATGATCTGAGCGCCGTTAGCCGTTGCCCAATCGATTGCTTTGATTGCGTCGGCGAGAGTTCCGCCGCCACTGCCTGACAAGAATTTGACACCTTGGATACGAGCTTTCCAAGCCACACCAACAACACCAACTCCGTTGTCACCCACACCAGCGATTGAACCCGCGCAGTGTGTTCCATGAGAGTGGTCATCCATTGGGTCAAGCACGTCAGTGATCGCATTGTATCCGTAGATTGTATTCCCATTTTCATCAGTACCAGTCCAAGCATTAGCTGCAAGGTCAGGATGAGTGTAATCAACCCCAGTGTCGATAACAGCAACGATAACTTCGTTGGAACCTGTTTCAACAGCCCATGCCTCAGGAGCATTGATGTCAGCACCAACGACACCAGCACGACCGCTGCTGTCTGATTGTCCGATATTCTTCATTCCCCAAAGCTGGCCAAACTTAGGATCGTTAGGCACAACAGCCGGTAGATCGAAAGCTCTATATATAAAGTTAGGTTCGATGATTTCGACGTTAGAAAGAGTTCCTACGCGATTCATCAAGGATTTAGCAGACTGACTGCCTAAAGAAAGCAATGAAGCGTTTTGCTTAGCCTTCACAAGGACAATGTTTTCCTTGCTGTTCACAACTTTTTTGAGCTCAAGACCTGCATTATTCAGCGTCTGAATCCCTTGAGCAAGAGTCCCTAAACCACTCACTCTCATTTGAACAACAAATTCTCCTGGAACAGCTTCTGGCTCAAGACGGTTAGTCTTCTTAGCTCCATCAACCATCAAGGCATTCGCGCTCAATGTTGATAGCCCAGCAACTGCAACGGCTCCCCACAACACACTTCTCATTAATTTCATTATTTCTTCTCCCCTTCCAAACTAGGATCTGATGACAGAGTCCTCGTTTGCTATTGGACTAGCTTAGGATCTTGAAGAAGAAAATAAACGGGCATAGGGTCAATAAACCCCCGTTTTAAGTCTTATTAAGGCAAGGACCTGACGCTATCGCCAAAAATCGCGTCATGTTGAATAGTTTGAATATGACAACGCAAATAAAGTTTAAGGAGAAACTTTTGCTGGCGCAGATGCCACGCCGATAAATTTATCCGCGGCTCCGTAGTAGATAAATCGTTTGCCTTTGAACTCAACACTTCCTGAAGCAAAAACAACTTTTCCTACCTGACCTTCTATCTCATATTTTTCTTGCGGCCAAAGGAATGGCCCGTCTGAGGTATAAATTGGCGCTCCCGTCGGATCATCCAAACTAAAAATCCGGTAACCCACCTGATATCCCATAGGTGGAGAATCCCCATGCAAGGTCACATAGATTCCATTTGTCTGCCCAGTGCTTTCTTGCAAAGCCTTCGGCAAAGGCGCAATCACTGGTGCAAAAGCTGGCTCCACAAGATTCTGATCGTAGAAGCCCTCTCTTGTTCTGATAACAGGAGCCTGATCGGAAGGCCACTTCCAACCCATCGCAGAATCCGATTCAATAGCCATGATTCCACCATGCTCGCGACTGCCCTCACCCACATAAAGAATGTTTCGAACTTTTCCAGTCTTTGGATCTTTGTACTGCAAGGGAGCAGGTGACTTTGTCCACGCTGGATTCCCGGGAACAATCGGGTTACGTGCCACATCAGCATCTTTGAAAAGTGGTCCCGTATTGTAAAACTCTTTCAAATTATTGTGATTGAACAAGGTCGTCGCAACGCGAGCCGTCTTCCCGTCATAGGCTGTATAGAAAATAGCTCCATCATAGCTTTTGCCATTGTCAGCGATCACAGGCTGCAAACGAAAATCAGAATATCGTGGATCTTCAATTCCACCCGCCCTATCAAAATCATGAACCGCATCAAAGATCGGCTTGTCGCCCACCAAATCAAAATGAATTCCATCTTCGCTCACCGCGAGATAAGGAAGAGACCTACGCTTCCATTCAGCATTCGGCATTTCTTTCTCGCCCCGAACGACCATGAATACTTTTTCTTTCCCGTCGATAGGATCTTTTGCGACAAAGGCCGTGGGATTAAAAGCAGCTTCAAATTGATCGCTAGGACCAAAAGCTATTCCCTCTCTTTTGAACCCTTGAGATCCCTCTCGAACAAAACCCGGTAGCTCCACTGATCTTCTCGCGACCTGGGGACTATCTCCATGCCTAGCGCTGGGTTGATTTGGAGGAATCCAGTTTTCGTCTTTGACGGCTGCTGCAAGAAGCTGATCACACGAGCGTATGTCCTCACCAATGGTTAAGGGACTGGAGAAGAGGAATAATGCCCCTAACATTCTTGAAAGGTTTTTCAAAGGTACTCATTTGATGATGACGACCCTTTACCCTGCGGTCAACAAGCAACTCCTCTTCACACGAATTAAACATTTAAGACCAATCCGAAAACAAAAAGAGGTGTGTAGCTGTTTCAAGCCACACACCTCTTTAAGCAGTTAACTGCAAAAACTTGTTCTAAGCCTTAAAGTAAGCCTTGAACCGCTTCACGCTCTCCAATGAGCTCGTCAGTCGTGGCTTTGACTTTTGCAGCTGAGAACTCATTGAGCTCAACGCCTTGAACGATTTCCCAAGTCTTTCCGTTATTGCGGATCGGGTAGCTGAACATCAAGCCCTCAGGCACACCGTAAGATCCGTCAGAAACAACAGCCACTGAGTAGATCGTTTTCGTGTCAGCAACATTTTCAACAGCCTTCACAGTATCAAGTGCCGCGTTCGCAGCACTAGCCGCAGATGAGGCTCCACGAGCACCAATAACAGCCGCTCCACGTTGCTGAACCGTCGTGAGGAATTCGCCCTCAAGCCAAGCCTTATCCGTGATGACGTCAGTTAATTTCTTTCCAGAAATTTTGGCTTCGAAATAGTTCGGGTACATCGTTGGAGAGTGGTTACCCCAAATCGCTAAGTCAGTAACATCACTTACTGGCACGCCAGCTTTTTGGGCTAGCTGCGAGTAGGCACGGTTTTGATCGAGCATGGTCATTGCGAAAAAGTTTTTTGGATCAAGATTTTTCGCGGACTCCTTGGCGATCCAGCAGTTGGTGTTGCATGGATTACCTACAACAAGCACTTTAGAATCTTTCTTGGCATTGGCATCGATCGCCTTGCCTTGACCAATGAAGATTCCACCGTTGATCTTCAATAGATCAGCGCGTTCCATGCCTTGTTTGCGGGGCACTGATCCTACGAGAAGTGACCAGTCCACATCGCCAAACGCTGTATCAGCATTGGACGTGCAAGTGATCGATGCAAGATTCGTGAAAGCACAATCATCAAGCTCCATCTTCACACCTTCAAGAGCCGGCAAAGCATGCTCAAGCTCTAAAAGATTAAGATCTACCAAAGTGTCTTCACCAAAAACTTGTCCTGAAGCCAGGCGAAACAATAACGCATAACCAATCTGTCCTGCTGCCCCCGTGACGGCAACTCTTACTCTTTTTTGAGCCATATCAAATATCTCCTTTTTGATTTTAAAACTTAGATAAGAAAAACGGCCACCCCCTAAACATAGGGAATCGCCGTTTGTTTCTGAAACAATATTTCAATTTTGTGTTTACGAATTCTGATTTCTCAAAGAAATAAGAAAGCTCGCGTTGTGCAGATTCTGGAGAGTCACTTCCGTGAACAGAGTTTTCACCAATGCTTTTAGCGAAGTCTTTGCGGATAGTTCCCGGAGCTGCTTCAGCAGGGTTTGTAGCCCCCATGATCTCACGGTTTGCAGCTACAGCGTTCTCCCCCTCTAGGCACATAAGCATCACTGGAGAGCGAGTCATGAAGTCCACAAGCTCGCCGAAGAACGGACGTGCTTTGTGTTCTGCATAGAAGCCTTCAGCTTTTTCTTTAGACATGTGAACAAGCTTTGCAGCACAAACGCGAAGGCCTTTGCTCTCAAAGCGAGAGATGATGGCTCCAATGTTGTTGTCCTCTACTGAGTTAGGTTTGATGATTGAAAAAGTTCTTTCGATTGCCATTTTTATATTCTCCTTAATTAAAATCTTCATTGATAATTGCTTTGCAATTTCCAAATAAACTGAAGATTATGTTTTACAAATTTTGGTGCCGTATACAGGTATCGGATCCCTGACACTCCCCCGTACATTACTGACAGCTAAACTCTCCTGCTCCTGTCTGAAGGTCCGCACATGATAGCGTCGCGCCTGCGACACTGCACGAAAAATTTAAATCGTTACAGTCTAAAGTAGGCTCAGCCACTGTCGTAGCACTAGAATCGTAGGCAAAATCGAAGCCCATCGTACAATCCACTACTCCCGCAAGCCCTCCCCCATCAACATTTCCATTCATATCCATATCGTAGGTAAAATTGTAGACTGCACCACTAACGGTGTAGGCCATCGTTGCGGTGTAAGCGAAGTTACTAAGCGTATAGGTAGAGCTCCCACATTTCACACTGTCATTGATTTGCGTACAATTAACCGTGAATGAAAGAGAAGACGTGAGATTCCCGCTGCAAGAGCCTAATGAGCAAGAGCTACCCAAGTCATTCTGAATGGAATCCTCAAAACTATCACAAACACTCAAACTATTTGGCGAGGTATGATTGGCCATCAGAACCTGCCGCCCCAAACGATTGATTCTCATTTTAAGCGTGTTTTCGCCTAGCGTGGATATCGATGACAAAGAACTAGAGGAAGACTGCAAACCACCCATCAAACCAACTACAGCTTCAGAAGTGGAACGCTCCCCACCGCAAGAAAGCAACGTCAGAAGAGCTAAGGCCACAAAACTCCTACCCATCATCACCATATTCACCATATGATCTCCGAAAAACTCACGACCGATTAGGCCATGCCTCGTTCTTTCAAAAGAGCCTGAAGCGTGGTTCCCATTTCACCAGGAGTTTTCGCAACAGCGATTCCGGCTTCGCGCATCGCCTTCATCTTGGATTCAGCCGTTCCGCTTCCACCAGAAATGATCGCCCCCGCATGGCCCATTCGGCGTCCAGGAGGAGCCGTCACACCAGCAATAAATCCAGCCACTGGTTTCTTCATATTGGCTTTGATCCAAGCCGAAGCTTCTTCTTCCGCTGTTCCGCCAATCTCACCAATCATAACAACAGACTCTGTCTGCTCGTCATTATTGAAAAGTTCGAGACAGTCGATGAATTCCATCCCCTTAACAGGGTCTCCACCAATACCGATGCATGTGCTTTGGCCCATTCCAAGAGCTGAAGTTTGATGAACAGCTTCATAGGTCAAAGTTCCAGAACGAGACACAATACCAACACTACCCACTTTGTGGATGTAGCCTGGCATGATGCCGATTTTAGCTTGGTTAGGAGTGATGATCCCTGGGCAGTTGGGGCCGATCAAACGAATGATGTTTTTTCCATCTGCTTTGCGAAGAGCATTTGTTTTCGCAAGATATTCTTTCACTTTAAGCATATCTAGAACAGGAATGCCTTCCGTGATCGCTACAACCAATTCGATTCCAGCATCAACCGCTTCAAGTATCGCATCCGCAGCTCCAAACGGAGGAACGAAGATCATAGAGACGTTTGCGCCCTCTTTTTCCACAGCTTCTGCCACAGAATCCCAAACGGGGAATCCTTCAACGCTTTGGCCACCGCGACCTGGAGTCACGCCGCCAACAACTTTGGCGCCCTTTTCCCTCGTGTAATCACGACACTGAACGGAGTGAAAGAGACCTGTCTTACCAGTAATTCCCTGAGTGATAATTCTCGAGTCATTATTTACTAGAACAGCCATCTTAGTTTCCTTCCTTCATCGCAGCTACAACTTTTTTTGCACCATCATCCATTGAGGTTGCTGGTGTAATTTTCAACCCACTATTCGCGAGCATTTCGCGACCTTTTTCAACATTGGTTCCCTCAAGCCGAACAACCAATGGCAAAGTCAAACCAACTTGCTTCGTCGCAGCGATCACACCTTCTGCAATCGTGTCACACTTCATGATGCCACCGAAGATATTCACAAAGATCGCTTTAACCTTAGGGTCTTTAGTAATTAGCTTAAATGCTTCGGTTACTTTTTCAGCTGTCGCTCCGCCCCCCACGTCGAGGAAGTTAGCCGGCTCACCGCCGTAGTGTTGAATAATATCCATTGTGGACATCGCAAGACCAGCACCATTGACCATGCAGCCAATGTTTCCATCCAAAGAAATGAAGTTGAGGTCCCATTTTGCGGCTTCCAACTCCGCAGGATCTTCCTCAGAAGGGTCTTGCAGTTTTTGAATGTCAGGGTGTCTCGCCAAGGCGTTGGAGTCGAAGTTGATCTTCCCATCAAGCGCCATCAATTTCTCATCAGCACCTTCGCCCACTAGAGCGAGAGGGTTGATCTCGAGAATCGAGCAATCCTTTTCTACGAACATCGCGTACAAGCGATCCATAAAGTTATGAAGCTGCTGGAACATTCTGCTCGGCGATTTCATATCCAAAGTCAAACCAAGGAATGATGCGAGTTTGCGAGAATGAAATGCCTGCCAACCGAGTCCTGGGTCAACAGGAAGAGTCAGAATTTTCTCTGGGCTTTTCTCAGCGAGCTCTTCGATATCCATTCCACCTTCAGCAGATGCTAAGATAGAAACACAAGAACGATCGCGATCAAGTATCAAAGACAAATACATTTCTGTCTTTGGAGGCGTCGCCTCTTCAATGAACAATCTCTGAACGAGCTTACCCTCAGGGCCCGTCTGGTGAGTCACCAAGTTCATACCAAGAATTTTTTCAGCTAGTGGCTTCACTTCTTCAAGAGTCTTAGCGATTTTAACGCCTCCGCCCTTTCCGCGACCACCAGCATGAATCTGAGCTTTCACCACAAATCCCTTGGCTCCACCAGCCTGAAGCTTCTTCGCAGCTTCTACCGCTTCATCGACTGTGAATGCTGGAATTCCGTTGGGAACCGCAACACCTGCGTTTCTAAATAATTCTTTGGCCTGATATTCGTGAATCTTCATGACTTTCCTCGCTGTTGCTAGAGATATTGGGTCGGAGCCTGGAAAGCTAGCACGCCCCTCCCGAGCTTGAAAGAATTGTGAGGCTCTTGAGAGGAAAAATTAGCCCCGATAGGCCAATTTAACACGCAGCAAAACCGCCAAAGGATTCCCCCTACAGGAATAGGGGAAAAATGCTCAGGCTGAACTAAAATAAAAAACTATGTCAGACCGCTTCTTCACCTTCATGATCATTCCAGAAAAAAGCGAGCGAGTTCGAAAAATCAGCGTTCCAACGATTTACATCCGTATCGTAGGCCTACTGTGCACCCTATTCCTAGTCTTTGGGTTCTTCGTATTTTTCGACTATGTTCACCTACTTAGCCAAGTCGCCGAGAACAAAAAACTAAAACTAGAAAATCACGTTCTCAAGATCGATGTTCAAGAAGCCAAAACTCAGCTCGAAAACCTGGACCAAAGCGTGTCCAGGCTACGCTCATTCGCTCAAAAGCTGAGAGTCATCTCGAACCTCGACAAACCGGGCACCTCAAAACTCCTAGAAGCACCAAGCGGTGCTCCAACAATCTCTCCGAGCAATATTCAAGAAGAAGAGTCAGGGGGGATCGACGATCCAAACGCCAGTTACCACTCACTGCCATCAAATGAATTATCCAGGCCTTTCAACTCAAGAGACGCCCATGATCAGCTCGAGTACCAAAGGTCCTTGACCGGTCCAGGGATGGCAGAAAACCCTGATAGCTATCAAGACAACATTCTTAGCGAACTGGAGAGCATCACCCGAAAAGCAGAAGACCTCATCCAAATTACACTTACCGAGGAATCTGCCTACGCCGATCTGCAAGAACACATTCAAGACAACATCACGCGCCTAAGAGCCACTCCGAGTATCTTGCCCGCCAGGGGCTGGATCAGCTCAGAGTTCGGCTATCGCATGAACCCTTTCTCGGGCCGCAAAACTTTTCACCGCGGTATCGACATCGCCAACTACACCGGAACCCCAGTTTATGCTCCCGCTGATGGAGTCATTTCTTTCGCAGGCCCGAGAGGAGGCTACGGCAACGTCGTCCAGATCGACCACGGCTTCGGAATCGTCACCCGCTACGGCCACAATTCGAAGATCAACGTCAGAAACGGGCAAAGAGTAAAGCGTGGGGACAAGATCGCCGAGATTGGAAGCACAGGACGCTCCACGGCCCCACATGCCCATTACGAAGTCGTGCTGAACGGAAAACACGTCAACCCTAGAGCCTTTATTTTAGAAGACAAATTTTAAACTGTGCGCGCTTAAGTGTTGTAAGAGCGTGTTTAGTAGCACTCCCCTTGTCCTGAGTAATGAATCTAAATATTTAAAATGACTTAGAAAGGTCCCTTAGGCCAGATATGCCCTTGCAACACTTAAGCGCGCACAGTTAAAATTTAAGTAATTACAAGCACTTGCATCCAGCACCGTCTAATCCAAACACAGACACTGTTGAGATTTTAGACAGCTGCTAGCCCCTTTCGAAACAATTTTCGGAATGGACCACCAAAGTCACTCCAGAAGGCAAAATCCCCACAGCTGAAGCTGGCACACACCTTGTATTAACTATAATCAGATGCGGAGTTGAAGTTGTAGTTGTTAAAGTTGTAGTTGAAGTTGAGCTGACAGCAGTCACTGTCTTACTTCGGGTGACCCTTCCCCCCCCACCCCCTCCACCCGAAGTAAGGCAGCCCCTTTTTTTCCCGCGTCGAGAAGGATTCTTGAAATGGAACAGACGCTTGGAAAACAAAATTTTCAGAAAATAATCGCAATAGGAATTCTATCGCTAAGCGTTTCCGCCTGCATGGCGCCCGACACTCAATCCAATTTTTACGAGCCCAATCCTCGCGCCAACATGTCGTTCGGCGGACCAACCCCAAAACATCAGTTTCAATTCAAACCTGAGACTTTTGTTCCAAGCCCCCCAGAGCGACCTTCTATTGTCGGAGAAACCCCTGAAGGACTACAGGTAAACTCCCCTTTCGCCACAATTTGCGATGTAAAAAAATTGTCCGTTAAAAGAGGCCTCTTCACTCGATGGAGCGACACGATTCACCTGCCTTCAACGGGGATTTTTTATCAAGAAGGCCACTTAGCCACAGAAGAAGACAGCTGGAAAAACA
>Ga0100403_1004236_pt1 | contig 10263 bp, 10 predicted proteins | sample CryGeymet201501t_FD_83663 | JGI IMG/M metagenome (GOLD analysis project Ga0100403, IMG submission 83663) | Groundwater microbial communities from Crystal Geyser aquifers in Utah, USA - Crystal Geyser metaG 2015-01t | ecosystem: Environmental > Aquatic > Deep subsurface > Groundwater | place...
CCTTTTTGAGCTCGCAGGCTCCATGCCTTCACCCTCATTTTAAGGCCTAAAGGCCTTAAAAGCGCGTCACGCTTGAGGGAGGAAGCTCAAAAAGAGAAAGAGAAAATTGCTTTTTTGAATTGGTTTAAAAAGATTGAGAAACACTTCCTGACAAACAAGGGATTTCACAGAGCGACTTTATCGAGGCACATGCGAGAAGACACATTTTAATACGTCGAACGCGAAGCAACGAAGAGAAAACCACTCTGGGGAATCCCTATAATGGGATGACGGAGAGTTGGGGATTATCTAGCTCATGCCTCAAAATCCCTTGAATCGCATCCAAGGTTCCCATCATGGCACTCGGGCAACCCCCACAAGCTCCTTGATACATGATGTAGAGATCATCTTGCTCAAGCTTGACCAATTCAATATCTCCGCCATCGGCTTGAAGCCCAGGGCGAATGGTTCGATCTAAAATCTCTTCCATCTGCTCAAGTGCAGGATCCTCTCTCGTCGCTCTTCCTTGGGAGGGCTTGAAGGCTCCACCACTGGATTCCTCATCAGTCATAAAACTCGGATCGTGGGCGGCATAGCGGGTTCGAATCACCGCAGTCACCTGTTCGCAAAGCTGGTCTTCATTCAACTGCCCGTCGTGAGTGACCGTGATGGTGTTCTGAAAAACATGGACCTGTTTCACTCCAGGCACAGTGAAGAGATCTCTTAAAAGGGGCCAGGCCTCAGCTTCACTTGCTGAAGAAAACGTTGCTTTGCCGTTCTCCTTAAAAGCCTGGTTGGCCACAAACTTCAAAGCCATTGGATTGGGCGTGTACTGCATTCTTACAAGCAAATCTTCTTCATTAATGTTTAAGCTCATACCAAAAGCTCCTTTGCTTTCTTTAAACCTGAAATCAACTGATCGAGATCATTTTCATCTGAATAAATTGAAAAAGAGGCGCGAATCGTACCCACCACACCCAAGCGATTCATCAACGGCTGACAGCAATGGTGTCCAGCCCTTACCGCAACATTCATCTCTGAAAGCAAACCAGCAAAATCTGAGGGATGGATCCCCTTCCACTGAAAGCTGACAACATGGCTACGAGGAACATTACGAGCAAAAACCTCAAATCCCAAATCTTCGATGGCTTTCGTGGCTTTTGAAACCAAACTTTCATCATGGCTTTTGACAAAGTCTCGGCTCAAAGAATTTAAGAAATCAATGGACTCTCCAAGAACCACCGCCTCAGCAATCGCTGGAGTTCCCGCCTCAAATCTTTGGGGCGCCTTCAAAAAACTCACTCCACTTTCTGTGACCCGATCAATCATCGAGCCACCACCTTGATAAGGCGGTAGGGCATTCAAACGCTCTTCCTTCCCGTAAAGAACGCCGATTCCCGTCGGTCCAAAAATTTTGTGACCTGAAAAAACATAAAAATCACAATCCAAGTCTTGAACATCAATGACATTTGAACTCAAGGCCTGAGCCCCATCAACGAGGGTCATCATCCCGTTTTCTTTTGCCTTTTCGACAAAAGACTTCACATCCACCTTTACGCCAAGAGCATTCGACTGGTGAGTTAAAGAAAGCATTTTTGCCCGAGGATTTAAAAGATCAAGGAAGTGGTCCCAATCCAAATCACCATTCTCGGTGATGCGGATAAAATGCACTTTGAGACCTTTTCGCTCGGCCCACATTTGCCAAGGCACGATATTCGAATGGTGCTCCAGTTGACTTAAAATAATTTCATCACCCGGCTGAAAAACAGCTTGAGAGAGAGAGGCTGCGACCAAATTGATCGATTCGGTGGTCCCACGAGTAAAGACAATTTCGTTCGAACTTTTCGCGTTCAGAAAACGAGCCACCTTTGTTCGAGATCCCTCGTAGGAACTGGTCGCAGCGTTGCCCAACTTATGGCCACCGCGGTGAACATTGGACACTTCTTCACTCAACCATTTGGTCATTCTGTCGATAACAGACTTTGTCTTCAGCGTGGTTGCAGCACTGTCCAAATAAATATCTCCAGAAGCCAACTGCGGAAATTGATCTCTTATCTGCTGAATCGAGGTTAGTTGAGAAGCCACTTCGACTCCATTTTCTGAACAAAATCAGGAAGAATACGGGAGATGGCTTCTTTAAGAGCCTGTCTGAGCTCCGGATCTGAAGTTTTTAACACAACATCGTTTGAAAAGGCTTCGCTCAGAAGATGGGTGGATTCCGCAAGGGAAAGCCCCCGGCTCTTCAAATAAAAAACTTGTTCGGGGTCTAGCTGGCCCGTGCTTGAACCATGAGCGGCCTTCACATCATCCGCATGAACCTCCAGCTCTGGGTAGGCGGTGGCCCTCGCCCCTCTTGAGACAAGAAGAGCTTTGTGAGACTGGGAAGAGTCCACCCGTTGTGCATCCTTTTGGATCACGATGCTTCCCCCAAAGAGACTTTGCGCTCGGTCAGAAACCACACACTTGAAATTTTGAGAACTTCTTGAGTCTGCCGCTCCATGAACAATGCGAACTCTGGAATCAAAGATTTCTGAATCGCTCAAAAGATGAACTCCACTCACCCGAGCTTCGGCCTCTTTTCCTAAGAGATCCACGTGGATCTCAGTTCTTCCCAATTCAGAGGAATGAGCCAATTGGACATGCTCAAACTGACTTAAAGAGAGCTGTCTCACTTCGAATCTCGAATAAGACTCTTGGGATTTCTTTATTCCACCGAGGTCGACCACCTTCAGTGAAGCTCCTTCTTCAATTTCAAATTTAAAAAGTTGCGAGAGCAGGCTTCGCTCGCTCTCATGAACGAGGATCAACTTAAGAGAAGATCCTTTGCCAAGCTTAACCTTATGGTTCAGTGAGCTCCATCGCCCCTCTCCAGTTTCAGAACTGCAGATCACCAAAGGCTTGACGACCGAAAGACCTGCGGGAACTTCTATTTTCAATCCCTCATCTGAAATGGCCTCATGAAGATCCTTATAAGAATCAGGCTTGGGGGCAGACAAGAAGTCAGAGGCCTTATCGGAATCGATTTTTGAGATCTCAATCCCTTCAACCTTAGACGCTCCTAAAGATTGCACCCTCCCATCCTGCACTCTCAACACCGAAAAATTTTTCGAGGAGAACGGAAGGGAAATCGTCTCCGAAACGACTTCCTCAACGAGAACGGTCTTTGTCCGCTTCCATTCCTTGTTCGACAGCCGACCTTCCCACTGCTTCAGTGGAAAGCCTTTCCACAAAACATGATTCGGAGAAGGAAGTTTGGAAAAGTCTTTGAGATGACTTTTTGCTTTGCTTAAGAAATCACTCATTGAAGCAACCAATCATAGCCTTCGCTCTCAAGTTTGTGAGCCAAGGTTTTGTCACCAGACTTAACAATTTTTCCATCTGCCAGCACGTGAACATAGTCAGGGACAATGTAATCAAGTAAGCGCTGGTAATGAGTGATCAGCACAACTGCATTGTTCTTACTTCTCAACTTATTTACACCCTCTGCAACAATCTTCAATGAATCAATATCCAATCCGGAGTCTGTTTCATCCAGAATGGAAAGTCTCGGATTCAGAACGGCCATCTGAAGAATTTCATTGCGCTTTTTCTCTCCTCCAGAAAACCCTTCATTGACCGCACGATCTAAGAAGTCTGGATTGAATTTCACAATCTCAGACTTCTTTGCGACAAACTTCCTAAATTCTTCCTCACCCATTTCGGAAACACCCTGAGCTTTGCAGACCGCATTGAAGGCCAACCTTAAAAAAGTGATGTTTGAAACCCCTGGAACTTCGATGGGATATTGAAAAGCCATAAAAATGCCCTGACGAGCTCGCTCTTCGGGCTCCCAATCAAGAAGGCTCTTCATTTTGAAGTCCACATCGTAACTCACATCACCGCCCGTCACTTCAAAAGAAGGGTGGCCAGCTAAAACTTTAGAAAGTGAGCTTTTCCCAGAGCCATTGGGGCCCATGATCGCGTGGACTTCACCAGGCTTGATCTCAAGGTTGATGCCTTTAAGCACTTCTTTGTCATTAACGACGGCTTTTAAATTTTCGATTTTTAATAAGACACTCATCTCTTACCCCACGCTGTTTTCAAGCTTCATTTCAATTAATTTTACGGCTTCTACAGAAAATTCTAGAGGAAGCTGTTTAAACACTTCTTTGCAAAACCCATTGACCAACATCGAAATCGTTTCTTCCTGGTCCAAGCCGCGCGATCTTAAGTAAAACAACTGGTCCTCGCTAATTCTCGACGTGGATGCTTCGTGCTCCACAACAGAAGAATCGTTTTGGACTTCAATCACTGGAAAAGTGTTTGCTGAACAAGTGGACCCCACCAGCATCGAGTCACATTGGCTGTAGTTTCTCGAACCTTCCGCCTTCGGCATTATTTTAACTTGGCCGCGATAAGCATTTACCGAAGAACCCGTTGAAATTCCTTTGGAGATGATTGTGCTTTTGGTGTTTCGACCCACATGAATCATCTTGGTCCCTGTGTCGGCTTGCATTTTGTCATGAGTCAACGCGACGGAGTAGAAGGCCCCGGAAGAATGGTCTCCCTGAAGGATGCAGCTTGGATACTTCCACGTGATCGCCGACCCAGCTTCAACTTGGGTCCATGTGATTCGAGAGTGGTCTCCGATGGCTTTTCCTCGTTTGGTGACAAAGTTGTAAATCCCGCCTTTGCCCTGCTTGTCTCCGGCATACCAGTTTTGAACCGTCGAGTAGTTGATTTCAGCATTCTTTAAAGCAATCAATTCCACCACAGCTGCATGAAGTTGATTCTCATCTCGCTGGGGAGCCGTACAGCCCTCCAAATAATTCACAAAGCTGTCGTCGTCCGCAATCAATAGAGTCCGTTCAAACTGACCCGTCTCCTGGGCATTGATTCTAAAGTAAGTGGAGAGATCAAGCGGACACTTGGTTCCTTTAGGAATGTAACAAAAAGACCCATCCGTAAAAACGGCTGCATTGAGCGCGGCGAAATAATTGTCCGTGTAAGGAACAACCGTCCCTAAATACTTTCTCACCAAGTCAGGATGATTTTTGACCGCTTCGGAAATCGAACAAAAGATGACACCGACTTTTTCTAAGGTTTCCTTGTGGGTGGTTCCAAGCGAAACACTGTCAAAAACCGCATCAACAGCCACTCCAGAAATCCGCTTTTGCTCTTGGAGAGGAATACCCAGTCTTTCAAAAGTTTTTAAAAGTTCTGGATCGAGCTCATCCAAACTGGCAGGCTTTTCAGAAACCGACTTTGGCGCCGAGTAATAATAGGAGTCTTGATAGTCGATGGGAGGATATTTTAAGTGAGCCCAAGTGGGTTCCACCAAGGTTTGCCAGTGTCGAAAGGCCTTCAAACGATATTCCAAAAGCCATTCTGGCTCCTTCTTCTTCGCCGAGATAAATCGAACGATCTCTTCGTTAAGACCTTTTGGCGCTCGATCCGAATCAATGTCGCTAAAAAAGCCATGTTTATACTCGTTCTCAAATGGTTCCACTACAAAACTCCTTGGATGGCTTTTGATTCCTCTTTTTCAAAGTGCAAAAGTTCACTGAGGGTCAATGAACTGTAAAACTGCTCAAGTCGGTGATTGAGGGTTTGGATTGGCGAAATGATGTTGCAGTTATGACTCATCTCGCAATCCGATTTGGCATGAATGCATTTTGTAAGTGCTGTTCTTCCAAGCAGCGCTTCTGAAAACTCCAAAAAACTAAGAGAGGACAAGTCTTTGAGCAAAGCGTAGCCTCCATGGGCCCCCTGCTCACCTTGAATGATGCCTTTGGACTTCATCACCTGTAAAACCCGAGCGGTGGGATCAAATGGGCTTCCCGCCTGCTCACAGATTTCCTTGGCCGAAAGTCTCTGTCCAGGACGCTGATGGGCTAGTATTTTTAGCGCCATCAATCCATATTCCAGTTGTCGGTTCATGCGATTCATTGAAGAATCTCCCATCGTTTGAAGATGAAAACTAAACGATATTTCCAAATACGTCAAAAGATGACGTATTTTAACTGATAAGGGGCCCGTAATTTATATTTTATTCAGTATTTTCAAGGAGATAAGTTAATGAAATCCACTCTCAAGTTAGCCCTTTTGGCCTTTTTTGTTCTCCTGGCCCTTGGACTGGTTTGGTCCGCACTTAAAGTCATGGAGCTGGGATCATCTGGCCCCAGTGGTGAAAAGCCTGCTGGAGCTTGGACCCACCCATTGGCCCAGCTCGATTCTTGGACTCTTCGAAGGCCTTCACAATGTGCCGACCCTGAATTGTTCAAACAAGAGGTGGCCGACTCGCCAAAGGGCCAGATTTGGTTTCTTGATGTTCAGTCCCAAAAGAACAATTGGGTTCTTTTGTGCGAGAACGCCTCGTCTTCAAAGCTCTTTCAACAGTGGAAAGAGGGTCTGGACTTCAACCCTTTGATTCCCTTTCTTGAGGCCCAAACCAATCACTTCTTTATCTTTAACCTTCAGTCTTCACAGGCGGAAGAGGCTAAAGACTTCGCCCGATTGACAGAATCACTTTCGAACTCAGATCGCATGGGAGCCATGAGCCCCAGTCGAATTCCTGTCGCCACTTTAAGAAAGGAACGTCCCCAATGGTTCTTTGGAGCAGATGGAACCACTTGGACAAAAGTCCTGACTCTGAACTCTCTGGGATTGAGAGGACTCAGTGACCTATGGGCTGACTTTTATATCCTTGGCCAAAGAGAACAGACGGCACTTCAAAACCAAAAAGATCTTACCGAATTTATGGTTCAGAAAAACAAAGTTCTCATTATGGAAGGCGTTCGTCCGGAAGAATTAAGATTGCCATACAAAGGGCTGTTAGAAGTTAAGGAGTAACACCCACTCCAAAAAATAATCTTCTCTTCCCCTTTTCTCTTTTTGAGCTCGCAGGCTCCATGCCTTCACCCTCATTTTAAGGCCTAAAGGCCTTAAAAGCGCGTCACGCTTGAGGGAGAAAGCTCAAAAAGAGAAAAGGGGAAGAGAAGATTATTTTTTGGAATGGATACGAGTGGCGCAAAAGATTGGGTTCTTGCGTGAGATTCAAAAAGGCTCTAGTCTTATTCACATGTCTATTGCATACGCCGCTGATAAATCCGTTAACGTTGCTGTGGAAACTGGCGCCTGGCACGCCATCTCTTCTGCAAGTCCCGTTGTTCAACTCACCCTTTTAATTTTGATCCTCATGTCGGTCATTTCTTGGGCCATCATTTTTCAAAAAAGAAAGCTCTTTCAGTTCATCAATGAGGCCAATCAAAGATTTGAAGAGAAGTTCTGGAAAGCGAAAGCTCTTGAAGATGCTTTTGAAAGTCTCGATGAGCATGAGGGAAGTCCTATGGCCCACGTTTTTGAGGCAGGATTTATCGAGCTTAAAAAAATTGCCGAAAGTGGCAAAGAGGGCGGAACGTCTGAAGCCTCAAGACCGATGCTTTCTGGAATTGATAACTTGGAAAGATCTCTTCACAAAGCCGTTGAAAATGAATTGAGCTCCATCGAGGCGCGCTTAACTTTTCTTGCCACCGTGGGAAGTGTGGGACCCTTTATCGGTTTATTTGGGACAGTTTGGGGAATTATGGGCTCATTCCAAAAGATTGGTGCCACCGGGGTGGCCAGTCTTGCTGTTGTGGCTCCTGGAATCTCCGAGGCTTTGATCGCAACTGGTGTTGGTCTTTTTGCGGCGATCCCCGCCACCATCGCTTACAATCTTTTTGTAACAAAATTGAAGAAAGAAGAGCTGGTATTAAATAACTTTGGCGCAGATTTTTTGAATGTGACCAAAAGAAACTTCTTTAGAGAAAGCTAAACGATGGGAATGTCTTCCGGATCTGGAAATCGATCTCGCACCGTCTTGAGTGAGATCAACGTCACCCCTCTTGTCGATGTCATGCTCGTGCTGTTGATTATTTTTATGATCACAGCACCGATGATGCAACAGGGGCTCGAAGTGGAGCTTCCAGAAACTTCTAACAGTGGCGTGAGCACTTCGGACGAGCCCTTTATCATTGTCATCAATAAAGATAAGAGCATCTCTCTTGGAGACACGAAAGTGGACATCCGAGAGATTCAAAAGAAAATCAAAGCGATCTTTGAAACCCGCAAAAACAAGCAGGTCTATATTCAAGCGGACAAAAATGTCGACTACGGCACCGTTGCCCAAACCATGGGTGAAGTTCGAGCCGCCGGAATATATCAAGTGGGGCTAATCACTCTACCTAAGATGGGGCTATGACGGATTCTCTTTCGAAATCTATTTCTCTCTCCATCACCTTTCACATTGGACTCTTTGTCGTCTTCTTGTTAAAAATGTCTTTTTTTCCTGCTCAACCGATTGAGATCAAAAGGGCCATTCGTGTGGACTTGGTTGGTCTGCCAGAGAAAGCTCAGAAGCTCCCACCACCGATCAAGGAAGAGCCAAAGAAAGTTGAAGTTCCTCAACCCAAAGCGGAGCCCACACCCACGCCACCAAAGCCCACGCCGGCAAAGCCAAAACCGGCTCCCACTCCAGCGAAACCAAAGCCTAAAGTTCCGACAAAGAAAATCGCTAAGTCTCAAGAATCTGCCATCAACAAGCTGAAGGCCATGGAAGCTTTGGAAAAAATTAAAGAAGAGAAGAAAGAGGTTCCTCAGGAGGTCAAAGGAAATGTGGTTTCGGAGGGCAACAGTCTCTCTGGACTAGAGCAGATTGAATACGATCGCTACTTTGATGAAGTCGAGCAAATGGTTTACGCTCAGTGGGCTTTACCAGAGTGGCTGTCCAGCTCTGACTTTCGCGCTCAGGTCTTGGTTTTGATCGATCAAAGCGGGTATGTTACAGATAAGAAAATCATTAGAGGCTCTGGAAATGAGATGTTTGATGCCGAAGTGATGAACACGATTGAAAAGTCTTCGCCCTTTCCCGCTCCGCCTGCAAGATTAAAGGGGATTCTTGCTAATCAAGGTATTGTATTTAACTTCCCCAACTAAAGAGGAACGCCTATGAAAAATTTCACTATGATCTGCACTCTACTCACGGGAATTCTTCTCGGAATCAGCGTGGTCAGCTTTGCTGAAGAGAAATCTGGCGCCATCTATATTGATGTGGGTCAGGCCAAGGTGAAGAAGAGCGTGCTCGCCCTTCCTCCACTGAAGTACTTTGGAACGGCCGGAGACAGCAAGTCAAATATCAGCATCGGAAATTCACTTTATGAAACCATTTTCAAAGATCTTGATGCCTCCTACTATTTCACCTTCCTTAATCCAGATGGATATTTGGAAGATCCAGCAAAAGTGGGCCTTAAGCCTGCCCCCGGCGAACCCGGTGGCTTTAATTTTTCAAAGTGGCAAACCTCTGGAGCCGAGTTTTTGATTCGAGCTGGCTACCGCGTGACCGGAAACAAAGTGACACTGGATGCTTATCTTTATCATGTGCACCAAGCGAAGAATATTTTAGCTAAGTCTTATTCCGGAGAAAAGAATGCCATCACAAAGTTGGCACACACCTTTGCGAATGATCTGGTTGAAGCCTTGACTGGAAAAAAGGGAATCTTTCTCACTAAGCTCATTGCCGTCAGACAAACCAATGGGGCGGTTGGAAATGCTATCTCAAAAGAAATCTATATCCTTGATTGGGATGGAAGTGACGTGGCTCCAATTACAAACCATGATTCCATTTCGACAAGTCCAGCTTGGTCCAGATCGGGAACCAAAATTGCGTACACCTCTTTCGCTTATCACAAAAAACAAAAAGTCAGAAATGCGGATCTTTTTGTCTACGAATTAGATACGAAGAAGAGATTTCTCGTCTCTTATAGAAGAGGGATTAACTCAGGAGCTGACTTCTTTCCTGGCGACAATCAGATGCTTCTGACTTTGTCCCGAGGTGGACAAGCTAATATTTTTAAAATGTCTGCCGATGGAAAAACGGTCAATCCCATCACCAACGGACCTGCGGGAGCAATGAATGTGGAACCAGCCATCTCCCCCGACGGATCAAAGGTTGCGTTTTCCAGTGATCGATCTGGTCGGCCTATGGTTTACATCATGAATGCAGATGGCTCCAACCCTCAAAGAATCACTTTTGCGGGAAAGTACAATTCCACACCCGCTTGGTCTCCAGATGGCAAGACTCTCGCCTTTGCCGGACAAGATAAAGGGAACTTTGATATCTACACCATCGGTGCAGATAAAAAAGGATTGAAGCGAATCACTTCTGCCAAAAAGAAGGACGGAAAAGGGGCAAACAATGAAAGTCCGTCTTGGTCCCCCGATGGTCGTCATATTGTTTTTGTCAGTGACAGAGATGGTTCAAAGCAG
>Ga0100403_1004238_pt1 | contig 10262 bp, 3 predicted proteins | sample CryGeymet201501t_FD_83663 | JGI IMG/M metagenome (GOLD analysis project Ga0100403, IMG submission 83663) | Groundwater microbial communities from Crystal Geyser aquifers in Utah, USA - Crystal Geyser metaG 2015-01t | ecosystem: Environmental > Aquatic > Deep subsurface > Groundwater | place: USA...
ACTCCGGCTTTGGCTAAAATAACCGGACTAATGCAAATTGAGGCTAAAACCCTATTTTGAGAAACTGTTTCTTGAGCCACTCGATAAGAACTCTCATTATCAAGATTTTCGAGACAACCCGGACCACCGATGAAAACTATGGCATCAAAATCAGCCGGATTTATTTCAGAAACTAATAAATCAACTTCAACATCTCCTCCATCGGCGCCAATGGCCCTACCCATTTTATTTGAGGCAGTTTTAATCTCGACCCCAGCTTTTTTTAAAGTCTCCTTTGGCACAAAATATTCTTCGTCTCGAAAATCTCTAAAAGCAATAATCATTGCCACTTTTTTCCCTTTTAATGTTTCTGGCATAGTAATTTTTTCTTTAGGAATAACTTCTTCTTTTTGGCTGACCTTCGTTAAATTTTTAAAAATGAAAAGTCCGCCAACTATTAATATAACAATTATTCCAATAAAAATCAAATTTTTCTTCATAACTTTTAAATCGAAGAATTCGATTGCAAAAAATTTTATTCATTTACCCGGATATTAATCTTTTCTTTAAAGCCATTAAATTCGGATAAGATTTCATAAACTCCACTTTTTTGAGGTGTGAAAATACTCTCTTTATCCTGAGCTACTAATTTTCCATTAATGAACCATTTAACATTTTCTTTTGCCTTTAAAATGATTTGACTTCCTTCTTCTAAAAGAAAATTATCGCCATCGTGAGGGTTTAATATTAAAGAGTTGTCTTCTAGGGTATTTAAAATTTTTTGGTAATTATCACCTGCTAATCCGTATTCTAAATTACCATCAAAATTGTATTCTTTAATAAGAGAAAAATCAAATGGGGTCTTCTTGTTATATTCAGAATTCAAGAGCAACTCCATTGCTTCTGACCAAATCGTTCCTGCTCCTTCTTGACCGGAAATTTCCTCCGTTGGTTCATTTTCAGTATTGCCCACCCAAACCCCGATTAAAAAATCCGGATTATACCCAACGAGCCAACTATCTTTAAAATCTCTCGAAGTGCCAGTTTTTAAGGCATAATTTCCCTGAAATAAATTTAATTCGCTTTTCAATCCAAATTGTTCAATTCCTGTTTTTCTATCGTTTAAAATCTTGTTTACCAATTGAATATATTCGGGTTTGGCAATCACTTTTTCTCTTTGTTCTTCCTCTTTAAAAATTTTTAAATCTTTTAAAACTCCATTGTTAGGAAAAATGGTAAAATATTTAGCCAAATCCATTAAATTCATTTCCAAAACCCCTAAAGCTATTCCCAATTGATAATTATTTAAATCCTGAACTGGTTTAAATTCTAAATCTTTCTCTAAAAAATTATAAAAATTGTCCAAACCCACGTATTCCAAAACCTTCAAAGACGGAACATTCAAACTATTACTTAAAGCATAATGCAGATTTACCTCTCCGCGATATTTATAATCAAAATTCTTTGGATAAAGCGGGAAACCGAGAGCAGTTATATATTTGTATTCTTTATCTTCAACCAATGTGTATGGTCTTAAACCTTTTTCAAAGGCTTTTAAATAAAAAAAAGGTTTTACTGTCGAACCGATGGGCCGGGGTTCTTTTAACATATTGATTTGAGAACCCTTTTCAAAAGATTGAGGATCGAGGGAACCAATCAGAGCCAAAATTTCATTTTCTGGTAATTTAATAGCAATTAAGGCGGCGTTTTTAGCTTTTTTCGTTCTTAAATTTTCTATATTTCTTCCAACAATTTCTCTCAATTTAATTGTCAATTCTTTATCTATAGCCAACTGACGATTAACAGAATTTTTTATTAAGGGAAAAATTTCAAAAGAAAAATCTTTGGAGTCTGAATATTTGTTAAGATTTTCTTTCACTTCGGATGGCGAAGTTATGACCAATTCTTTCTCACAGATTTCAAACTTTTTTGCCAATCCAAGAGTAAATTTTTGATTTACAGGTTCGGCAGGATTTTGCTCAGTTGGACTGGAAATAGTAGAAAGGAGTTGTAAAATTTGGCCATCAGTCAAAAATTCTGGCAAAACTCCAAAGTAAGCTTTGCTTGCCGTCTCTATTCCTTGAATATTATTCCCAAAATAAATTGAATTGGCATACATTTTTAAAATTTCTTCTTTAGGTAAATAAATTTCTAAACTTATAGCATAAAAAAGTTCTGAAATTTTATTTCCAAAAGTTCTTTTAAATTCTTTTCCTAACAAAATCTTCACTAATTGTTGGGAAATAGTGCTCGAACCTTTTCTATGTCCAATTCCTAATTCAGTAAATCCTGCTTCCGATATACTAATGGGATTAAATCCAAAATGTCCATAAAAGTATTTATCTTCTTTTTTAATGAGCAATTCTTTAAAACGAGGAGGAATCTCTTTTAAATACTGGGTTTTATGTCCTTTTTGATTTGGCAAAACAAAAATGACCTCTCCTTTTCTATCTGTTATCAATGGTGAATTTTGGTAATTATAAATTTCTATTAATTCTTTCTCACAATGGTAACTAATCAGTAAAAAAATAAAAAGCGCTAAGGAAGCGCTGATTATTAAAACGATTTTAAAATTTTTCACCATATTGCCCTTTATTCAACTTCAAAATATCTTCCTTCTGTTCGTCCAAAATTTTCCGGGAAATACATTTCAGACACCTGGGTTGGCAAATGAGTGAATTTTCCTTTAATTAAGGTTCGGACAAAGTAATCAAATTCATAGATACCTGGTTCCAAATTTTCAAAAAATAGGAAAAGCCTATCATCATGAATTTCTTTGAAATCTGGATATAATTCCCTTCCTTTTAATTCTCTTTCTTGTAATCTGAGAGATTTTTGTTCTGTAGATAGGTCAAGGTTAACAATCTCCATTCCGGCCGGAATGAAATCTTCAACCATGACAAAATTTCTTGTTTTTGGCACAGTAATTTGAATGTGGCCTCTTAAAACTTCGCCAACTTTTGCTTTTTTTAGCGGATTTTCATTTTTCTTATCATCTGATTTATAAAATTCCCTGACAATACTAAATCCTTCGTCTCTAGGAGGAATTTGATCAGCCGGCAGATAATATCTTAAGGCAAGGTCATAGTAAAATGCATTTGGAAGTCGATTGTGATTTGTTTTTTGAAACGAAATGATATTGTTTTCATTGAATTTTAATTCCTGAATTGGAATTTCTTTTTTGAATTGCTCTAAAATTGTTTCGGGATTGAAATCAAATTTGCCCTCCGTTTTTTCGTTAATTAATAGTTCAAGGCTAAAATTTGATTTTGTCTCTATTTTCCATTCTAAATAATCGGTGAAAGCGTCAATGACTGAAATTGTATTTTGAGTTGAGCCCCAGGCGCCATCTTTTTGTCGGCTATTTAAAAGCCATCTCAAAACTTTTTCTAAAATTGGATTTTCACTCTTTACAGCAACTTGAGCCTTTAAATACAAAGCCGTATTTTTAATTGGCGTCTCATAATACTGCCAGATGAAATTTTTTCCGATTTCCAAAAATGCTCCCCTGCCATCAATATCAATTCTATTATCCAAGGTATCAAAAACCTTATTTTTTAATCCTCCATCAAATTTTCCTTTGGTTAATAAAATTGCCAAATAAGCTAAAGATTGATTGCTCATTTGCTCTTTTAAGAATAAATCGTCATTGATAGTCTGAACTACTTTTCCCTTCAATGTTTCATTGCCGGCAAAATTTGGTAATTTAGATAATGTATAAGCCGTTAAAATTATGTTGTTTTTGTCTCTATATAAATTTTCATCGGTAGTTATTTTTTGATAAAGATAACCAGCGGCTCGATTTAAATTGTTTTGGTTAATTGAAAATCCAGCCAAAGAAAGATTATTTAGGGTCTCTAAGACATGCAAGGTTAAATAGAAATTTGAATCCCCGTATTCCCAAAACGAAAATCCACCATCTGGCTTTTGGTTATTGTAAAGTTTAGCCAAGCTTATTTGGACCACTTCGTCAATCGAATATTCTCTGTCCTCATATTTGATTTTTTCCAATTTGAATTTCTCTCCAATATTTGGTAAATTCAATCCTCTTTTCACTACCGCAATAGCATTTAATTTAGAAGCAATTTGTTCTGAACAACCGTAAGGAAATTGTAAAAGATAATTTAAGGCATCGGAAAGGAAAACAGCTAAGGTAGCGCTACTTTTTATTGTTAATTCTCCCCTATCTCTTTCAACATTTTCTGGTAAAAAGGCATATTCTTTAAAGATCGGAGAAGTTGTGTAATTTGAGGTCGCAGTAACTTCATAAGTATTGTTGGGCGTGATTTTAATAGATTGCTCAACTATGTCTTGTAATGCCTCCGCCATAGCTGAAATCAAAAATTTATGCTCTCCTTCTTTAATTTGGGGCGGAGCCTGAACTTCAAAATAAACAGTTTCTGATTGGTTAGTTTTAATTTTGATTTCCTTTTCTCCCTTTTTCTCTTTTAAAATTAAACTTTTACTTTCAAATTTAACTTTTACTTTTTGAGTTTCTTTTGACTGATTGAAAACCTGAGCTCCGACAAAGAATTCATCTCCCGGAACAACAAATCTTGGTTTGAAAGGAATAGCCATCAATTCCTTTTTTGTTAAAAACTCAATGTAATTTGCTCCAACTTTTGTATCCTTTGTGAGCCCGATTGTTTCGGTTTGCCAAGTTGTTAAATTATCAGGCAAAGTGAATTTAACTTGGGTTTTTCCGTCTTCATCGGTCTTCACTACCGCCTGCCAAAAAGCTGTCTCCTTGAAAATTCCTCTCTTTTTCAATGCCAAGGCTTCCTCAGCCATTCCTCCCCCTCCTTTTGTTGGAATTTTTGTTTCAATTAAAATGTTTTTAAGATTTGAGGCAGTTGAAACTGTTAAGGGGAAACCGCCATAGAAAAATATTAAAGGATTTTTCTTTGGATTTCCTTTTAGAGCTAAGACACTCAAATCAACAACCGATAGTGAAACTTCAGCCGGCGTACCCTTGCTGGTCCAGTCCTTGGTTAAAATATCTAAAGTAACTTCCTCTCCCGGTAAATAAAATTTCTTATTAGATTTAACTTCGACATCAAGTTCCTGTTTTCCTCTATCAATTTGAAATTCAACCTTGCCAAATTTGATCCCGCCCAGCGGGATGGGCGGGACTAATAAAACCGAAACATAAATGTTTGGTGAATATTCTTCTTTAACTTCAAATGAAAAATTGTAGAGATTGCCCTTAATTTCTTTGATTTGGTAATCAAAAATTTTTCCTCTCTCAATTGAAATTAGAGCCTTGGCTCTTGAATAGGGGGATTTAATTATAATCTTCCCCTCCTCACCAATTTTCAAATCAGTTTTTTCAGCTGCAATTTCCAATTCTGTATCTGTAGTCGGTCTAATACTCACTTGGCCCTCGCCCCAGATATAGAGATTATAAATACTCGAAATCAAATTTCCTCTTTTATCTAAAGCGCTAACTTCTGCCTCATATTCCCCTTCCTTTTCAATTTGAAGCTCCAAATTATAATTGCCTTTCTCATCGGTATCAAAATTAAAACTCTTTACCGACTCTCTCTTCTTTTCCCATTTATAAGAATAGCCTCCGGCTGCTTCTTGTCTTTTTGCCCAAATCCAATTGATTTTGTAAAGCGCAAGTTTAATATCTTTCACTCTCATTTCCTTCCCCTGAGTATCAACTGATTTTACTTTCAAATTAAATTTTTCATTTTTCCCTAAGAAGAATTTATCTGAATTTAAACCCAAATAAAATTCACCGGCATGTAAAATGAATGATTTTTGGCCAGAAACGCTTTGGCCCAAATTATTTTTAACTGTCACATCAAAAACAATAATTTTGCTCTTTCTTTCTTCTTCTTTAAATAATTTTTCCAAATCCAAAACCGGCGAAATTCTTGCTTTTCCTTCACTATCAAGGGAGGTTTTACCTCTCAAGATAAATTTTTCCCCAAAATGATAAGGCGGTTCGTAATACCACTCCCTATCAAAATCGAAATAGCCATCTTGATATCGGTCAAAATAATAGTTTTGAGAACTGATGGTATATTCCACTTCTCCACCTTCTAAAGGAACCCCAAAATAATATCTTGCCTCAACATCTAAATTGACGGTATCTTTTGAAACATATTCTTCTTGAGCGGTTTTCAATTTCACTTCAAAAGGAGCTGGGACGTACTCTAAAACCTCAAAATAATTACAAGAGTACTCCTTAGCACAGATTCGATAAGTGCCCAAAGGAGCATTGTTTTCTAAAATCAGTTTTGTATTGAAGGTTCCAAAATCACTGATTTCTAAATTTTGATTTAAAATTTCATCTCCTTTTGAATTGAAAACTTTTAAATTAATTGGTTTTTCTCTGAAAATTTCATAATTTCCATCATAACCTATTCGATAAATTCCCTTAATAAAAACTTCTTGAGTGGGCCGATAAATGGGTTTATCAGTATAAAGATAAATTTTCCGAGCAGAAAGGGCGCTTTCTGCCCATTCCAATTTGCTTTCATCAATCCCTAAAACTGTGCTATCTTGGTCTTTAGTAATTACTATTCCGGCTAAATTATAAATGGGGTTGGAAAAAACTAAACCATCTTCGCCGGTATAGAGAGAATTAGAAAAAACTAAATTTTTGTTATTCCTTTGATAGAGATCTATTTTAGCTCCTGAAACCGGTTCTAAATTTGTTAAATTAACTACCCAATAAAGATTTTTGAGTTCTTTTAATTTTTCCGGTGTTAATGGTTCTCTTTCTCCCCAGCCTTCAGCTTCAGGGGATATTCTTTTTTCAGTGACAGCCAAATTGGTCACAGTTAAATAAGTCCTTTCGTAAGCCGGGCGAGAAATTTCTCTACCCCCTTCCCAAAACGCACTTTTATAATTTGGATGATAAAAAGTTATAATGTAGTTTCCAATTGGATTTTCAAAATAATCTTTAATATCAAATTTGAAATAATTCTTGAGCCAATATTTTTTAGGCAACTCAATTCCGTCTTCAATTCTCTCTTGGCAATTGGTTATAATCTCGGGAGACTCATACCATTGGGGTCTTTGCAAAAGATAGTCAAGAAAATCTTTCGCTGACAATTTACAAATATCCACTCTAACATATTCCATATTCTCGGTGGCAAAAGTCAATTTTGTTTTCTCAGGGGTAGTGACATTATAATTTCTCTGGAGATGATAAAAATTAAGGGCAAAAGAGGGCATTTCCCCGGTTTTAAATTTTATTGATAAATCTTGTTTTTGACCAAAAACGTCTTCCAAATTTAACTCCAAAGAATAATCAGCCTTTGGCATCAATCCATAATTTAAAGTAGTATTGAATTCCCCGACATCACATATTTCACCCGGATATTTCTCTTTAACTCTCCAAGAATCTCTCCAATAATTTAATTCATAATCCAAATTTGATTTAAAATATTTCTCATAATCCTCTTCTGCCGGAACTGAAATTGGATTGTTACTACAAATAATGAGTTGAGTTAAACTAGCGTTTGGAGAATCATTTTCGGGAAAGGTTCTTAAAATTTTAAATTCGGGATAAGAAACTATATCCTTTCTTATTGTTTCTTTGTTTAGAGTTAATCCCTCGGCATTGACAATTTTTTCAAAATTGACCTCTAACTCCTCTGCCAAACCAATTTTTTCTTTTTGGAAAGTAAGATAAATTCTCTTTTTGTCTGGCACCTTTTCGCATTCTATATTCTCAGAAATAATCCCCCTTTCCTCTTTGCATTTTTGGCCATAACCTACATCCTTCAATTTTTGGGCAGTTATTTTACTTTTTTCCAGATCAATCTCTTCGTAAAAACTAACCCAGAGCTTTCCCTGAGGGTCAAAAAAATCAGGACTAACATAATTTGTCCTCTCAGATTCGGCTGAGATATTTTCAATAATGCCAGTGACATTAATATTTGCTGTTTTAACTTCACCCAAAACTATATCTCCTTCTGTCGGGTAGGCCTTATTAATTTTTAGGGTATAACGATTTTCAAAATCCCAGAACTTTTCTCTCCCGAATCTATCTTCCTTTGGATAAATTTGAAGCACTGACTCATCGATATTTTCTTTTTTAATATTTTTTGGAAATTCAATTTTAAACCCTATATTTGTAGCTATTGAGGCGAAAAAATTCTTTACCCCGTTTAGAAACTCTCGGTTTCTAGCGGGGTTTAGTGATTTAAGTCCAAAGACTTCTTCTTTCTCAGGAATTTCCTCTTTTTGTCCGGTTTTATATTCGGCGATAAAAGGTATTTCTTTGCCGGTATTATTGTTGCTCAAAGTAATCTCCTTTTTTGTTTTTTCTAAATCAACGGGCTGATTAAAATAAATAGAAATCGGTTGATTATAAATGATTTGGCCTTCGGTTAGATTAAGATATCTCAATTTTCTAGTTACAAATTCAATTTCCTTTCCTTTTACTGCCAGACCATCCATTGAAATCAATCCCGATTTCATTTGCACCTTATAATTAGAAGAGCGAATTAATCTTTCTTTTGGAATAAACTGTAAATTGTTAGTCGAGATCCATTTAAAGCGTCCCTCGGTTTTTGGAGTGATTTGAACCGGAATCTCTTTTTCTTCTAAATATCCCAGGGTGGTTAAAGGAACCATTGGCCGATTGAAAACAATTGTAATTTCGGTATCTTCCGGCGTCTCTGAATTTTCTCTTGGGAAAATAGCGGTAATTTCCGGGTCATCGACGACTAAAAAATCGGCTTTAATTTCGCCGCCATCGGATGTAGTTAATTCCACTAAATAATAACGATTCAATTTTAGCTTCTCCTCAGGTTTGAAAAAGAGAGAATTAGAATTCTCAACCGCAGGCGCTGCTAAAACGAAATTGAAAATTTTGTTAAAGGAAAAATTTTTGCCTTCATTCACCCACTTCCCCTTTATCTCAGGTTCAAATTTAATATTCTTTTGAGCAAAAACTTTATCAATATTAGGCGGCAGATTAATTTCAATTGCTGCTGATTGGGAAATTTTCTCGGGAACTAAGCGATAGGTTTGAGTATAGGAAGGAATTTTAGGAACTCTTTTTTGCCAAAAATAAAAACCGAGAGAGATCATTCCGAGCAATAAGATTAGAAAGATGAAATTTCTCGATTTTAAGAATTTTTTGATTTTTTCTTTCATTATTTTATCTTATCTTAGATACTTTTCCTTGACAATATTGTGTTCCTCTAAGGTTTTGCTAAAAATCGTTTTTCCTTCCGGGGTTGAAAGATAATACCAATAATCGCTATTTTTAGGGTATATCGCAGCTTTGATACTGTCAATCCCAGGATTACAAATCGGACCGGGCGGCAGACCTAAATATTTATACGTATTAAAAAGGGAATTAATTTTTGTTTCCTCGATTGAGATTCTTGACCCGTAGGCCTCGCCCTTTTCGGAAAAAGAGCGGGGTCCTTCAAGGTTGGTTGTTTTTTTAATATAGGTTATTGTGGCATCAACTTGAAGAGGCATACCATTTTCCAATCTCTTCCACAAAATACCCGAAACTAATTCTTTATCTTCAAAGGTTTTCACTTCCTTTTCCAAAAGGGAAGCCATAATCACTATTTCAAAAATTGTCTTTCCCTGCCCTTCAATTTCTTCTTTAAAAGGTGCCATTTTTTTATCAAAATTGGTGGTCATTATTTCAACCACTTTTTCTGGAGTGACATCTACCGGGAGGTAATAGGTATCTGGAAATAAAAATCCTTCTAAATTTTCGCCCGGTAATTTCAGATTCAATTTTTCTTCAATTTGTTTTACGGTGAAACCTTCTGGTATTGTCACCACTACTTTGGCTATATCGCCTGAAATAATCTTTCCGGCAATTCTTGCTATGCTTTCTGATGGACTCAAAAAATATTCTCCAGCCTGAAGTTTTCTTTGAGCTCCTTTTATAAATATATAAAGGTCAAAGAAAAATTTGTTCTTAATCAATCCTTCTTTTTCTAAGTTTTCTGAGATCTGGAAAAGATTTTGCCCGGGTTTGACCAAAAATAATTTTTCCTTTTCTAATTTAAAACTTTTAGGCAAATAAATCTCATCTAAAATAAAACTTACGCTCAAAAAAATTAAAATAATAAGAATTAAAAAAAATTTTTTCATTTATTTTATAATTAAGGGGACAAAGGCAAAGCCGGGATATTCAATCTCCTCAAATTCTGCTTCCTTGCCCTCCGTAGCTTTAGCGAAGGAGGGTGATTTTTTGATAAAAAGCCAGATTGAAGAACCAATGGGAGTGACGATTCTACCTTCAATTTTCAACTGTTCTTTCCAGACCGGTGGTAAAGTTTCGGCTG
>Ga0100403_1004239_pt1 | contig 10261 bp, 16 predicted proteins | sample CryGeymet201501t_FD_83663 | JGI IMG/M metagenome (GOLD analysis project Ga0100403, IMG submission 83663) | Groundwater microbial communities from Crystal Geyser aquifers in Utah, USA - Crystal Geyser metaG 2015-01t | ecosystem: Environmental > Aquatic > Deep subsurface > Groundwater | place...
GATAGCTCTCCAAAAATATTGAGTACGCCTTGAGTACCTACTGGTTCAGGATTCTGAGCTGGATTAAGTAGATTAGCAGGTTGCCTACCTCGCAGATGCGCGATAGTGCCAAGCGGGCTACCAATACCAGCTCCGGCAGCAAACGAGTTAATCAGCCGCTTGATATTTTCGGGAGCCTCGAAATCCTGATCCGACAAACCCAGCAGCAACGCTTCCTGCCCTAGCTCTTCAGTACCTTCAACAGTCCCTGCAACCGCGCCGCCTACTGCGCCACGTCGAAGTAGCTCTGCTCCCTTACGAGGAAGCGACGTTCCAGCACGTAACGCTGCTGGAGCACCTACGCCCTTAAATACACGAAGCGCCAATGCGTATTCCGGTAGTATGTCGAGAGCGGCGTAAACAGGTGCTCCGGACAAAGCCTTGAGGCGGGCTACTGTATCATCGGCATTAGCACCCTGGTCTCTCAATTCCCCATAGATGTCCCCCACGCCTATGCCGTAATCAGCTCCAAAAGATGCAGCAACAGCACCGGTAATGCCAGCAGCATTACGTAGCAATTTCTGCTCGGCGAAATTCAGACTTTCGTTTTTGAGGCGTTTGGTAAGTGCCGCTTTGACGCTTTGCTTCCACGCCGCCTTGCTAACCAAAGCGGCAAACGCGGCAAGCGCACCCCCAATAGGAGTACCGGAAGCAGCAGTACCAGCAACGAAACCTGTAACTGCCGCTGCAACAGACTCGATCAAATTCGGGCCTTGTTGTGCAAAATTCGCTACCAGCCAGTCAACGGCACCTTTACTGGAGTCGATATCGGTGAACTCACGTTCGAATGGAGCGGTTTTACGTAGGTCTTCTACTTGTTGCTCGACAATTTTCCCGCCGGTTTCTTCAGCACCAACCGCCTGCAATGCACGGCCTGCCAGCAACTGCATGACATCGACCCCACGCCCAAAGTTACGCGTCGCAAGAGTTTCAAGCGACGGATCGCGTGCATTCTGGATAAGCTGTTTGTAGGACCGCATACCCAGAGGAATGAAATCGTTGTTTGTAGGAAATCCAGTAGGTCTACTATCGAGCAACGTTTCGGATTGCAGTAACGCTTGTGCGTCATCGTCTTTGAACGTTATCCCCTGAACATAGAATTCCTTGCGCGCACGATTGTATCCAATCGAAGGTTCTGGGGATGCCTCGGAAGTAGCGAACTGATTTCGCTGAGCAAGCTGAACACCCGCAGCAGCCAAACCTGCTAAATTATTAGCCGGTGTCGTAAGCGCATCCTGAAAACCAAACGGATTTCCTGATGCTTCAGGCGTGTCTTGAAAACCAAACGGATTTACGATAGGAGACACCATATTAGTAGCCTACATTCAGACCTGCGACAGGTTGTGCAACTGGCGGAAGCGTAATTGGACCAGCCGCAGATTCCTCGATTGTACCCTCGGCTGGAATTACGAATACTTGGTTGCCGCGCTGTAGGTAAGCTATACCCTTGGTAGTGTCGATAGTTAATTTGCCATTCTGTTGTTTGGCCCGCTCTACAGCCAGATTGTATTCGCCTTGCACAATTGAATTCTGAATATCCCGCATGGCGTTGACTAGTGCATCGCCGTATCTCTGTTTGAGGGCTAGTTCATTTTCCATCGCAGCAGACTTGGCGTGTGCAGCACGAGCATTAGGGCTGAACTCTCTGAGTGCCATCGTAGCCAACATTGCCGGAGACACACCTTCCTTCACTTTCTTGCCATTGACAAAGTAGTTATACTTGCCATCTGTACGAGGCTGAATCCCTACCGGGGCTCCCAGGTATTGCGTCAGCACTCCGGCTAACCGGCGAGGATCGTTAGCCGCTGTGAGTTCACGTAGCCCCTGCATTCCTTGTAGATAGGTTTGCTTCTCTGCAACTTGTTGCTGCAATTGAAGCAATCCTGCGTCAATTTTACCAATCGAATCCCGCAACCGGTCAGCCGCTTGGATACCTCCAGCCGTACCGCTACGCATATACACTTGTGCCAATTGCCCCGCTTCGTTACGCTGCCTTGTAAGAAAACTCGTTTGTTGCTGCGCAACTTGTTGTAGCTGCTGCAATTCGAAAGGAATGGTTTGTGGATTGGCAAGGTAGAATTCAGCCAATTGCTTGTTACGTGCCTGAGTCTGCGGAATTTCAAGCGGCGAGCTCGTTCTTGCCAGAATAGTGTCGGTTACCGCAGCTACACTAGTCTTGCTGGCTCCCTTATATTTTTGAATGGCCCGTGTGTAGTCGCCGTTATTTTGCTGGAGATATTGGGCAAACAACTGTGCTGCAAATGGAATGGCTGTATTCGGATCGAGCCGTTGCTTACGAGTCAAACCATGTACATCGGCAATTTGTGCAATACCCAGCCCAAATTTCTCTCCACGAGGAGACACCGCTTTTGGGTTAAACGACGATTCCGTACCAAGCAAGCGCTTGAATATTACGGCGTCAATACCGTTTTGCTGAGCACTCTGAGTAATCAGTGCATCGTATGGTGTAGTTGTAGCATCATATTTCTGCGTTTGTTTGGGAGCAGAAGGAGCAGCCTGAGCCACAGAAGGAGCAGCAGGAGCAGCAGAGGTGCTCAGAGGATATGTATACTGCGGATTAACCCGCTGATACTCCGCACGAGCGACAGGTATTGCTTGTTTATAGTAACTTGACTCCAAACGAGCTATTTCTTTTTTCGTAGCAGCGATCTGAGCCTTGTTACCTACCGGCGTCGGTAAGTAAAACGGACCTTCTAGCTCCCTTAAGCGCATACGAGCTTGACCAAGCTGCGAAAAAAGACCTTCAGGATACTGCAATCCTGCTGACTGCGCAGCAGGAGCAGCCTGAGCCACAGAAGGAGCAGAAGGAGCAGCCTGAGCCACAGAAGGAGCAGCAGGAGCAACAGGAGCAACAGAAGCAACAGGAGTAACAGGAGCATTAGCCAAAGGCAGTGCTTGCCCAGGGGCAATTCCTTGTGCAAACTGAGCTACATCCACAGGCTGAAACGAAGGTAACTGCAACCCAGCTAGATTCTGTTTCAAGTCAGCGATACGATTCTGTTCCTCGGTTGCTAGTTGATTTTGCCGAGCAACACGAATTGCTTCTTCAGCCTGTCGCTGACCTTGACTAACGACGCCGGCATTACCAAGCAGTTGTCCGAAATCCATGAGATTTACCTTCCGCGACTTCTAGCTTCTTCAGTACCAGTAAGGGAGCCAAACAAACTCCCAATATCCAGCGCGCGCTGTCTTGCACGAAGAGCAGCATCGGCATTACTGGCACGCAAACCTGAGAAACTTCCTGTACTATTCGGATACTCCTTCGGCAATGCGTTCAAACCTGCCTGTATGGTGCTTAGCCGCCCAGAAATACCTTGCAGAAGCCCTTGATCGAACGCACTACCTGTATCTCGGGCAGTTGCCAAATCGAAGCGTCGCGCTTCAGCCGTACGAACCGGCCCTTCGAGTCCGCGTAGTCCAGCTTGCTTGGCACGAGCACCGGCTGTTTGTGCTCGTCGAGCACGTTGCAAACCGAAATACTCAGGATCGAAGTATTTGGACTCGCCGATGAGATTTTGTGCTTGCTCCAAACGAAGCGCAAACAAGCCGGCATTATTTTGCTGAAGCGTACGCAATTCCTCGGTCTGCGCATCTAGCAAAGCTCGTTCTGCATCGGTAAGTCCGTCGCCCGCCAAAGCCGATCCAGCAAGATTGCCGGCAGCGCGAAGTGTCAGATCAGCCAGTGCTTTGGGATCGCTGAACTTAGCCGCAATCTCGCCAGGTACTCTCTTGAGTGCCTCAATGAATGACAGCGGCTTATTCGGCGCAGGAACCTGCCCACTCGGAGTAGCAGCAGCTTGGAAAGCACCCGACCCAGTAATCGTTTGCGTGCCGCCCGTAATGGGGTTGAGTGTAGTTAGTTGTAACCCAGTAGACGGCGGCGCATATGCACCTAAACTATAATCAAGTGGAACTCCCGCTGCTGTTGCAGCATTTGCCCCAGCTTGGAAGAACCCCGGATTAGGAGCTTGAAAACCAACACCAGCCGTTGCCGGATTAAATCCACCCGTGGGGAATTGCACTCCCGAGGTAAGACTATAATCTAACCCATCAAATCCTGCTCCTGTCTCCGCGCCGCTAAGAGAGACTGGGAACGTCGTTGCCGGTGCTGCCCCGCCAAAACCTGTTGCCGCCTCACCAGCACCTAGATTCAATCCGGCAGGCGGTTGTCCAATTGCAGAAAACGTGGGTTGCGCAGCGGCAGCAGATGGGGCAGAAATAAAGCCACCAATCCCCCCGCCAATCCCCCCGGTCAAAGCGCCTTTGAGGAAACTACCTCCAAGTACCGCTTGCGAGGCACCCCCTAGTACCGTCCCAACAGCAGCAGACCCAAGTACGCTACCAACTGTTGCGGAGACTCCGAATGTGGCAGCACTAATGCCGAATGAAGTAGCAATGGAGCTGGCAATGACTGGTGCGGCAAAAGGAATTGCTATTGCTGCGGCTACCCCAATAATAGTTTTTACGGCTTTGCTCATTCTACCCTCCTGCAACGCTCCAGAATTGCACGAATTAGTGTATCATCATCCTTCAACGCGAAGTAGTCAAGCAACAACGCTTTCACCTGCTCCGAAGACGCGGTTGTTGGTGCCAACGTTTCCCATCGAAGCTCTGGCGCCCCCGAAACTTCACTCACGCACGGCACCATCACCGGTATCTTCACCGTTTCAGGCACCGCGGGCAAGCTATTGCACCCGGCGAGCAGCAGAGAACAGAGCACCAATCGTCGCAAGTTCATCCTCGCACTTCCCTGGCACCGCCGGCGCCGGCACGCGCTCGACCGCCACAGTCACCTTGGCACGTTTTTGCTGAAGAATTTCTGCTTCCTTCAACGCCTTCTTCGCCCTTTCCTGAGCGCTCTTCGTCGCCTTCTCCAACTTCGTGACTTCCGCGTTTTGCTCCGTGAGCTTCGAGGCAAGCGTCGTGTACGCCGCAATCGCTTCCGCCTTTTTGGCCTGGCACGAGTTCAGCCGGTACGACTGCACACCAAGCGCGAGGCCCAGAGCGACCACAACGCCGACGGCCAGCGGCCAAGGCGAAAACGGAAGCGGGATCATTTCTCACTCAGCGGCATCGTCGTCACCACCCTCAGCACCGCCGTCACTACCGAGATCGTGAGCAGCACCACCGCAACCGTCGAGCTTCCGAACACCGACTGGAGCGATTCTCGCACGAGACCGCTTGCCGCTTCTAACGCACCGAACAACGCGAGCGCCAGCGAGAACCACATCGTTCTGCTTTTCAACGCACCTTTAACCCACTCATTCATCTTCTTCTCCTTGTCGAATCAACATCGTAACCCTCTGTGCCCGCGAAGGTGTCTGGTGTGCCCACTTGCTTTCCAACGCCGCTTCCGCCGCCCCTTCGTAATCGCCCTCGACGATTCGCCCAATCATCGTATGAAACCCCATCAACCCACTAACCCCTAGCTGGTACGCCATATTCAAAAGTCCCCTTCTCACCGGCTCAGGCAGAGCATCAAACGTCGGAAACGCCCGAGTTAGCTCTTCCTCAATCTTCCCAACCAAAAACTCAAGCCAAAACTCTCCCACCTCCTTCGGTATCTTTCCCTTCTTACCCGGATCAACCAGAAACCCATATCCAATCGTCCAGAACCCAAGGCTGTCCTTATACAACGAATCCCGCCAACCTTCGTCATTCTTAAGATCATCAATAACGCTCATCGCCCTTCATCCTCGATGTGGAAATGCCGATCTTCGGCGTCTTTCAAAATTTGCTGCACCTCATCACTCAACATGCGTCCGTACTCGTACCGGAGGACAGCGATGTCGGGCGTGCTCCAGACCTTTCCCTCAAAATCCCGAATTATATATTCACCCTTGTCGTTGACAATTGTGTACTCACAGGAACCACCCACGAGAATCGTTCCCAGTTTCGTTGTCATTTCGCGAACCAGGTAACAAAAGTCGAAATGGCAACAGCGAAGATGATCCATACTACTCGCTCCCAGATTCCAAGCCGGACCAGGCTGGTAGCCGCACTAGTGCGCAATTCCATAATTTTAGCCTCACAGTGTTCCATCCGCTCCCCCAGGCGCTTGTTTTCCTCCATCGTACTCACGAGCCTTTCGTCGAGGCGCGCAAGCGTCATGACCGCTTCAGCCAGCTTGTCAACTTTCGTCTCGATGCGCTGAACGTCGGCCCTTAGAAGTTCCATTGGCATATCAAACCCCGCAACCCACCAGCGTTCGTTGTCGCGCTCCGCTACCCGTCGTTGAAAAAAACCCGCTCTCGGCCATCCCCACCAACGCTATTCCCCCCGAGCCTACCGCAAACGCAGCGGACGTGTGAACGGACACGTCCCCGTTTCCTCCCAGCACCACACCGCCGAGCGGCATCCAGCCGACGTGACGCACGTAGATCGCGGTCGCGCCAAGCGCCATCCCCCCCAAGCCGACAACGGACACCGACGACGGCCCAGAGAATTCCGCAAGCGCAGCACCCGCGAAAATCGCCCCGCCGGCTGCCACCGGGTGTGCCCCACGCTGAGGCGTAGAGGCACCCACAAGCGCGATTCCGCCCGAGGCCGTAGCACTGACCCCAACGGCTGCCACCGCAGCCCCAGCGGTCGAAATACCACCCGCAGCGCCCGGCTGCACTCGTCGCACGAGCCCCGCGATCCCACCAAGCGCAACACCCCCGCTCGCCGCAGATTGCACTTTCCGCTCGGTCGTCGTCGAGCCTGCGAGCGACATTCCGCCCGAGCCGATGACGGACACACTCGATGTGCTCCCATCCGGCAGAATCAAATAACGAGTTGACATTTACGGGGCGAAGACCTGCCAGGGGTTGATGTGAAGTGCTCGCATCTCCGAATCATCCAGAATTCGGTTCCAGGCTAAAACCACAACGAGATCGTCGGTGTAACTGTACGCGCCCAAATTAACGTCTGCGAGAGCCCCAAGCGCAAGATACTCCGTCCCGTCGGACGAGAACGTTACCGTTCCGGTGATACTAGCCGATTGCGACACCCCATCTACATACAATTCGCGCACCACACTTGGCTTCCAGACACCGCCGAAACTGTGCATGTTTCCATCTATCGCGCCTGCCTTTACAGCAACCGTTCCGTTGGCCACGAACATTGCAAGTTGACCGGCAGAATAGCTACCGGAACTGCTCAAATTTGCAGAAAACAAAAACTGATTCACCCCACCGCGAATCGAGAAAAATGGCTTGGACTGCCCCGCACTCGTTGGGTTTCCTATAGCGAAAATACTCACACCGCCGGCATGATCCAGCACAGCGGTCTGTTGACCGAATTGCAACTTGGACGTAGAAGCCGTCGACCAACGAGAAGCTCGGCCCAGCCGGACGACCGTATCCGTTTGCTCGATTGCCTGCGCTTGCAGCCAGCGGCCCGCAACGAAGCCGCCGCGTTGATGTGGCATGCAGGCAAATCTCAGCGACCTGGTAAGCGGATTGCTCCAGTCGATCCCCCGCACGAACTGCGGCTGATTGGTCCAAGACACACGCTGTTTGACTATCGGCATGAATATCAAACCGAAGTGAAGACGACCTCGCTCGTGTAGAGCGCGCCGCTGGTCAGCGCCACGCCAAGGTCGTTCTTGCAGACGATCTTGAACTGATCCGGGCAGTAGCCGAGGGCATTCGTCACGGAAAATGTGCCCTGCTGGATCGTAGTGGTGCTGTTCATCGGAACCGTTCCAAGCACTCTCAAATTCGGCTCATCCGTAGCCGCCGTGCCGGATTCAGGCCCACTCCGAAAGTTCGTCCCATCGAGAGACTCCTTGACGAACACCACCACTTGCTTGTTCCCCGCCGGCACGTTCGTCGTCGCGCACGCTACTTCCACGATAACGTCCTGCGGTTCATTGATCGAGGCATTGTATGCACTCGATACGCAGTATGTCGCCGATGCGAGAGTTGGAAACGATGCGGACGTGAGCGACGTTCGCGCTGACAGTGTTTGCCTGGTCGTGGCCATGTCAATCCGCCGTGATCTTCGGCGTCAGCAGATACTGATCGCCGTTGTTTGCCGGCGTGAAATTCGTCGTCGCCTCCGAGTACATTAAAATCCCACTTACCGCCTGCGTCACGAAATACCCGTAAATCGTCGGATTTGTCGTCAAGGGGCCCGTGAAAGTCCATATTTGCTGGGCATAACTCGCCTCGACGGGAGAGGTTCCCGTATATGCCCACGACACCCCAGATAGAGCTTTCTGCACATAGCCCCCGCCTGTCGCAGCCGTGTACGTCGCCGCCACATCCGTTTCAGCCGGAGTGATGTTCAGCACAAACAGATCGAGCTTCTGATCCTGGCCTGCGGTAGTATTCAGAAACGCCTTGAGCGCCAGAGCTTCGCCTACTGCCGGAACATTGAGTGCCATGATCTCTCCTCAGAAATAGCCAAACTGAACACCAAGCTCTTTGCCCGGCCGTCTTGCAACGGGAATCTCTGCGAGTTTCGCCATTCGCAAATTTCCCGCCAGCGTCGAAATCGCCATTAGATTCGTGCCGTCGTCCTGCACAAGCATGACATCTGCAATGCCCTCATCATTGATTTCCCGGATGATGCCGATACGCTCTTCCGACACGACCCACATCCCTTTGCGCATCTCGCCAAAGAACTTCGGCGCATGCGCACTGACGTGCCCCGCAACAACGACCTTCCTGCGCTTGAAGAAATCGAGAAATCCCATTACTCCACCTCGTAAGTTACATCAACAGCAGTCGTCACCGGAGAACTCAGAATCAACGTCAGAGCTTCTCCCGTGGCCGTCTCAAACCAACCGCGCTCAGCATAGGGCAAAACGAACCCACCATTCGCCGCAACCGGCTTCGCAGATGTAATTGCCGTGCTGTTCGATCCAAGCGACACCGAGACATTCCCCGCCGCAATCACGCACATCGACAGCACTCGAATGATCATTCCAGGCTGTGCAGCAACAATCGGTGTTCCCGTCAAAGAGGAAGTCAAAAATGCCCGCGAAATCAACCATTGGGCATGTAAATTTCCAGACGCGATGCGCGGATTGATCGTTACTGCCATCTCAAATCACCTTCACCGTTGCGCCGGCCGCGGCATCCAGCAACGTCCGCGCCTCTGCGGGCGTCTTGCCCGCGGCAACGAGCGCATCGAGCGCCACCTTCTCCTCGATCATCACCGGCATCGGCGGCGGAGGCGGCGGAATGTCTGCGCCCGTAAAGACCCGAATCACTAGACCATCGAACCAGACGTACTTCGGCCCCAGCAATGCCATGACGGTGTCGTAGTCCCTGATGCCGTAGAGTTTGATCATGACGGCAGCACCTCCACATGCAAACTCCGGGCGGCGGACCAGTCGGCGGCGGAGTCGACGCTTTTGGACAGCACGAGGGTCAAAGTCGTATCAATGGAGGTGTCGATCGAGGTCGAATACGAAGCCGCCAGATCAACTGTAATAGACCCAAAATAGAACCATCCACTCCAGTGTTGGCGATCTTCCCTGCCCATATTTTGCATTGCCCCGATAAGACGTGTATAGACAGTCGTAGTCGGGCTAATCGTACCAATCAAGCCGAACCCGTTAAGCTTAACGGTGTAGCCCTTAGTAGTCGCGCTCGAATTGTTGTCCCCAATGAGCTCCACCCGCAGAAGCCCATTCTTCCCAAGTGCTCCCCCCGGCAGCAAAACCGATGCAGCCGTCACATCCCCAGTAACCCCAACGAATGCCCCAGGCCCAGCAGCGACGATTGGCGTCGGATTGGCCGGAATGTCGAACGAATCGATGCCGGGGACGTAGATGTTGTTGTAGATCGTGCCGATGGTCGTGTTCGTGCTCGACATCACGACCCAGTAGAAACCCGCAACCGAACCCGCATAGGCTGCTCCCGCCGGCAGGAATGTCCAGACGCCGCCATCCAGCGTCGTCGCGTAGGCGATGCCAAGCGTCAGCGCCCCGTTCGCCGCAACGCTACCGCTCGGAGCCAGGCAAATCGGAATGCCGACACTAAGGAGGATGTATGAAGAGTTCACCTTTCCACCAAGACGAGAATTCACAGAAACTGTCATCAGACGTTGCTCCGAGAAACTATTGCAAACCTTGTCACTTGTTGGCACATACTAAATTCGCGCATCGTGGTCTCCATGATGTAGTGGAAAGCCCCGTCCTTTAGAGCGGGGAACAGTTATTTTTAAGTCTCCATCGTAACTGTGATCGTCGCGCCAATGCCAGAAA
>Ga0100403_1004242_pt1 | contig 10257 bp, 12 predicted proteins | sample CryGeymet201501t_FD_83663 | JGI IMG/M metagenome (GOLD analysis project Ga0100403, IMG submission 83663) | Groundwater microbial communities from Crystal Geyser aquifers in Utah, USA - Crystal Geyser metaG 2015-01t | ecosystem: Environmental > Aquatic > Deep subsurface > Groundwater | place...
TATAGTTAGCAAATTCTTGCTCCCAATAAGCCTTAACGGATGTGTCTGTTACATTAGCTACTACTTTTTTACGATAATCTTTGTCAGTGAGCATTCTGTTAATCCCAAGCATGGTTGCTCCTGGATATTCAAGCAATGCCAAAATAGTATTTTGCAAAATATACTGCATTCGGTCTGAAAAACTTTCTTCACCGAATAATTTTTTAAAGGCACTCATAAGACCTGACACCACGAGATGCCTTTTGTCCGGACCAACGTCTTCCATGAGATTAAAAGAAATAGGATTTTCAATATCAAAAGGCGCAAAATACAGCACATCTTTTATTCGATGTTCAGGAACAAATTCCAAAAGGAATTCGGCGGTTTTACCATGGGGATCAATAAAGGCCATTCCCTCGTCATTGTGCAAATCTTGTATGGCCATATTCTCGAGAAGGGTCGATTTTCCCATACCTGTTTTTCCAATCACATAGACGTGACGAGTTCTGTCTTTTGCACGTATGCCAAATTTTGCCCGCTTGTTTCGCGAATCTGTCTCTGCAAAATATGTAATTCTTTCTTCATTTTGCATATCTACAAATAGTATAACATTAGCGGTTTCTTTAATCTATAATCTATCTGTGCTTTTAGCAGTGCACATAATTTTTTAAAGAAAAAAATTACCTACATACACAGTACTAAAAAACCCGGCCACTAAAAAAACAGCCGAGTACAATCTCGTTTTTGTACTTAGTTACTTTCTTCATTATCAAAAAAAACTTCTGTTACTGTATCAACTTCTGTTGCTTTTATATTTTCTCCTCCATCTGCAAAAGCGTAGTTTGTCTCAGTAATGCTTTTTTTGATTCGATGTCCCAATCTACCTGAACGAACATACAGATATGTCATGAGTAACAAAAACATACCAACGATAATAGTTCCTCTGTCTTCCCATATTTTTGGTAAACCAATATAAGGAAGGATTATAAGAAGCAATGATATAAGAAATAGTATTTTGTTTTTTGACATATATTTAAACTTAGTTAATCACAGTATATCTTAAAAAGTTTTATCTTCAAAATCTGACACTGTTAATTCTTGTCCCCAACAAAATCAGTATCCTTTTTTACAGACAATTCCAGCAATATACCCCTATCGATTTTTTAATGCTTCGGCCACCTTATAAATATCTCCCGCACCCATGGTGATTATAATGTCTCCTTTTTTGGTTTTTTCAAAAAGAAAATTTTCTATGTCTTTAAAATCATCAATCGCCACAGCATTACCGCCATTTTTCTTTATTTCATCGGCCAAGATACTACTTGATATACTAGGGTCAAAAGACTCTCTGGCGGCGAAAATAGGGGCAATTACGACCTGATCTACCTTTGATAGACTATCCACAAAATCATTAAAAAGTAACTTTGTTCTACTGTATTCATGAGGATGAAAAGCAATTACAATTCGATGGTTTGGGTATAATTCGCGAGCCCCTAAAAGCGTTGCTAAAATTTCGGTTGGATGGTGCGCGTAGTCATCGTGCACAATTGCACCTGTTGAAAGTTCGCCTATATATTCAAACCGTCTCCATGTCCCCTTAAATTCAAGCAGTCCTTTTTTTATATCATTTTCGGAAGCACCAAAAAATTCTGCCACCCTATATGCGCACCTTGCATCTTTGCGATTATGTTCTCCTGGTACACGCAAATCGTCTTTAACAATATCTACATTAGTGTAATCTATTATTTTTGCAGGTAGACCCTTGATTACTTTTGCAACACTACCGTTATTTGGATCACAAACTATTGCTCCATCTGCAGGAACCTTTTGTGCCAATTCCCGAAATGCATCTTCTATATCAGATAAATCTTTGTAATAATCCAAATGGTCTTCTTCTATATTCGTGATAACCAATACAAAAGGATTAACATTCAAAAAAGATCTCCTGTATTCACATGCTTCAATGACAAACAAATCACTCTTGCCTTCTCTATAATTTGTATAATGTTCTACTCCGTCCGTTGTTTCTTTTACCAAAGATCCAACTATCATATATGGGTCGAGCCCACTGGATTCCAGGACCTTTGCGGTCATCGCCGTTGTTGTAGTTTTACCATGAGTTCCCGACACCGCAATTGTTCTGTGTCCCGACGTCATTACACCGAGCATTTCTGGATATGTTTTTATTTCTATTTTTCTGTTTTGCGCCTCTATTAATTCTGGATTGTCCTTTGAGATAGCGATCGTATAAATAACCATATCTGTATTTTCTGGGATATTTTTTGCATCCGCACCGATAGAAATAGTCATACCTTCATTTTGAAGAGCGATAGTAATTTCTGATTCTGATCTATCTGACCCAGATACAGTCGATCCTTTTGACATGCACATTCGAGCCATAGCAGATATACCTATTCCGCCAATACCTATAAAGTGAATTTTTTTGTCTTTAACATCCATAGCTATATCATATATGAAATTGCTATATAAAAAAAGCACCCGCATCGCCTATTGGCAAATGCGGGGCTGGGGTGAGTGGAGATATCAGGTAGATCAAGCAGCAACTGTAACAAGCCCCAAGCAGGTTACGCACACATCATCCCCACAACCACTGCATCGAGGACAAGGTTGGCTGGGTAGAGCAACTTCTGTCTTGAAGTCCGCTGGACATTCATGTTGCGTCTCCATCCCAACTTGGACTCTGACACCACATTTCAAACACGGTGTGCAACAACTGTGACCTTCGCTACTCGAAAGATGGCAAGGGCAACTGCACTCATACACTTCTCTAATTTGATGCATGATCTTTTCTCCTCTGGTTATTATTTTCCTACCCGTACAGATTCATATTAATAATACAACTATATATACAAAAATGCAATAGTATTGGGTAATAGATTTTTACCGGGTGGGTTTTTGGCGTAGCCAAAAACCCACCCTCCATACCACTCCGCTCATACTACTTCAACTTCCCCACCTCCTTTAGAAAGATATCATTCCTTTCATATTCATTATTGAATTCCCCAAAAGAAGCGAATGCTGGCGAAAACAATAGGACATCCCCTCTTTTGATTACTTTTCCAGCCTCCTTCACTGCATCGGGTAGATTGAATGCATGAAAATAACTTACACCTTTTTCTCGCAAACCCCTGTCAATCAACCTATCAGTTCCGGACCCGGGCAATAAGATTACCTTTCTTGTTGTTTCCGATATTTTTTCTATCATTTTATCTAATGGTAACCCCTTATCGGCGCCTCCTATTATCAAAACAATATCTCCATTATCTTTTAGTGCATTGAGCGCTGCCATTGTCGCATCCGGAGTTGTTGCGTTATTATCGTTATAGATTTTTATTCCATCAAAATCTCTCACGAATTGCAGACGCCCTTCGACCGGCTCCATGTTTTCAAAACTTTTTTTGATATTATCCGTTTCTATTCCAACTGACCGCAGAGCGGTAAAAGCAAGTGACGCATTGTATTGATTATGTCTGCCAGGTAATTTTAGATTCAATTTTGTAACATCATCTAATACATCGATTACTATGGCTTTTTTTGTATAATCACTATATCTTGATTCGATTTCAGATTCCGCCTGTTTACCCAAAATAAAGACATCTCCTTCTTTTTGATTAAGAAAAATATTTGCTTTATCTTTTATATACATATCCATACTATCTTTGTAATAGTTCATATGGTCTGCAAAAATTGTTGTAAAGACAGCAATATTAGGGCTAATACCTTTTGTACCAAATCCCTGCAATTGCCATGAGTCTAATTCGAGCACAATAAAGTCGCCAGTTTTTACTTCTGGTAACATCGCAAGTGTCGAAACCCCCCTGATATTTCCACCCAAAAATACATTGCCGGAAACATTGCCATTTAATCCTTCATAAATAAACTGCGTCACGGTCGACTTACCTCTTGTCCCTGTAATCCCAATTACTGTGACATCCTCAGGTAATAGAGAGCAAAATAATGCAGTGCTCATCTCAACTGGAATATTATTTTTTTCAGCTTCTTTGATATAGATATTATCAAGAGGAACTCCAGCACCTTTTAGAATAAAGTCTCTATCTCTGAAATCCTCCAGCCTATGTTCACCTAATGTGAATTTTATATTAGGAAAATCAGATAACTGATCCAGACTACTCTGCAATTGCTCTTTTGTTTTAAGATCAGTAACAATCAAGTCAGCACCCTGCTCTGCAAGAAACTTAACATCACCTACTCCACGCCCTAAAAGCCCAAGGCCCATTACGGTTATTTTTTTCCCATTAAAGTATTCTTTGTGGTTCATATCCTAAGTATATATAAAAAAGCTAAAAACAAAAATCATAGAATTTCTAATTTGTGCAACACCTCATTCAAACGGTGATATGTGTTAGATGGAAAATTATAAATATCAAACCACTTCGCTTCACTTACTTCGTTTTCATCAATACTTAACTCTCCGCCATTATATGTAGCCGTACAGATTCCAACAGTATCTCTCTTGTACAGACTTGTATTTTTATAAGTATATTTGAATTCTACATTCGAAACACATAGCCCACTTTCCTCGAAGCATTCCCTCTTTGCAGCCTCTACATAGTCCTCGCCTTTATTAACATTACCACCTGGCGGAGTCCACCATTTTGGTCCATATTTCAATTTCACTAACAAAACCCTTCCTTCATTAACTACTACGCAAATGACCCCACAAGTCCTTGGTCGTAAAACGAACCAATACAGTGTGCGAAATGGTTGCGCAAAAATATAGAAATACTTTTTAAAATATCGATACATATCGTTTCTTATACTAAACTGCAACATCCAATGTTGCAGTTATATTTTTTTATCATATTCAATCGCTTTTTGAAATTCTTTATTTTTTAGGATATCTATTAATGTTTGATCAGCAAATTCCTTTAACGAATTATTGTCTTTAAATTGTTCAGTTACAATGTTATGATCTAAAAATATTTGATTCTGTTTACTAATTTTTGTTTTTTTATTAATAATGGAGTCCCAGCTCGACCATACAAACTGCAACATTGGATGTTGCAGTTTGTGTATTTTAAAATTTAAATTCACATATACAAATAGCCTGAGAAGGTAACGGTTATCGTCAGCATGTATTGATTTAAATCTTCCTTGAAATAAGCTTCCCGACCTGTCATATTTCGCATTAAAATATTTTGTATAACTATTTTGAACTTTTTGCATAAATTTTGATATACCACCATCAACATTCTGCTTTAAAATGAAGTGAAAATGATTAGGTAATACACAAAACGATACAAAAGTAACCAATGGCTCTTTGTCCTCATCTCTATTTTTTGGAAGTTTCGATCTAAATATTCCACCCTTACTTTCATGATTATTTAACATAACCAATGTTTCAATAAAACGTTTAAAATCATCCTGATCCTCAAAAATCATTCTCTTATCGACACCTCTGTTATAAACGTGATATATCTCATTATTAACCAAAGATGTTTTTCTCATATATCAATATTATATATCCGAGATAAAAAACTGCAACATCGGATGTTGCAGTTTTTTATCTTTTAGTTATTATTACACCCTACAAAACCTCAATATGTAATGTATTTGTTATGGTATCTTTTTTGTTAAATGGCATTCCAGACATTACAACTAATTTATCTCCCTTTTTGGCCATTTTCTTTTTAAGCAAGTAATTTTTAACAATTTTTACCGCTTCGGACATATGCTCTTTTCCATCTATTAGAACAGGCGCGCATCCATAAGTTAGAGCTAATTTGTTGTATGTATTTTCATTAGGGGTAAAAGCCAAAATATCTTGTTCCGGCTTATATCGTGAAATCATTCTTGCAGTAAAACCAGACTCGGTCAGAGCAACAATATACCCAGCTCCAATATCATGAGCAATATTCACAGCCGAACCAGTCAAAGAATCCACTGTATCAAGCTCACCTCCATTATCTTCATTTAGAGCTAATCTGAATGGATAGTTATCTTCAATTTCATTTGCAATCTTTGCCATCATGGTTACTGCCTCAACAGGGTAATCACCTAACGTACTCTCCTCTGAAAGCATAACAGCATCAGTTCCATCCAATATCGCATTGGCAACATCAGACACTTCGGCACGAGTAGGTACTGGTGATTTTATCATTGACTCGAGCATCTGGGTTGCGGTAATCACAGGTTTACCCAAAATATTACACGTATCAATAATCCTCTTTTGGATCAACGGTACTTTTTCTGCTGGTATCTCTATAGCAAGGTCCCCTCTGGCAATCATAATCCCATCTGAGGCAAGGATTATTTCATCCAAGTTCTCTATTGCTTCTTCTGTTTCAATTTTTGAAATAACCTGAGCTTTTGATTTTTTAAGCTTTAAAATCCTTTTTAATTCAACCACATCTTCAGCACGTCTAACGAATGAAAGCGCAACGTAATCTACTTTGTTTTTTACACCAAAATCAATATCTTTTCGATCTTTTTCTGTAAGAGAACTGGTCTTAAGATATGCGCCAGGCAAGTTAACTCCACGTCGCCCTTTTGTGTCACCTCCAATTATAACCTTACATTTTATTTCATTCCCTTTTATGGAAACAACCTGTAATTCCTTTTTTCCATCATCAACTAACACCTTTCCACCTACCTTTAATTCTTTGTTTAAAGTTGGATAGTTAACATGCACACGATCTACTGTCCCCACAAAAGTCTCACCTGTTACCAAAGTAATAAATTTACCGGATACCAACTGAACTCTCTCTGTATCGAACTCTCCGATTCTGATTTTGGGACCAGAAAGGTCTTGGAGAATTGCGAGAGGTTGCCCTGTCTTTTTGATAACTTTTTTAAAATTATCTACTTTTGTTTGATGTTCTGACCAATCTCCATGCGAAAAATTAAGACGCATAACATTGAGTCCTGCCAAAACCAATTTGGTAAGCATTTCTTCACTCTCTGTAACCGGACCTATTGTTGCTACTATTTTTGTTTTTTTTCTCATTTCTATTTGTTAAATTCATTTAATACCTCTTCTAATATGTCTATATCTTTTTCTGAAAATGGATGACATGGTAAAAGTCTAAAATTTTTACGAAGCCAAGCAATCTGATATTCTATCTCACTACTGCTAATTCCCCTATTTGATCTCAAAAAAGGACTAAATAATCCATCGAGCATCGTCCATCTCTCCCGACTCAGACTAAGACTCGAGTATAGTTTTAACCTCACTTCATTTTCCCATTTGTATTTTGATATTCCTTCTGGACTACTGCTGAAAAAACCCATATTATCTGATTTAGACTATTAAAACAACCCAAAAAGCTTTGCCATAAATATAACATACAATGACAAATATCCAGCCCCTTCCCACATATATATTGTTTTTGATGTTCCTGAGATAACAAAAATGAGGGTGGCAATAACGACAGCAGGAAGTCCTAATGTTAAGGTGAGACCCTCAACTGGAAGCGCATGGAAAATTCCTGGTAATCCAATCACAACAAAGGTATTGAATATATTTGATCCGAGGATATTTCCTACAGCAATTTCAGGCTTCCCCTTCATGGCAGACCGAACAGAAACCAAAAGCTCCGGCAAAGAAGTACCTATTGCAACAGCAGAAATACCAATAACAGAAACACCAATATTTAGAATGTATGACAATCTCGTCACGGATTCAACAAGATAGTTAGCACCAAGCAACAAAAGGAGCGCCCCCACAACAAGCAACAGAGCATCTTTGAAAGATATTTTTGGAAGCCATCCGAACATCGCTCGCTTTATCAATTTTCCTTCTATTGGGTTCCCTTCTATGGCTGGGTCAATGACGGCCTCAATTTCTGTCTTTTGTTCGAATATGACATACAAGAGATAGATAATGTAGTTAAGAAACAACACAATTGCCTCAGGGCGTGTGATTATTCCATCAAAACTAACCACTACAAGAAGAAGCATCGATAGTGCAAGCAATGGCAAGTCGAGATCAATCAAATCTTTCTTTACGATAATTCTGCGTGCAAAAACAGAAACCACACCAACAACTAAAAGAATGTTCGCAATATTTGATCCAACTCCATTTGCGACAACCAGTTCAGGAGCTCCTTTCAAAATAGCAACAAATGATGATATTAATTCTGGAAAAGATGTTCCCGCTGCCACAATCGTCACACCGATAACAAAAGGAGAAATTCCCATCGAAAGACCAATCCTTTCTGAACTGTCCAAAAACCAATCTGCCCCCTTTACCAAAGCAACTAATGAAACAGCGAAAACAACTGACCAAAATAATATAAGCATAATAAAAATTAATTAACCTATCTATACTAACATTTTGAATATAAAATTAAAGGGCCGGCACGCGTATTCGCACACCGGCCCCATATAGCATTCCCTTATCGCTTAAAAACCAAAGCAAGTATTGCCAAGATTGCAATAATAAAGAAACCTGCGATGTACCCACAAGCCCTTGTGGCCCAACTTTGTTTTTTAATACGAAAGCACAATAACATCACCAGCAACAAGGCTAGGATGATCAAAACGAACCGAACGAGTCCTATGTGGTAAATATGATACCGACACAGGATCCAAAATTCTTCTAAGCTCATAATTTCCTTTTTTTGAGCGTTCAAGATTTCTTCCGCTAGACAGCATACCATTATTTTAAAATAGGTTATCCCCAATTTGCCTTCGGCAAATTGGGGATAACTAATACAAAAAAACACCTCCGCGGTGTCTTTCTAAATTACATTAGTTATAACTATACTTTACTTTGTGCGCGTGCCAAGAGTCGAACTTGGGACCTTTCGAGTATCAGTCGAATGCTCTAACCAGCTGAGCTACACGCGCATAATATTTTTTGACCGTATGAGTAAATTATCAGAAAATTGACAAAGTTACAAGCATATAACGATTTTGCCGGCGCCTCGAGGATCGAGACGCCGGCGTGTTCATTCGCTGAGAGAGGCAAATTCCCCCAGTATGCCTTCTTGCTCTTCAGCTCGAAGACCTTGTCCTCTCGGCCCCCTGATTATAATTCTGGAGGCATCAAGAACAGTGGGTGGAACTTCGTTTTTCCAGTATACCGAAACATAACACCACTCCAGCGCTCCTTTCAGACCCTGCATCAAAGCCACTGAGGCTTCGGTGTCAGGGTGCTTCTGCGCCCAATTTTCGGCCTCCGCCACAAAGGCATCTGACAAGTTTGGGCAATTGGGCCGAAGTGCCTTTGACAAAGTACCCCAGTCCTCAACCGTTTCCAACTTCGGATTACCGGCAGGTAAAACGAAATCAACGAGGAAAGGGGTGGAGAACAAAAGGGCAATAAGGGCAATAAGGGCAAGCGTCCAAAGGATACTATTTTTCATCGTTTTTCTCCTAAAAAGAGATGCTGGTGGTATTGCTTTACGTCTGTCGAAACAGACCCTACCTTCTATTATATCATAATGATGGTTTTTGTCAACCAACACGTAAGGCACTCTCAACTTCCAATCTTCTCCCCAGGTACCCCCTCGAGGAATCTTTCGTATGAAAGCAAAGCCGATGACGTAGAAGACGCCACCGGCTGATACAGAACAAGATCAGGTCTTGCCCAGGACTAAGGCCCAGGCCTTATCAATGTGAGGCTGGGTTTTAACAACCCATTCACTGTGCCCGTATTTTGGACCGCCTCCATTATGGATCCTGATTATATCCTCAACGGTTGGCACATGACCTAATTTACCTTTGGATGCCCAGCGATTCATATAGCATCTAAAGATATAATAGCTTACCATGATGTGGGTACCGAGTATGTTCTCGGACTTACCACCTAAACTTTCATTGAGGATGAGGAGCCCAGAGGCATATGTATTGTCCTTGTTTTCTGACGCCCAAACCAAGGCATCAGTAAGGTAGTCCTGCCGTATCTGGACATAACCATAGGACATATCCTCCTTGTCCAAATCACCAATAGCCACGAGACTCCCGGATGATTCGAGTTGAGAGACAAGATGAAAGACTTGTCGCCAGTCTTCTTCGCTACTTACCCTCTTTTCAAGCTGTGCAAAAGCAGAGTTGGTAAAGATAATTGACAAGATAACCAGAAACATGATGATTAAAAATCTATGCATTTTTAAGGTGCTCCGTTTGGGTTTTTCAAATTTTTCAACATATATCAAAAACACCTCAACAGGTGTTTGTCTTTTTTTATTATATCATATTAATAATAAAAAATCAATGTCTATACTGCCCTACGCAGCCTCTTCATGTAACTTTTGGTAATCCTCTTCTAAAAAAATATCGTGCTGCATCATA
>Ga0100403_1004244_pt1 | contig 10256 bp, 8 predicted proteins | sample CryGeymet201501t_FD_83663 | JGI IMG/M metagenome (GOLD analysis project Ga0100403, IMG submission 83663) | Groundwater microbial communities from Crystal Geyser aquifers in Utah, USA - Crystal Geyser metaG 2015-01t | ecosystem: Environmental > Aquatic > Deep subsurface > Groundwater | place: USA...
CGCCCCCCGGCTCGCACTTGCCGCTCGCGAAGCTCTGCATGGACGCGGGCTGCCACGTGTACGTCTAGAAGCCGATGACGCCGTCGCTCAAGGACACGAAGGCGCTCCTCGCGTACGCCGACGAGAAGAAGAAGAAGGTCACGATCGGCTACAATTACTTGTTCGACCCGGCGGCGCTCGAGATCCGCGGGCTCGTGAAGAGCGGGCAGCTCGGCGAGATCGTCCACGTCGAGAGCATCTACGGCTACGGCCTCGCGGGCCCGTACGGCTCGGCGATCCTCGCGGATCCCAACCACTGGGTCTTGAAGCTGCCGGGGCAGCTCTATCACAACAACATCGATCACCTTCTTTGCCGCACGCTCGACTTCTTCGCCGACGACGAGCCGGACGTGCAAGCGTGGGGCTGGGTCCAGCGCGAGCCGAAGTTCGGCGACGATCGCGACAAGATGGTCGACGAGCTTCGCATCTTCATCCGCGGGAAGAAGACGACGATGTTCGGCACGTTCTCGTCGCACGTGAAGCCGGTGTCGCAGCTCATGACGGTGTACGGCACGAAGAACATCGCGCACGTCGACTACAACTCGCGCACGGTCACGCTCGAGCCGAACGGATCGCTCCCGAGCGCGATTGGACGCCTGGTGCCCGCGTTCGACAACGCGATGGCGTACGCGAAGGCAGGGATCGTTAACGCGAAGAAGTTCGCGCAGTCGGAGTTTCACTACTTCGCGAGCATCAACAAATTGTTCCGCCTCTTCTACGCGAGCATCACCGACGGCGCGCCGCTGCCGATCAGCTACCGCGACATCACGCGCGTCTCTGCGGCGCTCGAAGAGATCATCCGCCGCGTTCCGCCGGGAGGTTCGCGATGAAGGTGCTGGTGACGGGAGGGACCGGATTTCTCGGCGCGTCGGTGATCGAGCGATTGCTCGCGCGTGGCGAGCGCGATTTGCGCGTGCTCGTTCGTTCGACGAGCAAGACGGCGCGGCTCGAAGCGGTGCTCGCGAAGTATCCAGACGCGAAGGTCGAGAAGTTCGTCGGCAGCTTGGCCACCGTCGAAGCGGCGGCTGCTGCGCTCGACGGTTGCGGCGTCGTCTATCACCTCGCGGCTTCGCTCCTCGGCGCGCCCGCGGACATGTTCCTCAACACGGTCGTCACGACGCGCAACTTGCTCGAAGCGATGCGCGCGAAGACGAACGGCACGGCACCGAAGCTCGTTCATTGCTCGAGCTTCGGTGTCTATGGAGTGGCGGAGGCACCGCGCGGCGCCGTCGTCGACGAGAAGACGCCGCTCGAAGCGCACCCCGAGCAGCGAGACAACTACTCGCACGCGAAGCTCCGGCAAGAAAAGCTCGTGTGGGAGTACCACCAGAAGTACAAGATCCCCGTCGTCGTCCTACGGCCGGGCGTCATCTACGGGCCTGCGGGCGGCGCGTTTTCGGCGCGCGTCGGTTTGAATCTGTTCGGAGTGTTCTTGCACCTCGGCGGGGACAACGTCTTGCCGCTGACGTACGTCGACAACTGCGCGGACGCGATCGTCGTCGCGGGGCAGAATCCGCGCGCCGTCGGCGAGGCGTACAACGTCGTCGACGACGACCTCGTGACCGCGTCGGCTTACCTGAACGCGTACAAGAAGAACGTGAAGAGCGTGACGTCCGTGCGCGTGCCGTATCCGGTGCTCGAGGCGATCAGCGTGCTCGTGAAGGGCTACAACAAGTGGTCCAAGGGGCAGCTTCCCGCCATCTTCACGCCGTACAAATCGAAGACGTCGTGGGGCGGAAACCGCTTCGACAACTCGAAGCTGAAGTCGCTCGGTTGGCAGCCGATCGTGTCGACGAAGGACGGGCTCGCGCGGGCGTTCGAAGATTTGCGGCAGCGCGAGGCGCGGGCGTAATCGGATCTTCGATTTCGAAGAGCGGATTTTCGATTTCGAAGAGCGGATCTTCGGACGGTCGCGTTGGATCTTCCGCGCATCGCGCGGGATCTTCCGCGCAGCCCGCGGGATCTTCCGCGCGTCGCACGGAAGACCCCGCGCGTCGCGCGGAAGATTCCGCGCCGTCGCGGTCTATTCGCCTTCGTAGAGCCGAAGATACGCGTCCGTCATCCGCTCGAGCGAGAAGCGCTCGTGCGCGTAGTTTCTCGCCGCTTCGGCGCGGCGCTTTCGCAATCCGAGATCGTCGCGGAGCTTCCTGTATTCGCGCGTGAGCGACGCCGCGTCGCCCGCGTCGACGAGCGCGCCGACGCTGTCCGGGACGATGCTCGCGAGCGCGCCGACGCGCGTCGCGACGACAGGCAATGCGCACGACATCGCTTCGGCCACCGCCAACGGCAATCCCTCGGTGTCCGACGTGAGCGTGAACGCATCCATCGCCGCGAGCTGCGCGGGCACGTCGGAGCGCGCGCCGGCGAGCACGACGTACTTCGCAAGGTCCTTCGGGATCTGCGCTTCGATCTCGCCGCGCGACTTCCCTTCCCCGACCAAGAGCAAGCGCGTCTTCTCTCCGAGGAGCGGCGCCATCGCGCGGACGCAGAGCGCGTAGTTCTTCTCGGGCACCAGCCGTCCCACCGACCCGACCACGAACGCGTCCTCGGGAATCCCGTGCTCCGCGCGTACGCGCGCGCGCGCCTCGGCGTTCGGCGCGAACGCTTCGAGCGGGATGCCGTTCGGGATGACGCGCAGCACGCGCCGCGGGACGTGCTCGCGCGTGCGCGCGACCTCCGCGGTCTCCTCGGACACGGCGACGAACGCGGACAAGAGTTGCACGTTCGCGCGCGCGAACGCGCTCGCTTTGCCGACGTAGCCGCTCTCGCCGTGCTTCGTGTGCACGACGCGTCGAACGCCGACGAGCCGCGCGGTCGTCGCCGCGTACACGAACGGCGCCTGGTTGTGTGTGTGGACCACGTCCGGCCCGAGCGATCGCAGCATCGCCGCCATCCGCAAGAACACGAGACCGCTGGCGCGGCTCGTCCGCGTCACGTCGTGCACCGGAATGCCGTCGAACTCGCGCCGAAGCTCGCCGCCCGGCGTGAGCGAGATGACGTGCACGTCGTGGCCGCGCCTCGCGAGCTCGCGCGACAAATTCAAGATGAGGCGCTCTTGCCCTCCGATGTTCAGCGTGAGGACGACGTGCACGATGCGCATGCGCGCGCATCTATACCCGAGTTGCCGCGGTGGCGCCCGCCCGTATACTGCGGCCGCGTGGAGCTCTGGAAGATTGATCCGCAGCGCGCACCGGGACCGCTCCGGAAGATCGCGAACAAAGAGATTCACCTCTGGCTCGGCGCGTGGCTCGCCGATCGCGCGCGCCGCATGCGGATGCCGCGGATCGAAGGCAAGCGGCACCTCCTCTTCGCGATTTGCGATCATTACGAACCGCTCCTCGGCGAGGCGCCGATGGAGCAAGGCATCGCGCGCGTCGCCGCGTGGCGCGAGCGCTACCCGAAGCTCGAGCGCTTCCGCGATTCGACCGGCCGTCCGCCGCGCCACTCCTATTTCTTCCCGGGTGAACAATACGACCCGCGCCTGATCGAGCCGATCGCCGAGCTCGTCGAAAGAGGATTCGGCGAGTTCGAGGTGCACCTCCACCACGACGGCGACACGCGGCAGACGCTCGCCGCGTCGCTGAAGAAGACGACCGACGATCTCGGTCGCCACGGCGTGATGTCGAAGAAGAACGGCCAGTGGGCTTGGTCGTTCATCCACGGCAACTGGTGCCTCTCGAACAGCCGTCGCGACGGCAAGTGGTGCGGCGTCGACGACGAGATGGAGCTCCTCTACGAGCTCGGCTGCTATGCCTACTTCACGTTCCCGAGCGCGCCGAGCGAGACGCAGCCCGGCATCGTGAACTCGATCTATTACGTGCGCGGCGACGTCGCGCGGCGGCGCGCGTACGAAGACGGCGAGGCGGTGCACGTCGGGTCTGCGAAGCAAGAGCGGCTGCTCCTCATCGAGGGACCGCTCGCGCTGTCCTTCCGTCCGAATTCGGCGCGCGTGCGGATCGAAGCGGGGACGCTCGACGCGGGCGATCCGCCGACCGCGCCGCGCCTCGACACGTGGGTCTCGCAGAACGTGCACGTCGAAGGACGGCCGGAGTGGACGTTCGTGAAGGTGCACACGCACGGCGCGCCGGAAGCGAACGCCGAAGCGATGCTCGGCGAGAAGATCCACCGCTTCCACGAAGCGATCGCAAAGTACAACGACGGGACGCAGTGGGACCTCCACTACGTAACGGCGCGCGAGATGTACAACGTGGCGCGCGCGGCCATGGACGGGCGGAGTGGCAATCCGGCCGACTACTACGACTACGAAATCCCGCCGCCCGATCGCGCGCGTCGCTGAGGCACGAAGGGCACACCGCGCCGCCGAATTCTGGCGTTTCGGCGCCTTGTAAGCGTCTGGGTTTGCGCTAGCCTCCGGCACCATGCGTCTCGTCGCTTTCGGAGTGGGCTACGTCGGTCTCGTCACCGGGACCGGCTTGAGTGAGCTTGGACACGACGTCCTCTGCGTCGACATCGACCCGGAGCGCGTCCAAAAGCTCAAAGACGGAATCATCCCGATTTACGAGCCGGGCCTCACCGATCTCGTGAAGCGCAACGAGCGCAACAAGCGCCTGTCGTTCGCGACGGAAGTGACGCCGCCCTTCGACGAGGCGGACGTCTACTTCATCGCGGTCGGCACGCCGCAGGGCGAGAGCGGCGCGGCGGACGTCAGCGCGGTGTTCGCGGCGGCGGAGCAGATCAAGAAGATCGCGAAGAAGCCGGCGCTCGTCGCCATGAAGAGCACGGTGCCGGTCGGCACGTGCGACGCCGTGCAAGAGAAGCTCAAGGGCTCGAAGGTGAACCTCGAGGTCGTCTCGAACCCGGAGTTCTTGAAGGAGGGCACCGCGGTCCAGGACTTCTTCCGTCCCGATCGCATCGTCCTCGGCGCGCGCACCGAGTCGGCGAAGCAGACGCTTCGCGATTTGTACGCGCCGCTCCAGCTCTCGGGCGAGCGCGTCGTCGTGACCGATCCGCGATCGAGTGAGCTCATCAAGTACGCGTCGAACACGATGCTCGCGATTCGCGTGTCGTTCATGAACGAGCTGTCGCGCCTCTGCCACGCGACGGGCGCGGACATCCACTCGGTGCGCCTCGGAATGGGCTCGGACTCGCGCATCGGCAAGCGCTTCCTCTACGCGGGCCCGGGCTACGGCGGGTCGTGCTTCCCGAAGGACGTGCAGGCGCTCACGGCGCTCGGCAAGGCGCGCGGCGTTCAGATGCGCCTCGCCGAAGCCGCGCACCTCGCGAACGAAGAGCAGGCGGTGTTCCTCGCGCAGCTCGTCGAGAAATCGATCGGCGATTTGAACGGCAAGAAGGTCGCGATCTGGGGCCTCGCGTTCAAGCCGGAGACCGACGACATCCGCGAAGCGCCGTCGCTGAAGCTCACGAAGGCGCTCGTCGATCGCGGCGCGAGCGTGCGCGGTCACGATCCGGAAGCGGGCCCGAACTTCGCGAAGGCGACCGCGTCGTACGGCGACAAAGTGAAGGTCACCGATCGCGATTACGACGCGCTCGAAGGATGCGACGCGCTCGTTCTCTTGACCGAGTGGCGCAGCTACCTCGCGCCGAGCTTCGCGGAGATCAAGAAGCGCCTGCGCGGCTCGATGCCGCCGGTCGTCGACGCGCGCAACGTCTGGCGCCCGGCGGACGTTCAAAAGGCCGGCCTGCATTACCAAGGCATCGGCGTCGCCGTTCACGCGTCGAATCCCGCCGAATAGCGCGCGATGCGCAAGCTCGTCCTCATCGTTTGCGTGCTGCTCGTCGCCGCATGCAAGGGCGGATGTGCGCGCCGAATCGCCGGCGGTAGCAAGCCGGTCGAGCCCGGCGTCGCCCCGCCGCCCGTCACCGTTGGGCCGACGAACGCGATCGTCGACGCGCACCCGCGCATCTGGATCACGCCGACGGACCTCCCTCGGTTGCGGAGCTGGGCGAACGACAAGAACCCGGTGTGGAAGGACGGCCTGTCGAAGGCGCTCGCGCAGGCGATCGAGATCTACGACAAGGAGTTCTACCCGGGCGGGCAGCCGAACCCGAAGTTGCCGGACGACGGCATCGACAACTGGGTCGCGCGCAACACCGAGGCGTACGCCGAGCTCTTCGCGTTCATGTCTCTCGTCGATCCGAGCGAGGCCGCGCGCCCGAAGCACGCGGAGCGCGCTCGCAATCTCCTCATGCACGTCATCCGCGAGGCCGCGAAGGGGCGCGCCGGCGACAAGCCGGAGCCGTTCCGCGGCGGAGCGTTCGCGACGTACAACCGCGCGAGCGCGTGGGGCGAAGCGTTCGGGCTGACCGTCGATTGGATTTACCCGTCGCTCACCGCGGAAGACAAAGCGCTCATTCGCAAAGTCTTCATGCGCTGGGCGGACGAGTGCGTCCGCGCGGCGACGTCGAACGAGGAGCACCCGCAGCCGATCGGCGTCGTGAACGACTCGAGCTTGCTCGCGGACAAGAAGCGGCTGCGCGTCGCCGCGAACAACTACTACACGGCGCACATGCGCCAGCTCGTCTTGTATTCGCTGGCGCTCGACGACGCGGACGATCCGCCGAACGACGCGAGCGCGCCGGTGAACAAGCTCGGCAACACGCTGCGCAGCTACTTGGACAACGCGATCGGCGCGTGGCTCTACCAGCAGTACGCGATCTACGAGGACGCGGCGGTCGCCGGTCCGGCGCTCGGCGTGAAGCCGGACGGCCTCGGCCCCGCGAGCGGCGGTTTGTCGCCCGAAGGATTCTTGTATGGTGCATCCGTCGGATCGCTGCACGTCGCGCTGCTCGCGCTCGAGAAGGCGGGCCACCGCGATCCGCGCAAGTACGGCCCGCAGATCCGGATGATCGACAGCCCGTACTGGGACAAGGTCACCGACTCGATCCTGCATTCGCTCGTCGCCGAGCCGGCGCTCGTGCCGAAAGAGGAGTACATCGGGCCCGTCTATCAAATGGCGGCGTACGGCGACACGCTGCGCTTCTGGCTGATTCCGGATTTCGCGGCGCTCTTCTCGTCGATCGCGATCCACGACGCGATGACCGGGAACAAGGCGCGCTTGGAGAAAGTGCGCTGGCTCGCGATCAACGCCGTCGAAGGGACGGCCGCGGGGCTCGCGAAGCGCGTCGCGGGGATCACCGGCAACAGCACGATCACGCTGTCGCTCCTCTATTTCATGGCGCTCGATCCGGACTTGCCGGCGCCGGCGGATCCGCGGCCGTCGATGCCGACGGTGTTCTTCGATCGCCCGCTCGGGCGGCTCATCGCGCGCACGCAGTGGGGGCCGAACGGGACGATGTTCGACTCCAAGTGCTCGTGGTCGACGATCGGTCACCAGCACGGCGACTGCGGCGAGTTCGAGATGTGGCGCAAGGGCGAGTGGCTCGTCAAAGAGCGCACGGGCTACGCGAACGATCTCGACGTCATCACGCCCGAGTACCACAACGTGCTCGCGATCCAGAACGCGGTGTCGAGCGGCGCGCCGAAGCCGAAGAACCTGCAGTGGTTCGAGGAAGGCATCTGGACGCGCGGCGGGCAGTACGGGCTCGCGCTCAACCTCGGCGATCCGACGGTGCACGTGAGCACCGGCACCGGCTGGGCGTACGCGCAAGCGGACGCCACGAACCTCTACAACCGCGCGGGCGGCGGCGGCGACGACGCGACCGACGTTACGCACGCGAGTCGATCGATCGCGTGGCTGCAGCCGGACTTCATCGTCGTCTACGACCGCGCGACGACGAAGAGCGACAAGCGCTTCAAGCGTTTTCACCTCGTGACGACCGGCGATCCCGACGTCAAAGGACAGCTCGGGACGTTCACGACGCCGAAGGGGCAGCGCCTCTTCTTGCAAACGCTCTTGCCGAAGACGGCGACGATGACGGCGACGCTCGCGAAGCCGTTCAACCAGATCGCGGAGGGCGAGCCGTCGAAGACGAAGATCCTCGTCGAGGATCCGGCGCAGCCGAAGGACATCCGCTTCCTCCACGTGCTTCAAGGCGCGGACGCGGGCGCGAGCCCCGCGGACACGAGCGCCGTGCAGAGCACGAGCGGAACGGCGTTCGCGGGTGCCGCGGTCGGCGCGTTCTGCGCCGTGTTCCCGGTCGATCTCGCGGCGTCGTTCACGACGACGACGTACGCAGTGCCGTCGCGCGTCACCGCGCACCTCGTCGCGGGCCTCAAGCCGGGCGCGAGCTACGACGTCACGACGAAGATCACGGGCGCCACGATCGAGGTCACGGTGGCTCCCGGCTCTGCGTACAAAGCGGACGACGCCGGCGTCGTCACGATCGGCTTCGCGAAGAAGCCGTGACGACGCCCAACGCGGGCGTCAGCTCGCGTTGCGCAGCGGGCGCGGCGCGCCGTTGCGGCGGCGCACCGGTCGCGCCGGAACTCCGACGACGGTCGTATCGGGATCGACGTCGTGCACGACGACCGCGTTCGCCCCGATGCGCGCGCCGTCACCGATGTGCACCGGTCCGATGATTTTCGCACCAGCACCGATCGAGATGTTGCTGCCGAGCGTGCCGCTCTCGCCGCGATCGTTGTCGCCGATCGTGACCTCTTGGTGCACGAGGATCTTCGATCCGCCGCGGACCTTGCCGTTGATGATCACGGACGCCGCGTGAATGATCACGAACCCGGGGCCGAACTCCGCGCCGCGCCCGATGATGCAGCCGGTGAGCACCGAGTTCATACGATTGAAGATCATTTCGAGCGCGCCGAGGCGGCTCTCGTGCGCTCCTTGCATCAAACGGTAGAGCACCATCGAGAGCGTTCCCTCGGTGGCGAGGACCTTCGCCACGGCGCGCGGCGTGTCGTTTTGGTAGAAGACGCGCGCCTTCTCGCGCAGGTCCTCGCCGAGCATGCGTAAAGCGTTCAGCATGGCCTCGTGCTCCTCGACTTTCGGTGATATTGCGGGTGAATCATGGCAGCAGCTACGTCAAGCAAACCGGAGACCACGCGCCTCGACGTGCTGCGTGGTCGCGACATGATCTGCTTCGGCCACGACTGGAGCGGCGATCCGCTGTCGAAGACGCACTTGATGCGGCACCTCGCGAAAGAGAACCGCGTCCTCTGGATCAACTCGATCGGCTACCGCACGCCGCAAGCCTCCGCGCGCGATTTCAAACGCGCGGTGAACAAGCTGAAGATGATGGCGGAGCCGGTGAAAGAGGTGGAGAAGAACATCTTCGTCCTCAACCCGTTCGCGATCCCTGCGTATGGGCTCCCATGGATGCGGCGCGTGAACCGCGAGATCCTGCGCCTTCAGATCTTCCGCGCGATGAAGAAGCTCGGGATGTCGCGGCCGATCAACTGGGTGTTCAACCCGACGGGCTCGGTCGTCGCGGGCTCGCTCGGTGAGGAGCTTCTCGTTTATTACTGCGTCGACGAGTTCACCGCGTTCTCCGACGCCGGGACGCAGTCGCTCATCGAGATGGAGGACTCGCTCATTCGCAAGGCGGACCTCGTCGTCGTATCGGCGCAGCGTTTGTTCAAGAGCAAGAGCGGGCGCAACCCGAACACGGTGCTCGTGCGCCACGGCGTCGAGTACGATCACTTCAGGAAAGCGCTCGCGCCGGAGACGAAGATTCCGGACGACATCGCGAAGCTCCCGAAGCCGGTCATCGGCTACTTCGGGCTCATGGCGGCGGATTGGATCGACGTCGATCTCATCGAGCACGTGGCGAAGCATTTCGCGAGCGGCTCGGTCGTGCTCTTGGGCAAGGTGACGACGGACGTGTCGCGCCTTCAGTCGCTGCCGAACGTGCACTTGCTCGGGCGAAAGCCGTTCGCGGACCTCCCCGGGTATTCGAAGGCGTTCGACGTGGGGATCCTGCCGTTCCCGATCAGCGAGGTGACGCTCAACTCGAACCCGCTCAAGGTGCGCGAGTACTTCGCCGCGGGATTGCCGGTCGTGTCGACGCGGATTCCGGAGGTCGAGGTGCTCGGTACCGCGCTCATCGGCGACACGAAGGAAGAGTTCGTGAAGCGAATCGAAGAGGCGCTGAAGGATCCGGGACCGAAGGCCGCGCGCAGCGACACGATGAAGGGCGAGAGCTGGGCGGGGCGCGTCGAAGAGGTGCGTCGCCACGTCGCCGGGATCACGCCGCGGCGACGTTAGCGCGGTGACGAGCGCGCGCCTTCAGCGCGCGCTCAGGATCGCCTCGAGGCGATCGACGACGAGCTGAGCGCTCGCCTCGGGGCTGAGGTGGCGCGCGTTGGCCTTCTCCGGGTCGAC
>Ga0100403_1004247_pt1 | contig 10250 bp, 8 predicted proteins | sample CryGeymet201501t_FD_83663 | JGI IMG/M metagenome (GOLD analysis project Ga0100403, IMG submission 83663) | Groundwater microbial communities from Crystal Geyser aquifers in Utah, USA - Crystal Geyser metaG 2015-01t | ecosystem: Environmental > Aquatic > Deep subsurface > Groundwater | place: USA...
AAGCAGCTTCTGGAGGCGGCTGATCTCAGGACGGGAATCAAGCAGAACGATCCAGCTCTGATTGGGGATATGTTTAACTTCAACAGGAGTCCAGTTAATGGCGAGTGGCGCCCAATGGTGGTGGCGACTGCCTCCTATGATCGAGTGGTTCCGCAGATGGTTGGATCGAGGGATCACTTGATTCTCGCCACCGCAGAGAATAAAGTCTACAGACTTGAGAAATTGCGGGAAGGGAATCACTCGAGAGAACTCACCGAGAATCTCATGGTCCTTCCCGAAACGGCCCAGTCTATGTCGATTCTCGCCCTTGCTAAAGATCAGATCACCGGGGCCCTCGGCGGTCTGAACCAGGGAATCGGAACCATTCTGACCCGCTCAATGCGGTACAGGGACAGCAAGACGATGCTGTCAGCCATCCGAGTCAGGGAGATAGCAGACCGGCATACTGAAGAGTACACGAATAGGCTAGTCACGAGTGTGTTCGGAGATACCCAGAATAGGCTTGCATCCGCTGTGAATCGCCCAAGCAAGGCGTTGGTTGACCAGTGGTTCTCCTACGCAGGTGGCTGGGATTTGAAGAAAGGTACTCAGCTGGATTCAAATGGGTATCATGTCTTTCAGTTAGAGGACACGACTCGTAATGCGCAGCGGCTTGGTCGCGATGTCCTTCCGGATGACATGCTTATGAATCCTAACACTGGCAAGGCAATTGCCGTTGATGACCTTGGAGCTGACTACCTGAATCGCTTTCAGATTGCAGCTCGCACCGTCCTGAAGGACACCAACGCCGTTAGAGCCAGCCATGGCCTGGTGCCACTTGCACCGAAGAACTGGTACGTGCCTTCACCTAATACAAAGGGGAAGGTCATCGGATTCACCTTCGACAAGAACGGCAAAACGGTGCCTGGCGGAGCTATAGTTGCTGACTCCCAGGCTCAATTTGATGCAATGCGGAAGGCAAAAGAGACTCAACTTCAGGCAGCAGGCAATGGGCACGTCTTCCGTTCGCAGAGTGAGGTCGAGGCGCTGGATGACCTGTGGGACTTGAGTGAAATGGGCTGGGTCGATCCTGGATTCATAGGTGCCCAGAAGAAAGGTCAGACTGGTGCGATTTTCGGCGACAAGATGAATCCGGTTGCAATGGAAGAATCCCTTCAGTGGGTGCAGGACAGAGTAAGGTCAGTCACAAATGGAACCATCCGATCCATGTATGGGCAGCAAATTGGCATTGCTAGGGCTCGATCAGCTGCTGAATCAGCCGTCAGCGGTTCCACTCAAAGGTCCATTTATGACGAGTGGGAGGCCACTATACTTGGCAAGCCTCTCACGTCCATCAAGTCCGGATCAGGAACCGAGGTCATCAAATCAACAGAGAGACTCACCCAGAGCCTCATCAACAGTGGGTGGCCGCTAGTTCAAAGTATTGGCGCTACGCAAGTTGGTAAATGGGTGGATGATCTCTCTCATCGACTCGGAATTTCTGGCGTCAAAGGATTCAAATCCTTTGACGAGCTAGCTGAGCAATTGAAGGATTACACTCCTTACAAGAATTCAGCTGACTTCGTAGAGGCGAATCTTCGAGTGAACACACCTCCCGAGGTAGCTGCTCTTGCTAACGGGATGAATCGCTTGAGTGCTAACTTGCTTCTCAGGTGGTTTGAGTTCCCGAATGCTGCCATGAACATGCTCGGAATCATCACGAACATGCCGAGCATTCTACGGAGCCCTTCGACGCCCTTGACTGGATTCTTGCAAGGGACGAAAGGTACTAAAGTCGGGGTTGTTGATTCGTACAAGATTTTGGCTGGCGGATTCAGTGACATGCTCTCAGGCGCAAAACACGCTGAGTGGGCCACGATGCTGAAGAATGGGGATACGACTCAATCAGTTGCCGAGCTGAACAAGCAGCTTTCTCTGATTGACTCCAAAGGCGCATGGCACAAAGTTATGGGAGGTGATAAGAGCAGACCTTTCAAGCAAGGGGCGACTCCGAAGTCAGCCCAAGAACTCAAAGACTGGGTTGCCTACAAAGGTGTCGATGGCTTGGTTGCACTTGCTGCTGATACCACCGAGTCGATGAGTCGTTCGTGGGCACACTTTGTTGGACTCAGACTTGCAGATGCAAATGGCATTGTCGGAACTGAGGCTCGGCATTCATTTGCAAGGAACGTCGCGAATCAGGCAATCGCAAATTACAACCCTTTGAATAAGCCGGAACTTTTCCAGTCTTCAATCGGCTCTATGTTTGGCCTGTTCACAAGTTACATGCAGCAGTACAACCAGAGACTCTTTCGCTGGCTTGAAATCGGCGAGTACAAGAGCGCTGCTCGGCAGTTGGCAATGCAGAGTACTTTGTTCGGAGTCGCTTCCACCCCAGGTTACAATGGGGTCGAGTGGCTGTTCCAGCAAGCTGGGATTGGGCCGAATGACAATCCTGATGCGACTCTCACGGATGCGATCTATGCCAAGTTCGGTCCCAAGGTTGGTTCGGCAGTCGCACACGGCGGCATTCAAGAGTTGTCGACTATCTTCGGTCTTGACTCTGTGTCCATCTACACAAGGGGTGACGCTAACTTCAGGTCGCCTTCTTTGGACCCAACCAGACTCATGGCCGGTTTGAATGTCATGAAGAGTGTGACCTCTGGAATCTGGGAGATTGGCGAGCAAGCCGTACGTGCAACAGGGAGTGAGGACACGGAGCTTACTTCGAGATTCATCACCGAGACAATTGCCCGGAACATGCCGAACCGAGCAATCAAAGGCACAATGCAGGTGCTTCTGAATGACGGTCAGGAGCTGGATAGGAGTGGACAGATCATCACTCAGACTCAGAACTGGTTCGAAACAAGCCTTAGACTCATAGGACTTCGGTCCGGGAGTCAGCAAGGGCAAGTGGAAGCCTACTATGCGAACTCAGCGCAGAGAAGGCGGCAAGCTGGCAGGATGGAGACGCTGCGACTGGAGACTCGGACTCTCCTTCGTAGCGGAGAGCCATTCGAAATGATGGATGTGTTCAACAAGTACGTGGACAAAGGCGGTAACCCGAGTCACTTCAAGACCTGGATTCAGGATCAGATGAAGACGACCCAGGATACGCGCGGTATGCGAAAGCTAGTTGACTCACTGAAGTCGCCAAACACGCAACTCGAAGCATGGCGCTACGAAATGCGGAACTGAAAAAGGGGAGTGCTGGAATCAACCGGCACTCCCCTTTTTGTTTTTGACTTCTTCGACCCCGACCTTGTGAGTCCGAAACTCATCTGGTTGAGGCTCTCCAATTCCTCCTGCCCTGAAGGCTACTCTCAGCAATCCAAGGCCAACTGTTTGATTCTTGCTTTGCAATCGCCAAGTTGAGTTATCGTCACCTGTTGACTTGGCGGACTCCAGCTTCTTCTGAATCACTAATGATTCCAGCATATCGAACAACTGCGCCTTCGGGGCTAGGTGCCCGGCCTGGGACTGGATCTCTCGCATGGACACAGACCCATCGGAGGAACCTTCGATCAGTTCTGCAACTGCGCATAGGACTCTTGCGTAGAGCGATTGGTCGAGTCCAAAGAACGCGCGGTCCATTGTAGTTTCTGTCAAGACAAGCAAAGCGTGGGCAAGTCGCATATCACTTGCAATGACCTTACCCGCCTTGGGCTCTCGCATAATCCCGAGCAAGGCCGCAATCTTGAGCAAATGCTTCGCACGGCGTCCAGAATAGGCTTGGAGTCGAATATCCATCACAGATGGGCAATACCCATACAAATCCTTAAACGTCTCTGTAGCGCCTTCTGTGAGGCTTATATCAGCGTTCTGCGTCTCAAGCATTTCATGAATGCTCTGATGCAAGTCACCCTTGACGCTAAGTTGCCGATCGTCCCATTCTTTGGGAATCGGCACAGCGCGCTCAACAGTGGCAGCGTGGACGAATATCAATCGGCTGAGGAATCCATGCGTATCCCCGCCCCTTGGCATCAGTGTGCCAAGCGATCCAGGAGTGGTCGCGCCCAGAAGATTCATGAGAGGCTTATGAATCTTGATTGTCTGGCTTTTGAGCTGATAGTGGAATGTCTCGCCGTCGAGTCCGTCGGTGAAAAAGTCAAACAGCTCCCGCGAGTTTGAGGCGATGAGTCTTCCGAGCTCTTTGCTCACGAAATAAATCTCGGAAGCCTTCCGCTCCAGTGGATTCTCTAGCTTGACTGAGATTCCGTCTGTGTCAAGCATTGCCAACTCCTCAAGAGTGGACAAGCTAGCTTCAATTGTGGAGTTGTCCTCCAGGGAGTCTTTCTGCCACCTGGGAAGCATGGCACTCATGATGCCTTGCCTCTGACCAGCCGTGTCAGTTGGCCCGTAAGAGACCGGGAGTCCTTGTGCGAATTTTTGCATCAGCGTCAATGCACTGGATTTGCGAATCGCTGGTATGCCGGTGAGCACGATTCCGAGATTGAGTCTCTCGCGGCCCATGGGGCCATTGCTCAGTGTGAGTCTATCCCCTGCCAGCGCCGCCAGCAGGGAGATAAATGACCAGATGTGGTACGGGGTCGGGGACTCAACACCTTCACACAAAATCAAATACTTGCGTAGTGCTTCGCTCGATGCGGAGAATCGCGGATCGGTCAGAACTTCGTGCCAATTTGAGTAAGGGCCTGACCGTGATTCCATTTTTATATCCACCCGCGTCTTTGCATTGCTTCGATTGTCTTCTTGTGAGCGGTGCTCGAGTCCTGAGCCACGACTTCACAACGATGCGCTAAGTTATAGCGCGAATCGTTTTCTTGCCATCGCTCTCCGCGAGGTGCGGAGCCAGGAGGCTCAATGGAGACTCCTATCATGTCGATGTCACTTCGAGCTCGGAAGTACATCATCTCATTATCAAATGATACAGAGTCATTGGTAAAGATGATTTGATGGCTAGTTCGAATGGCTGCTTCTGAAAGCATCCTCTCGTAAGCGACTCGACTAAAAAAATCTTGGTCATAATTTTTGGCGAACTTCTCCGAGAGATCTATCATCCAGTTTCGTCCTGAGAGTCCGAGAAACATAGAGCTCTTGAAAACCTCAGGAGGCATTGAGTCCGGTGCACCCACCAAAGCTATTGCAGCTTTGCGTAAGCAGTCACTGCTGTTGACTGCCTTTCTCGGAGTCCCACGAAAAAACGGATCTCCGTCAGGGCCAATGATTTGATTCGACAGCCATGTCTTACCTGACCCCCAAGGTCCATTAATTGCAATTAACCTTATTTTCATGATTCAGATTCCCTGCGAATAGAAAACACGAACCGCCGAGTCAGGGAGGCATCTGACTCGGCGGCATCGCAATAGGCCAAGGCCGGAGGAGCCCACTGCGAATCTTAGACCGCGTTGGCGATGGCAGCTTCCAGATCGGTCAGGATCACATAGAGAGTCGCACGGGCTTCCGGGGACATCTTGTCCATGTAGGCGCGCTCGACACTCTGCTCGGAATCTTCCAGCGAGATGAAATCGCGGACGGCGCGAATCTTGAGCTTGTGTGTGGCCGGCGTGGCCAGGTCAACCGGGTTGTCGATTCCTTTGACCAGTACGGCCATGTTGGAATTTGTGGACATGAGTCATTCCTTTCGTTGTGGGTTACTCGCCATTTTGGCTTTGCGGAATTATGATAGACCGCTTGGAAATTTCATGCAATACGTCGATCGTCATATTCCAAAGACATTTTTTGCATCCAGTTGATTCCATCGTCATCTGGCTTGAGCAACTCGATCGGATTATTAATGGTTGCTGTTTCTTTCCCGGCCCAGTAGATGGATGCATCTGCTTCGATTCCAACTCGCACCTCTTCACCATAGATATAGACTGGTCTCCTGAAAACGTAAAAAATGTCTTCGAGTCCTTGAAGCCAGTTTGGGTGCATTGGATTTACGTCGAACGAGATCGAGTCATGCGTTTGGAGTCTGATTGAGATTCCATTAATGTCATTCCCTACCAGCCTTGGCTTGTCATCAGCCTCTGGATTCGGCCCATCTCGGAAACTCCTGGGGATGTAACCATGTACTAACTCATCCATCACCATATTGATTCTGCCTGCCGTGCCAGCTTGACCAGCTGTAGCTGCGACCGCACGAAGGGTTGCGTCGTCGTGTGGATCAGAGGAGAATCTCTGGAAGTATCGGAATGGAGTCATAAAGCCACCGGTACTGACCACCTCTCGCCTAAGTTCTCGATACCAAGAGTCGACGCTGTCATGCTCAAGCTGGAATCGAGGATAATGCATCCTAAACTTGTGAGACAGAAAGTCGCAAAAGCGTACGAGCCTGTCTTGACTCCATGTACCCGCGTCATCAAAACCATTCTGAATGGCTGCGGCGACGATTGCTTCTCGGCCAGCACTCGACAGAAGGGTGAGTCCCGCCATCAGGTAGTGCGTACCGTGCACAACCTTTTTCGTTATCTGCCTGACTCCGGTAATGGGATGAACTACGGCTGGGTCTTTTGCGTGCTTGCCGTCGACGATTCGTTCGTATGTCCAGTCGGAGAAGAAGATAAGGGCGTTAACTGCGTGGGTATCTCGACCGCTCCGAACCAGTTCGATCTTACCAGGCTCACGTGACTCGAACGCAACGAAGACGTCATCAGACGCGCTAAAGTCGATTTCCAAAAGGAAGTGACCGGTGTCGGCTTTTGCGAATCGACGATAGTTTTTTCTGATGTTCTGAGCGTTACCACCAAATCCCAGGGCGCTAGCACGACTACTGAATCGACTGGTAGTTGTCCCAACTGCATCATACGAAGTAAGAAATCGGCTTCCGCTGCTGCCAGCCTTAAATCTAGCAATGCCCACCACATTACTGATTTGCTTTGAAGGTGTGATAGCCTCCAAGATTCCGTCCGCCACTCGCCTGAAGAGGGGATGATCACTTTTAATGGCTCGCAATGGGACTGCGCCGGTACTAGCATCCGAGAGTCTCTTAACACTCCGCCCTTTGGCATTTCGCATTGGGGCTCCAAGAATCGAATGGAGTAAGTGCTTTTTCTGGGGAGCACTGTTGGGGTTGAAATCAGGGTCCGCCACCAAGTAACGAAGCTTTTCAAGAGTCTTTTTTGCCTCGACATCCAGAGTCTCCTTGATTTGATCCATGACGGATTCTTCAACTGCGAGTCCGAGGGCCGACATGTGTAGGCCGGCAAGACTCCTGAGGTGTGCGTGGAAAAAGTTCACTCGCATTTTCTCATCGTCAGTTGCCATTTGAAGCAGCTTTACAGTGTTGCGAAGTGTGGATTCAGTGTCATCCATCCCGTAGTGGCAGTGCTCGTCCATGGATTCAGACTTGCGGCCGCCTTTCCAGTACTGGTAATCGTCAAGGAGGACGGAGGAGATGAAGTCGAGTCTCCTTGGCAGGTCTGGATACTTGGACCACCAGAGAGTCATGGTGTCATATGCATAATTGCGAAGAGGAAGGCCGTAGTAGAGGAACCACGAGCAGTCATAGACTCCGTTCTGAAGTGTGAATGGAATCGCGAGATCATTCAGCTGCCGGGCAGTTTCGTAAATGTCCTCAATGTGATTCGGTGCTCCGCTAGCAATAGCTTTGCCGTTCTGGAAAGGTAATGCGAATGAGTCCATCACACCGTCCTCGCTGACTCCGGAATAGCAAACGAGATTCATTGCGAATGGTTTGCGCTGCTCTCGATCGAACTCTTCAGGAGTCATGAGCCAGCGCTTAGTTTTCTTACTCTTCTGGTACGGATTCGTCTCGATATCCGTCGCGATCAACACTGACTTCTTGAGAGTCTGAAGTGCGATTCTCAGAGCTTGCGGCTCCCAGCAAATCATTCGTGTTCCGCGCTTTAGTTCCTGCTTCATGATTCAGTACCCGTGTCAGTATGCGTGAAGTTTTCTCCAAGTCGAAACCGAGAACGATTCTTCCATACGGCACAACGATTGGGTCATGCCATTGCATCATGTGTCGAGTCACATGCCGATCGTCATCAGAATCCCTGTCAAACGTCGCTGCCTTGTCTTCGTCATCATCCTCGTCTTCTGAGTCATCATCGCCATCGATTGTCGACTCCTGCTGAAACTCCGTGAAGTCCCCTTTTTCGATGAATCCATCATTTAACTTTGCCAAGTCTTTGGGCTTGGCTTTCGAGTGATAGGCTGTTATCGGGAAGCAAACAACATGAGGAATCCCAAAGAGAATATAAACCCCGCCACGGAGAGTATCCAGTTTAGCTTGATTCCAGTTGTCATTGTAGAGGAAAAGAAGAGCAGGGTCCATGCAAAGAATCGCGTCAGGCTCGTGCTGAATAATAACTTCTTGCACCCATCGGCGAAGCGCGTCCTGCGTGTTGGAGTTGGTAGAGAATCCTGGCAACTTTGAAGGAAGGTGCCACTCAAGGATTCGATTGGATTGAAAGGTACGATACGTGGATCGCAGAGAGATGCGTACAAACGAATCGGGGAGTCCATGCTTTCTGCAAAGGTTCTCCCATATTCCCTTGTACCCATCTGAGATTCCGACTTTGTCCATGAGGACAAGTAGTTTTGCTCTTCTTTGGACTTGCACAATTTAGCTCCTCCGCCTTAGTGGCATTTATTTCCTTGGCAAGTGATAAGGACCCCATCATTAGTTCGATACCAGCCCTCGCCTTCACAATCTCGGTGTGACTCCTCTGCCTCATGCATGGCATTGCCTTCTCCACGCACCCATTCATCAGCGTGAGTCTTGCACAGATGATCGCCATCCAGTTCTGTAATAGCTTTATTGTTGCAGTGCGTACACATTTTCATTTTGATTCTCCTTGTGGATAAAGCAACTCATCGACTTGCTCGCACAGTTCAGTTACGTGCCTGAGTAGAATCACCCCAGTGGCACCTTCCATGTCTTCGACCCAGATGTGACTACCAATAAAATACTCGGGACTGGACATGAGAACTGTCTCTGCAATCATGGCTTGGATTGAAATGGCGTCGCCGGAGATTCCAATGAAGCTAAACTTGTCAGCTCTCACTTCGTCGGACTCATACGCGCGCACATACTCCTCCGAGTCCAAACCGACATAAAAGCACCAGTAGTTATTGTGCCCCTGCACTCCGACTCTGCGCCTTGTCATGAGACAAAGGTAAGCTTTCTTCCGATCTGTCTTGCAGTAAACAACTGCCCGTCCACGCTCACCGTCGACGTTAAGAATAGCGGTTGATTCGATCATGATTACCTATCTCCAATGACAAGTTAGCACGGTCAAGCCTCCCTGCCCGTGCTATTGTTAGTTAACTAATCAGACTTCTTCCTGCTCCGGAATCTTCTTCCAGTCGAAGTACTGCTTCTGATTGCCGTCGGCATTCGGCTTGCCATGGCGAACCCGGATCTCCATGAACTGCTCGACAGCCGAATCGATCCAGCCAGGTTCATTGCCTTCGACTCCACCCATGTGTCCGGAGGTGTCGAATCCGACTTCGTTGTAGCGGCCCTTCAGGAGTCCGATACGCTCCTTGAACTCGTTCGGCCAGAACGTGTGGCGTTCCGAGATCTCACGACCAACGAGAGACTCAGGATCGAGATCCAGGTCAACCGGACGGGCTGCGAGAATCTCGAACTTGAAATCAGTGAAGAAAAGCGGCAGCTTCAGCTTGCCAGTCCTTTCATCAACTTCGCCTGGCGCCGGTCGAGATTCACCGAGCATTGCCGATTTGACTCGAACATCGTAGGTACCGAGCGGGAAGAGCAGATTCTTGATTGCCTTGATGTCATCGGTCTGCATTTCCGCCATTTCAGCGAGCGAGAGACTCGACAAATCGTCGGGCGCCGAGAATCTGATACCGGCCATCATGAGTGCTGCGTTGCCGATCATAAGCCCAGAGATACGATTCAACATTTGGTTTTCCTTTGGTTACTTCTTGACGTAACTACGCGGATTGGGCGTAGCGGTTGATGCAGCCGGAGCTGCCTTTGACTCCTCCATCTTCGAGATAATCTCAGATGCAGGAACTTCTTCGATCCAGTCGAATCCGCCGATGTCTATCGGCTCATGGAATGCCTTACTGAATCTTAATTCTGCCGTCGGGTCCCCAATCTTCTGAGGAGAACCGCCGCTTATTCTATCTTTTTGCTGTCGAAAGTCAAGCACGAATTTGCCGAGGTGGTCGATTCCCATCCAACCAATGTCGGAGAAGAACTTCCCCATGTTGAATCCGTGAGGTCGGGACACAGAGTAAGGTACTTCCCAGTTAGCCTTGATGATCTGATTCGCCTGCTTCGTCACGTCCTTGGCTTGACCAGGAGGAGA
>Ga0100403_1004250_pt1 | contig 10246 bp, 14 predicted proteins | sample CryGeymet201501t_FD_83663 | JGI IMG/M metagenome (GOLD analysis project Ga0100403, IMG submission 83663) | Groundwater microbial communities from Crystal Geyser aquifers in Utah, USA - Crystal Geyser metaG 2015-01t | ecosystem: Environmental > Aquatic > Deep subsurface > Groundwater | place...
ACATAGTCGGAAAAAGGGTGGGTGCGCTTTGCCATCAGTCAGATCCCTTCTGAAGATGAGGGTATCTGATTATTCGTCTGATGGTCGGGTCAAGACCTTTTCTGCATCCTGGAGAAGATTTTCTGCGCATTCCCCAGGACCTGGATAGCGGGCCTTCCGCCTTCTTGGAGGAAGTCTGCCTGCTGCATGAACTCGTAGAGCTTCTCACCCAGCCCCATGGCCTGCCGGATCTGGCCGAAGTCCCCGTACCCCATCTTCTCAGGGCCGATCTCCATGACCTTCTCTTTCCCGAAGTAGACGTTGATGAAGATGCTGCCCTTCGAGCGCCGGACGTCTACCCAGATGCGGTAATCGGGGATCTTCCCAGGCTTCACGGTGTGTGCTCCCTTGTCGCTTGGACCGCGGGAGTAGACCCACTGAGACTTCGGCTTGTCGGCGAGGAAGTAGTAGTGGTCGCAGAACCTCCTGACGCCGTAAACCTCTTCCTTCTTCAGGACAGTTTCTGGCTCATCGAGCTGTTCTGAGTTGATCAGTGCCGGGTCGGAGGGGAGCGATTCGATGCGCTCGTAGCGCACGAGCTGACGGGCCTTCCCGATGTCCTTGTACCAGCGGGCCAACAGTGGGCCGATTGTGTTCCCGTCGTAGTGGACGTGTGTGTATTGCCAACCAGTCTTTCCCTGGACAGCAATGATAGCGTTTGTACTCATAGTCGTTCCTTGAATGATTCTTGATCCATAATAGAAAAGCGCAGGCCCGAAAGCCCGCGCCAGGATCAGTTCGTTTGCGGCGGCTCGAACAATCGATCGGGGTCCTGCCCCTGATCCCTCCAGTATTGCCGGAGGTTTTCGATCTGTTCCTGCACCGCTTCATCCTCGCCCTTGAGGCGGCGGTAGAAGGTGCGGTAGACGATGCCGCTCATATCGTCTGCGTGGTAGATGCCACGCTCATGAAACCATTTGGCGAGATCTGATGGGTGCTCATGGTTCCAGAAGCCCCATTCGTTCCTCATGTTCATTCCGCCACCGAAGTGAAGGTAACCGAGGAAGGAGGACTCTTCCTTTTCGAGTAGATCCTTCAGTTCTTCGTCCCCTTCGGTGTCCTTGATGAGCTGATCGACAGCTTCATCGAGGGTCTTGGGAACACCGGACCAGTCGGGTGTTTCTTCCTGGAGGTCGACGGAGCGACCCATGAACTTGTCCCAGAGGGAGCGCAACCAAGTCCAGATCATGATTCCTTTGTCTCCTCGGCGCTGGGTTCTTCCTGGGTGACGCCCAGATTCTCTTCGCAGAACGCAGCGATGTTTTCCTTCGACGGATTGGAGGTCATCAGTTCGCGATAGCGGCGCTGGAGGTCCTCGATCTTCACGCCCTGGCCGCCAACCATGTTCATGTTGGACAAGAACTTGATGTAGAGCCAGCAGCCTCTCAGCATAAGCCAGAGAAGGAAGATACCGGCAGTCACAGGCCAGAGGGCAACGGCGAAGAAAGCGAGGGCCGCGACATCCTGCTCTCGCGGGATGAGGTCCGCCCACTTCTTGTTGATGAAAAGGCGCTTCATGATGAAGAGCACGATGACTCCCACCACGACGTACAGCAAAATGAAGAGGGCAAAACGAAGACCCATCATGATGACTACTCCTGAAGAAAGATAGGGCGGAGACCCCGTAGGATCCCCGCCCGAGGTTGAGGGTTACGGGTTAGAAGGGCAAAGTGGAGGTTCCAGACCCAGCAGGCACCTCAGAGGGTGCGGGTGAGGAGTTGGTCTTGGTCACGTCGCCGGTCAGGAGCTGAAGGAGACGAGCATTGATGGCACCATCGGTACCGCCTCCGCCGTCGCCGCCCATGACGAGGATACCCGGCAGGTTCAGGTCGCCGAGCTTGAACTCGCGGAGGCGTTCGATCAACTCAATGGCCGTGATGTTGTTCGGTCCGAGAGCATCCACGATCTGGGCGTAGCGCTTGGCTTCAGCCTCACCCTTCATGGTGATGGCTGCCGCCTGAGCTTCGGCTTCGATACGAACCTTCTCGGCCTGGGCCTGAGCTTCGATCTTGACCTGTTCAGCCTGGGCTTCGGCCTTGGTGATAGCCTGCTTCTTCCGCTCTTCTTCACGCTTGGCCTCGTAGGCGGCAGTCGCGAGGGTCTTCTCTTCCTCCGCTTCCTGCTTGGCCTTGTTGAGCTTCTGCTGCTCCTCGGCGGCCTTCTGCTGCTGAGCATACGTGACTTCCTGCTGCTTCGCGATTTCGCGATCAGACTGCGTTGCGAGCAGGGCGTTGAGCTGTTCCTCGTACATGTCGCGAATGTTCACGTCGTCGATCGTGACGTAGTAGGGTGCCATGGACTCAGCCAGGGCCAACGTAGCGATCTTCTGCTGATTCACGCGATCATTGACGTACTGGAGCGTGTTGGCCTCGCCGATCTTGTCGCGCAGAACCTTCCGGTCCTGGGAGATCACGATCGAACGAATCTGGGTCGGATCGCCGACTTCGGCCACGACGCCGGGGGCATCCATGGCTTCGATGTGGTAGAGGATCGTGTTGTCGACGTAGAACTTGAAGCCATCGAGAGCCTTTGCGTAAACCGCGCTGGTCTCAGCTTCAGGCCCACTCGTGGTCTTGCCGATGAAGTCGATCTGCTGCTTGCGGACGTTGACCTGAGTGACTTCCAGAGCCTTCGGGTGGATCCAGTACTTACCGGGAGGCAGCGGGATACCCCAGATGCCGATTTGGCCTGGAGCGACCGTGTTGCGAGGACGAACCAGGGCCGTTTCGATCGTGATGCCGCGGGCCGCCAATGCGCTATCGACATCCGCTTCGGTTACCACCGGCGCTCCAGGCTTGCTGGTTGCAGAGGTATCACTTTCGGTCAGAACCGCTTCCCCGGTCTCACTGATCTGGACCTTCGGGGCGTAGATGTCGATCCCAGCGGCCAGTTCCAGCTCGCGACGAACAGTCGCCCGAGCCTTTTCGACATGACGGCGAGCGAAGGCGCGTTCAGCTTCAGCAATGTACTCGGGAGTGTAGAGTCCGGACAAAGTCGAATGGATCTCGGCGACGTTCGACTTGATGACGCCAACTTCACCCTTCGGGATAGTCGTCATCGGGACCGGGGTGACCTGGAACAACTGTGTGTTGATCGCGTATTCACCTGGACCGAGGACCGTAAGCTGCGGGCCCTTGAAACCGCGAGGCAAAGCAGCCTCGTCGACATTGGCGGTCGCCGGGTCGTCCTTCTGGTTCGGTGCCGGAGTCAGGAAGACCGTAGCATCAAGCATGTTGGTCACCTCACTGGGGGACCACTCCCGCGCATAGACGCGCTCGGACGGCATCTGCCGACCGTCCCTCGTCTCGATGATACCCACCTGATCCTGAGAAACCATGACGACAGGTACCTGGGTGATGTTGTACTGCCATGCGAACTTCCACCAGTGGAGGCCGTCACGGAGGATCTCGGCCTGGATGCCGTTCTCACTGTCAGTGGCGATGATGCGACCATCCTGGAGTGTGGAGCCGCCGAACTTCTGGTCGACGATGCCGATCTGCTTCGAGTCAACGAAATAGACGCTGGCGAGCATGATGCCGCCGAAGAGGAAAATGAGCGAAAGGCCCCAGAGGCCGAACGCTCCGATGCGGCGAAGTGCCGGGTTGTCGTCCCCCTGAGAAGGCGAGACGATGAAGCCCGCGACACCGCAGACGATTGCGAGAAGAATTCCCACTACGAGTGTGAACATGAGATACTCCTTGGTCGTGAGTATGAGGTTGAAGGTGAGACGTCGAGCGCCTTGATTCAGTTGGAGAGAAAGTGTATGGCGCTAACCATACCTGATGGGGCGTGATTTATTCAAGGGCGGCAACCTGCCACCTTCATAACACGGTGAGAACCCAGAGGGATACATCATCAGTCCTGAGCCAGACCCATCTTAGCCCACTCGTTACTATTGAGACCGAATGGGCGGATGAAGTGAGTGATGTCCAGACGCTTCAGCTCTGCGTTCTGGTAGACGTGGACGATGACCGGGCGGATCTTGTCGCCTTTCTGCCCCTGACACCAGTAAGCGAACACCATGTCCTCGGCATCGAGGCAATGGATGCTCTCGATGTTCCACTGACGAACGCTTTCGGGGTCCACCTGGACTTTCTCCAGACGCCCGTCTGCTTCGGCTTTCACCACAGCGTCGCGAGGCACAGTGCGCTCAGCGCAGAGGTTGTCCTTCTCGCGGAAGAGTACACCGCCCAGGGTGAACTCCTCGGTGGATAGGTTGCGGGAACGACGCTCGGCGGCCTCGGTCGCCGCGGCATTCTCGGTCCTCAGCTTGCGGGTCAGCATCTTCTCGGCATCCACCACCGAGAAGGACGGCTTCATCTTGGGCCGCTGCTGGACATGCTGGATACCGAGAGGGGATTCGAGTTGTTCGATCTTGAATCCCTCGTACTCGTGGTTCGTCCTGCGTTCGAGGACGAACCAAGCGAGGTAGGGGTCATTCGTCTTCGCGGTCACCTCGGCCAGATCGACGGTGTTGTTGTTCTCCTCAACTTCTTCGAGGCCCTTGTGGTAACTCGCCCAGGCTTCCAGGAGGTCGGTCTTCGTCTCGCTGTCGGGGAGACCCCGAACAACCTCCTCTTCGAGGTCGGGTTTCGTAACTTCGTCCGGATCCCACGGGTGGTAGAACCAGTTCTCATCGACCCGGCGCTTCACGGTCGCCAAACACGCGACGAGAAAAGCATCACGCGAGGAGGCATCGAGGTAGTAGGTACCGTGCTTCTCCTCAAGGATGATGATGTTTGCCTTCATCATGATGTTCGGTCTCCTTCTATCATCTGATTACTCAACTGATTGCTACCGGCGGCGGGGCCAAGAGAAAAATGAGTCATTTGATTATTCATTACGGGCAATGCGATTCATAAGCTTCTTCCTGGCCTTGTCCATTTCGGCATGACTGAGGATACCGCGGACGCCAAGGCGAGCAATGGCGTCGGCGTCCTTCTGCCAGTGGGCAATCTTCTTCTCGTCGAATCCGAAACCAGCGAGCTGCTCGATGAGAGGCTCTGCCGTAGACCCGAAGACTAGGGAGAGCTTCCGGCTCGTAGGGATCCACTCATCGGTCTTCCAGCACCAGTCGTAGATCGCCTTCTCGGGGTCACCCTCTTCTGCCTCTAAGACCTGAACGAGCTTGCCGTCATATTGGTCTGGAGGAGAGTAAGTGAGGATGTCGCCGATATCCGAAGTAGGACCAGCGACGCCACCAGAGCTGTCGCCTTCGGTAACGCGGACGAAGTAGATTTTCATGACTTGTGCTCCTCTGGCCTCATGCTCTTGACGATCGAGTGGAAACGCTCGTGCATAGCAGCTCCATTGATCGGCATTTCGGGCGAGTACCAATCGAGGCCGTTGTCCTTTGCGTAGTCGATGGCGTCATCATCGACGCAGGCCACGATGTCGAACCCAGGCTCGTCGCAGGACCCTCCGTCGAAGAGGACGAGGATGCTGAAGAGCATGCCCTCCATCTTCTCCCACTCGCTCTTCTGCTCGTTCTCGTGCCAATACTTGGCAATGTCGATGAGCCGCTTGATGAAGCGCGTCTCCGACTCCTCCCGAGTCAGCATGCGCGGGGGCTCGTCGGGAATCCCAGACGTGGCCTCATTCCCCTTCTCGGTGATCATCAGCTTCCCGCGGGAAGTGGTCTTGATGAGGCCTTCGTCGAGCATTTCCTGAAGGAACATGCGGTTGATCGCCAGATGCTCCGGGACAGGGCAAATGAGTCCAAGGACCTCTTCAAAGGTCTTGGAGTCGAGGCGCTTGATGATCGTGAGCGCCTGGCTGCGGGCCATCTTTCTGAGCCCTTCGACGATTTCTTCTGCTGTTGGTGTGCTCATGGTGGTCTTTCTCCTCTTAGTGGTAGTCCACATCGTACACCCAGGTCATGCCCGTCAGACCGCCCACCACGTAGTGAACCGTGCAGGGCTGACCTTCGGAAAGCCTGTTCCAGGTGCCTCGATTTACAGAATCGGTCGAGACGCCGCCCGACCATGAAATGGAAGCGTAGTAGTCGTAGTCGTTGTCGTCAGAGTCGTAGGAACGATAGAGATCCATGATGTGACCCTTGCCCTAGCCGACGTTGCCCTTCCACAGAAAATCGACGCCAGCGCAGGTGGTCATGAGGAAAGCAATCACGATGACGATAGCCATCCCCGCACGATCCTTGATGCGCTCCCAGAAGCCCCTCTCGCGGTAGTAGGGGGAACGATAGGTGTTCCGCCTGGGAACGCGCCTCGGAGCCTCGTAGGAGGGCTCAGAGGCCTTCCTGGGCCCCTTCTTGAGCCACTTGAAGGTGAACACGTCTCGCAGGGACTGCTTCAGGGTCTTCTTTTCCATGGTCGGGCCTCCTGGCCTACGGGCGGCCAACCGGCTTGTTGTGGGAGACCGGGAGCTTGTCGGGACCACCGGTGTCAGTGACATGGTCGGGCTTGGACCGAGATATCTTGTTCTTCTTCTTCAGCTTGAGCACCGGTTCGTCGAACCACTGGTTGTCAGCAATGCCCTTGCCGTCCTTCTTGATGTGCTGGGGCTGCACAGCGACGCGCCGCGGCCCGAAGGCAAACGAGGCGATACCGATGACGATGCCCTTGAACTTGGTGATGGGATCCTCGACCTCATCGCCCATGTCGAGCGGCGCATCGATAAGGGTCGGCAGGGGCTTGATGACATCGCGTTCGAGGACGAGGATCTCGACCTGAGGTTCGTCGAAGCCGACCGATTCAGCGATGCCCTCGCCATCCTTCTTGATGTGCTGAGGCTGGACGCCGACGCGGCGGCACCCGTAGAAGAAGTCAGTGTAACTGATGACGACACCTTCAAAACCAGTGATCTTGTCCCTGACCAAATCGCCGAAGCGAACGGGTCCTTCAATGGGGGTCTTCTTAGCCATAGTGATTGCTCCTGAATGGGGTGGGTTTATAACAGCACGAAGATTGAACCGGTGACCGACCCCTTCGTTGCCTAAATCACCCCAGTTGACTCGCGGGACAACTTGGGCCATTTAGTCAACGAGGCCTCCATCCAATGCACAGGGCGGGCTCGGCGATCATTTCCGACCTGCCGTTGACCACGATGGTGAGCTTCCCTCCTCTCGTCATATAGGCTGGAATATCCAGCTCCCCGCGGCGCTCGCAGGCGCTCTCCAGGTACTCCAGCTCCGTATCGATGTGGCGACCACAGAGCCCCATGGAATACCCGCCGGTCCGGCCAGCACCCCAGTACTTCGTCACGCCCTTCTCGCGCAGAATGCGGAAAACCTCCCGCAGGGGAATCCCAGCCCCTTTCGAGGCCGGGATCTCCTGGAGGTCATTCTCACGATCGAGAATGATAGGATCTGCGGGACGAATCATCACACTGCCACCAGTTGGCTTGGGGCCTGATGAACACTGGCTTCGTCCTGCCAGTAGCTGAACTGCTGGTACTTGCCATTCTCGTCGATGTACTCAACGCAGCAGTTTCTGGCGATGGAGTTGCCATTGTCGTCCAAGGTGGTCGAGTTACACCGGCTCTCGTAGCGCGTCACGATGGTCCAGCGGTTGCCCACCTTCTTGAGGAAGCCGATGGGCTTCGTGTTCGGAGGCTCATTGGAATCCCACCACGCGACCGCGCAGCTCCGACCGTCTTCCACCTGACGAACCAGCCTGCCCTCTTCCAACTCGAAGACACGGCGGCGCTTGCCCTTCTTCTCAATCTCGCCGAAGCCGAGGGCCACGATGTAGCGGGGGTTGTTGCTGTCGACGCCCACGGACGCACGTTCCACGATGGCGTCCTGTGCGTTCTGGCACTCATGCAGCCAGGAAGAGGGACGAGACTCGCCCCGCGGGCAAGTCCGGTAGCCGTAGACGGTGACGGTTTCACCGTTTGGAAGAGTGACTCTACGTTTCTGGGAGGTCACCATGACCTCAAAATCGACGCCCATGACAGGCTCCTTTCAGGACACCCCGCCCCTGGTCCGGTTCACATGACGACGGATGATGCGAGCGTAGCGGTCGACAGCCTCTACGACGATGATCCCGTCATGGGTGGCTGCGAAGGCCAGGATGCGCATCTGGTAAGTCATGAAGTCTCGGAATGCCATGGGAGGTGCCCTCAATGTTTATGGGCCCAGAAAACACCACCCCATGGGTCGCGTCAATAGTAATCAGATGAATAATCAGATAAATTTGATGGCCGGGATCTCCTCGAAGTAGTCATCAGGCGGCGGGATGTCGGCCCAGCTCTTCTCGTCAATGTCCCTGGCCTGATCCTCGGAAAGGTCCAGCGTGTAGTTGTGGTAGAAGCAGGACTGCTCGAAGACAGGATGAACCGGGGTATCATGTCACACCCTGGCTCGGTAGATGATTTGACCCCGGCTGTTTTGTGCGAAGAAGAGCTTCACGGATCTGCTACTTTCTGCCGCCCCTGGGACCGGGATCTGCTACTCCTCCCGGCGCTCCATGACCACCTTGAGGTGCGTAGGCTCCTGGAAGTCGAGCCCGAAGTCCTCCCTGACCTTCCTGCGAATGAAGGGTAGCGAGTAGTGGGACACGAAGGAAGGGAAGTACCGGAACGGAAACAGGTGAAGAATATCCTCGACCGAGACGGGGAGGTAGTTCTCGCGCAGCTCGCGCTCCCAGTTCTCCTCATAGTGGTAGGTGAGGAGGAAGTGGGTCAGGCTCCAGTTTTCCGAAATCGAGCCCCACTGGCCCTCCCAGTCGGCGAGCTGCTGCTTGTCGGCAAGCTGGCGCACCCTGGCGACCGTAATGGGATCTGAGGGCCTGGAGGCCGTCTTGCTGACCGCCATGTCCCTGATGACCACGTAGTCGAACTGGATGGGCGAGTGATCCTCCTGGCCGAAGATCCTGTTCCAGAAACCCAGGACGGTCTCCCGGTCATACGAGTAGACCTCGTGGATCACCGAGAAGAGCAGGACGCAGGACTTGAAGTCCTTCTTCTTGCGCCGAGCCTCCTCGATCGCCACACGGACCTCGTCCCAGCAGTGCGTGAAGGAGAGGTTGTCTGCCCCACCCTCGCGCCGGGCCTCCTCGATCATCCTGGGATCCTTGTCATAGCCGATGTACGTGTTCTCGGGGAACAGGCGGGCGACGAGCTTGACCAGCATACCGTCCGCACAGCCGAAGTCCACGTACACGTCAGCGCCGACATCGAAGGCGAAGAGCTTGTCGAAGACGCTCCGCCCCATGCGCTCCAGGTAGATCGAAAGATCGTTGATCGGAGTTTCGGTAGTCATGGCGTTTCTCACATCATGATCATCTTGTTGCCATCAGGCCTGGTTGTCTCAACCGCGCAGAGCTTCTCGCCGCCGAGCATCTTCATCCAGTCTTCCTTGGACGCACCCTCGCTCCCGAAGACAGATGCGTACTCGGCGCACCAGTCACAGAGCTTGTCCAGGGAGTCGAAGACCGGAGAGACGGGGGAGCCTTCGCTCGTGTTCTCCCAAAGCTGGTAGCCGTCACCGGTCGGAGGATCGGTGCGCTCCCAGTTCTCGTAGTCGAACTTGGCCGCCTCGTTCTCGAAGACATGACCCTCGCCGCCGCAGTGCTCGCAGGTGGTGTTGAGTCCCTCGCGCTCGGCCCTGGCTCTGATGCAAATCCACGAGTTGATGGAGTCGTGCCCCATACCACTGAGAGACCAGAAGTTGACCTCTTCGGATGTCGGCATGTAGCCATTCGACTCCTTCATCCAGTAGCCACCCTCGGCCTCCAGGGCAGCGGCCTGTTCAGGCGTCCGCGGGCGGCGGGTGAAGTCAAACAGGCGATCTTCCTTCACCAGGGCTTCTACGTCCTCCGCGATGAGGTGGTGCATCCACTGACGGTTCCAGATCTTGATCATGTGCCGAAGCTCAAGGGTCACCTCGAAGTCGGTGATGTTCTTGGCGAGTTCCTCGGTCATCAACTCGGCGACGCCTTCTGCCTCGGACACCATACCCTCACGCTGCTGATGCCAGATTTTGCAGCGGATGGAGTGCTTGAGCTTCTGGTAGATCGGCTCCCTGAGCCCAGGTGTCTCAGGCGTGTAGAGCTTGCTGCCGTAAGCCACGGGATCGAAAGTCCCGATCGCTCCAGGGTGTGAGGTCTTGCCGTTGCCAAGAATCGCCGCAATGCGGGGGTCGATGATGATATCCCAGTCGTCGGTCGAGACATCCTGGTCACGAAGTTGATCCAAGATCTCCTGGTCTTCATCGAGACCGCTGATAAGCATCATGACGTTCATC
>Ga0100403_1004251_pt1 | contig 10241 bp, 6 predicted proteins | sample CryGeymet201501t_FD_83663 | JGI IMG/M metagenome (GOLD analysis project Ga0100403, IMG submission 83663) | Groundwater microbial communities from Crystal Geyser aquifers in Utah, USA - Crystal Geyser metaG 2015-01t | ecosystem: Environmental > Aquatic > Deep subsurface > Groundwater | place: USA...
CATCATGCGCGACGACCGCGAGTGGAAAGCGCCCGCTGAAAAGCGTGAACTTGCGAGCGGCGCCGCGGATCAACTCTCCACGTGAAGAAGACAGTTGCTGAGCAACGCCGGAGGCGTTGCGATTTGGGGGAGGTCGGCGCCGCGAAGCGGCGACGGGTGGGGGCATCGTCATGATCGAAAACGGCTCTAACGCCTGCACATGATCGGCGCCGCGACGACGTCCATCTCGCCGTCGCGCGACGCGAAGAACGCGATGACGCCGCGCCCGTCGTTTCCGAGCGCGATCGTCTCTTGCCCCGCGAACACGCCCGGCGCCGAGACCGCGAACGATTCGCCCTGCGCGTCGTCCGCGCCGACGAGCTGCGCGCGCACCTGATGATTCGACGCCGGCCCTTCGGTCCACGCGATGACGAAGCGCCCGTCGCCGAGCCCCGCGACGCTCGGCGCGATCGCCTGCTCGCCGAGTCCGCCCGCGGGCAAGACGAGATCGCGCGCGCTCTCCGGCGCAAGCCCCGGACGCCACCGCGCCCATTTGATCCGCCACGCGGTGTCCGGCGAACGCTCCGCCCACGCGACGATCATCGCGTCGCCGCTCACGGCCACCGCCGGCGCGCCGACGCGGCGCTCCGCTTCGGACAAACGGACGAGCGGAGCGTACGGCGTCTGCGCGTCGTCGCCTCCGATCGCTCCGATCCAAATCGCGTTCGAGCGGCGGAGCGCGACCGCGTACCCCTTCATCGACGTGAGCGGCGCCGCGCGGACGCCTTCGACCGGCGCGCCGACGAGCTTCCAGATCCGCGCCGGCGAGATCACGACCGCGCCGCGCTGCGCGTCGAGCTGCGTGCGCGCGCGATCGTCCGCGTCCGCCGCGGCATCGACGACGTCGCCGCTCGGCAAGAGCGGCACGACGCGCCGCAGCCCTTGCGTCGCCGTCATTCGCGCCGTCCCGATCGTCGCGAGCGACGCGAGATCAATCTCGAGCGCGCGCCCTTCGTGCGGCGACGTCGCGACGCCGAGCGCGACGCGCCCGTCCGCGACGCTCGCTTCGACGCCGCCCTACACGAGCGCGCGCTTCACGACGACGCGCGCCTCTCTCGTCTCGCACACGCGCGGCGCCGGACGCGGCGCGGACGCCCGAACGGCGATCCCGATCACCGCGATCGCCGCGTGCGGCGGCGGCGGCGCGATCGAATCGGCGACGCACATCGCGACGCCGACGTTGACCGCGAGGAGCGCCGCGCCCGCCGCGATCGCGCCGATCGTGACGAGCGTGCCGCGCTGGCGCCACCGCGCGAGCGGCAGCTCGAGGTCGCGCGAAGACGGCGGCGGCGGGCGATCCGATCGCGCGTCGGTCGTCTCTTCGATCAAGTCCGACGTGCTGAGATCGATCGTCGACTCGATCGGCGCGTGCGCGCGCGCGCCGCCGAAGCCGAGCTTCGGCTCGGTCGGAGGCTCGATGTCGAGCTCCGCTTCCATCGCGGCGATCCGCTCGTCGCTCCGCGAGAGCTCCGCGGCGATGAGCGCCGCGAGCGGCTCGGTCGGCGTGTGCGCTTCTTGGCGCGGAAGCGGCGGTTTCGCAGAGGCGCGCGCTTGCGGCAAAAGCGGCGGCTTCGCGGTGGCGCGCGCTTGCGGCGGAAGCGGCGGCTTCGCAGAGGCGCGCGCTTGCGGCGGAAGCGGCGGCTTCGCGGTGGCGCGCGCTTGCGGAGCCGCCGGCTTCGCAGACGCCCGCGGCGCCGCCGGCACGCGCAGCGGCGTCGGCGCCTTGGGCGCGCTGATGCTCGGCAGCTTCGCGCGAATCACCGGCGCGCCGTAGAACTGGAGCGTCGGCACGCGAGGCCGCAGCGGCGCCGGCGGCATCGGCCCGTCGTCGCGCGACACGCCGACGAGCGCGCCCAAATTCACCGCCGTGCTCGGCGGCCTCGGCGCCGCGCGCGGAGCCTTCGGAGTGGGAATCTCGCTTCGGTTCACGACGACCGAGCGAGGTATGCGGCGCGTTTTTCAGACGCGCCACATCTTCCATGCAGGAGTGATCGTTACACTGGATCAGCGACGAATCACTTGATCTTCGAGTAGAGCTGAACACCCACGGTGCCCGAGCCCTTACGCGCGATCACGCGAACCGTGTACGGCACCGGCAGCGGCGTGAGCGGACAGATCGCGTTCGCGCCCTTCCCCGCGACCGCGACGCCCATCGCCGACACGTCGCTCGCGGCCGGCGTCGTGATGAGCGGAAGCATCGCCTGAACCTCGAGCCCCATCACGCCGCCCGTCGCGCCGACGGCGACGATCGCGTAGCACTTGCCGCCCTGCAGCGTCATCGACACGCTGTTGTCTTTGCCTTCGAGGACCTGCACGTTCGCGCGCGCACCCTCGGGCTGCATGCCCGGCGCCCACTGCGTCGCCGCGGCCTTGATCGCGAGATCGGTCGCGTCGCCCGCGACGGGTGGAGGCGCGGTCGCCGGACCCGTGGGCGGAGGCGGCGCGGTCGCCGGTCCGGTCGGAGGCGGAGGCGCCGTCGCAGGTCCCGTCGCCGGCGGATAACCGGTCGCCGGCGGCATTCCGGTCTGCGCACCTCCCGGCGGGCATCCCGGATAGCCGGGCGCCGCGTTCGGCGGGCACTGCCCACCGGCCATCGCGTTCGGATTCTGGGGCGGCGGGTTGTCCTTGCTGCCGCATGCTGCAACGAGGGGCGCAGCGGCAACGGTCGCGAGCGCGAAGAAGAGAGCGTGCTTCGTCGAAAGCTTACGGGTGAACATTGGCAGTGGCCTCCCAGGGGCACATGTGAGCCCCCGATCGTCAGACGGTCAACGGGGAGATTCGGGGCAACCTTACATCAGGACGCAGACCGCGAGCGTCAAAGAGTCTTCGCATACTCGAGGACGGCTCGGCGATCCGCGGCGGGGAGATCGCTCAAGAACGGGTGGCCGCCGACGCCGCACCCCGGAGAACTTGCATCATACACATATTCTCCGGGCGCGAGCGTCGCGTCGTCCATCGGCGACGCCGATCGCCAGCGCGATCCGACGCGCTCGAGATCGTACGGCGCGTCGCTCGCGACGACGAACGTGCGCGGTCGATCCTCGGGGCGCATCGCGAGGACGTCGAGGCTAGGCCACTGCCCGGCGTGTCCGTAGAGGCCGCGCGCCCAGACGTCGATGAGCACGGGCGGCACGTAGCCGTTCGTCGGCGCGACGTGCGTGAGGCCGCGCGTGATCGGGATCGCGTTCGCCGCCGCGACGATCTCCGGCGTGAGCGCGCGAAGGCGCGCGTCGTCGGTTCCGATCGTCGCGATCGGCACGACGCGCTCTTCGTACACCGCGCGCTGCCGTCCGGCTTCTCCGGAGTAGGTGCCGTGGCACGTCGCGCACTTCGCGTCGAACACGCCGCGGCCGCGCGCTGCGAGATCGCGATCGATGGCGCCGGGGAACGGCAGCTTCCGTTCGAACGCGCGCAGAAACAAGAACATGCTCGTCCCGATGTGCCGGTGCGCGTCGTACCAAGCCGGGCGCGCGCCGAACGCGAAATCCGCTTCGGCGACGAGCACGCTCGGCGCGCCCGTCGCGCTGCCGTCCCAGCTGAGCGTCTCGCGGTAACGAAATCCGCGAACGTCCGGCACCTTCGCCCAACCGGTGCGCTCCGGAAACGCGAGGTGCGTCCCCGCGTGCGTGTCGAGCGCCATCATGAAGCTCTCGATCGTCGCGACGCGCCCGGGCATCGCGCGCTCGAGCTTCTTCGTCCCTCCGCTGCGAATCTCCGCGCGCCGTTTCCACTCGCGAAGCGTCGCGTCGACGATCGGCTTTCGCCACGCCTCGGGCCATTTCGCGCCGGCGTCGATCGCGGCGCGCTCCGCGAGCGGCGCGATCTTCTCCGCCGTCACGTCGAGGCCGATGCGCGTCATCGCCGCGTCGTACGCGTGGACGCGCACGCGGGTGCTGCCGATCCCGCTCACGAACAGATCGCCGCTCGGGAGCTTGATCGTCGCCGAGTGACAGAGGTGGCAGCTCATCACGACGAACTCGACGTTCGTGTACGGATCGGTCGTGAGGTGAAATCCCGCCGGCACCTTCGGCTGGTCGCCGTCGAAGACGAATCCGAACTTCTTCGCGAAGTCGCTCCAATCGCGTCCGAGCTCGTTCGGGTACGCGCGCATGAGCGCGAGGAAGATCGGGTACGCGATCCCGGTCGCGTACGGATCGCCGACGCCGAAGCGCGCGAAGTAGTCGCGCCCCGCGGCGATCGAGATCGGGCGATCGCGGTACTCCTCCGGCTCGCTCATGGGCGTTCCGGTCGGTGCAGCCGGTGCAGCGGCCACCGGGGACGGCGCGTCCGCGGCGCGCCGAGACGCGCACGCGCCGGCGACGACCACGACGAGCGCCATCGCCACGCGACGCACCATGCACAAAAGCCTACACCGCAATCACGGGGTCAGCGCCCCCCATCGCTAGGGTTCGCGGCCCATCGTTCCGAAGGCGCGCGACGCGCGATCAAGCCGAAATCAAGCCTCTTCGTGCATGGCGCGCTTCCTGCTCACGCAACCATTGCGCTGCGGAGCCAACCCCCGCGCGCCTGGTGCCGCCATGAAACGTTTCGCGCCTCTCACCGCATTCGGCCTCATCGTCGCCGCCTCGTCGCTCGGTGGAGCATGTGGAAAGTCCGATGGAGAGCAAACCGGGATCGGCGTCTCGTCGATCATCTTCATCAAGCGGCAGCACACGACCACCACGCCCGACGGCAACACGTCGGTCGACGTCGCGGGCGGCAACGGGCAGGTGCTCGACTACGACCGCTACGTCCCGGGCGGGAGCTTGAACCTCCTCTCGCCGGCGCGTCCGGACGGCACGCTGCACAACCTCACCGCGGACTTCCCCCAGGCCGACTTCAACGGCGCGGACGTTTCGTTCGACGCGCAGCAGGTCGTCTTCTCGATGAAGAAGGACGGAAGCGACCACTACCACATCTACACGGTGCAGCTCTCGCCCGGCGCGGACGGCAAATACGAGGTCCACCAGAAGACGGCGGGCGACTACGACGACATCAACCCGGTGTACCTCCCGGGCGGGCGCATCGTCTTCGTGACGAACCAGATGTACACCGCGATGGGCACGCGCGCCGACGAGTACGAGCACTCGCGCGCGGTGACGCAGCTCGCGACGATCTCGGTCGACGGCGGCGACGCCGATCGCCACCTCTTCTCGCAGAACCTCTCGCACACCGTCGCGCCGTTCCTCCGCGCCGACGGGCGCATCGGCTACTCGCGCTGGGAGCACCTCGGCGGCGTGAACGACGTGAAGATCTTCACCGCGAACCCGGACGGCACGCAGATGCTCGCCGTCGGCGGCCAGCACGGAAAGCCGTCGAACTCGCTCTTCTCGATCCGCGAGACGCTCACGCCGAACGTGATGATCGGCATCGCGACGACACGCAGCCGCACGATCCACGCGGGCGCGCTCGTCCAGATCGACGCGCGCAACGTGAACGACCCGGTGTGCCTCGACGCGAAGGCCGATCAGACCGGCCATGCGTGCCTCGACGAAGAGAATGTACAATACAACATTCTCACGCCGAACGTCCCGACGGGGAACGGGCCGTCGCCCGTCGGCCGCTACCGCGAGCCGAGCGTTCTTCCGGACTGGCGCGTGCTCGTGTCGTGGGCGGACGGGCCGGTCAACGATCTGAGCGAGCAGTCGATCACGCCGCCGGACTTCGGCATCTTCGTCTTCGATCCGAAGACGCAGACGAACCAGCTCGTCTATAACGACCGCTCGACGTGGGAGCTCAACGCGCTCGCCGTCACGCCGCGCAAGGAGCCGCCGGTCATCGGCGATTTGCAGCGCGCGCCGGACGCGACGCAGCCGGTTCGGATCGGCTCGGTCGACGTGACGACGACGTCGCTCAAGGAGACCGTGGACGGCGCGCAGTTCAAGGCGACGCCGCTCGGCGACGCGCTCAAACAAGGCGCGGTCGCGGTGCGCATCATCGAGGGCTTCTCGAGCGAGGCCGCGAAGGGCGTGACGATGTTCGGCCTCACGATGCACGAAGGCGCGGCGATCATCGGCGAAGCCAAGGTGCAGAACGACGGCAGCTGGCTCGCGAACGTGCCGGCGTACGTGCCGATGCACCTCCAGCCGATCGACAAGTTCGGTCTCGCGATTCGCTCGCAGGGCCTCTGGATGCAGGGCATGCCGGGCGAGGATCGCCGCTGCGTCGGCTGCCACGAGTCGCGCACGGGTCAGGGCGTCCCGCGCTTCGGGCAGAACCCGACCGTCGCGGAGCAGAGCGGCGCCGAGCCGTTCGACAAGATCCCGCTCTCCGATCGCATCAAGAACGGCGAGTACGGATGGGACACGCGCGTGCAGCCGATCCTCACCGCGAAGTGCGCGGGCTGCCACAACAGCTCGACGACGCAGTACTACCAGATGACGCGCACCGATCCGGTCACGGGCACGATGACGACGTACCAGATCCCGGTGCTCGATCTGTCGGACACGCCGGTCACCGTCTACTACGACCGCAAGGTCAAGGCGTACCCGGCGTCGTACGTCTCGATCTTCTACGCGGCGACCCTCGAGATGGGGATGGGCAACACGAAGATCACCGGCGCGATGCCGCGCAAGTGGGGCATCCCGGTGAACGCGCGCGGCAGCGAGCTCCCGCCGAAGATCAACATCAAGGCCGCGGACGGCACGTTCGCGTGGGACATCGGCTCGCACCCGATGCACCCGGAGGACAAAGGCGTGACGCTCACGGATGAAGAGCGCAGGACGCTCATCGTTCCGATCGATCTCGGTGGCCAGTACTACGCGCGCCAGAACACCGGGTTCGCACCGTTCAACAACGACCCGGTCGCCGGGCAGCAATACAAGTGAGAAGGGTCGGAGAGAAAGCCATGAAGACGACGAACCTCAAGGCACTCGTTCTCGGAACCCTCTTCGCGGCCGCGACCTTCGCGGCGGCGGGCGACGCGCGCAGCGACAACGACGCCGTGCGCTCGATCTACGGAAAGCAGATCCCCGACGATCAGATCGAGTTCGTGTCGACGGGCGATCACATCAAGGCCGCGGCGGCGAACGGCGCGCCGATGCTCGTCTGGGAAGCGCTCGAGCACGGCGAGAAGGTGGAGTGCCTCGACTGCATTCCGTCGGTCGAGCCGCTCCTCTACGACGCGAACGCGCGGACGCGCGAGATCGCGGCGTGGTGGCTGCGCCGCAGGATGATCGGCGTGTTCGGGCCGGGCGAGGTGTACGAGCGGACGCTCAAGACGCTCGCGAGCGACGCCAGCGCGCAGAAGCGCGCGTACGCGGCGTACGCGATCGGCGAGTTCCTCGCGGCGCCCGGCGCGACGGCGCTCGCGACGGCGCTCGGTACGGACGGCGACGCGACGGTGCGCGCGGCGGCGGCGGCGGCGTTGGGACGCTTGAACGACGACGGCGCGGGCGCGCTCGGCAAGGCGATGGGCGACGCGGACGCGCGCGTGAAGATCGCCGCGTTGGGATCGGCCGGACGCATCAACACGTTCAGCGGCGTCGCGAACATCGCGGCGCTCCTCGGCGACGGCGACGCGACCGTTCGGCGCCGCGCGCTCGAGCTGCTCGACGCGATGAAGGCGAAGGACAGCGTCGCCGCGGTCCTCTCGCTCGCGCAGAACGACGCGAGCGCCGACGTGCGCGCCGCCGCGTGCCACGCGCTCGGATCGTTCCGCGACGCATCGGTGCGCACGACGCTGCAGACGATCGCCGACAAGGACGCGAGCTCGCTCGTGCGCGACATGGCGAAGATCGCGCTGCGGAGCTTGTAGGAGGATCTCGGGCACTCGGGGCGGGAGACGTGATTCCGGCCGGGATCGCGCCCCGAGTGCTCACTCGTTTGGAGTCACAGGAAGACGGGAAGACGGGAAGGTTTGGTTTTGAACCCCGAATCCTTCCCGTCTTCCCGTCTTCCTGTTCAAACCAAGTAGAATGACGCGATGCGAGCTTCCTCTCTTACGGTCGTAGGGACGTTCGTCGGCGCGCTCGCGCTGGGGTTGTCGCCGTCGGGGTGCCAATCGAAGGAGCCGTCGCAGGCCACGTACTTCTCGCGGACGATCGCGCCGATCCTGTCGACGTCGTGCGTGCGCACGAACACGGGCGCTGGCTGCCATGTCGCCGACGAACGCGGGTACGCGTTCGGCAACCTCGACGTCGCGTCGTTCGACGGCGTCAATCACCGGCGCGATCTCTTGCTCGATTACGGCCCGTACGGCCAGCCGGCGATGCTCGTGAAGAACGTGCCCGGCTACCAGATCCAGGTGCAGACGTTCGACGGCAAGAAGATCACCGTCACGACCGACATCAAGCACGTCGGCGGCCCCATCTTCGATCCGACCGCGAGCGCGTACCAAACGCTGCGCCGATGGATCGCGAACGGCGCGACCGAGAACAACAGCGGCGCGCCGCCGACGAACGTGCAGCGCCTCCCCTGCTCGTCCGACATCCCGATCGCGCCCGGCTTCGACATGAGCAAGGATCCGCCGAACGCCGACTACGCGACGTTCGATCGCGCGAACACGACGCTCGGGCAGACGTGCGCCGCCGGCAACTGCCACGGATCGCCGTCGAACGATCTGCGATTGACCTGCGGCGCCACGCCGGAGCAAAAGCGCTGGAACTATTTCGCCGCGAGCGAGTACCTCGGGCAGACGCCGGAGCTCAGCGAGATCGTGCGGCGCCCGCTCGGCCCCGCGCAGGGCGGCGCGTTCCACGAAGGCGGCGCGATCTTCACCTCGACGTCGGACGACGGCTACCAGGGCCTGCTCGAATGGGCGAAGGCGCACGGGCCGCCGCAGACGGCGATGCTCGACGCGGGCTTCACCTTCTTCGCGCACAAGGTGCAGCCGCTCCTCGTGAAGAAGGGCTGCATGATGGTGCAGTGCCACTCGGCGGCGATGTTCCACGACTACCGCCTCCGCGGCGGATCCGGCGCGAGCTTCTCGCTGTCGGCGACGCGGAAGAACTACACGCTCTCGCTCGCGCAGCTCGACATCGACAGCGAGGACATCGCGTCGAGCCGCATCGTGCGCAAGAACCTGTATCGACCGGAGCTCTTCAACGGCTCGAACGGCATCGCGCACCGCGGCGGTCCGCTCTTCGAAGACTTCCCCGGCAAGCACGCGACGAGCGCCGACTGCGACGCGGCGATGCCGGCGTACGACTACGACAACGGCGACGTCGACAAGATCCCCGCGTACTGCGTGATGCGCGAGTGGCTCAAGCGCGAGCGCATGCTGCGCAATCCGGCGGCGATGAGCGGGATCGTCTACGTGAAGCGCCCGCCGCCGAGCGGACGCGACGGGCCGCAGGACTTCGACGTGTACGCGCCGGGCGCGGACCTTCGCATCACGAGCGCGACGATCGACGCGATGGGCAACGTGGTGGCCGGCGCGGACAAATCGGTCGCGGCGGGGTGCGGGCTCGATCCGAGCACGGCCGACATCAAGCGCCCCGCGGTGTCGTGGGACGCGAAGAAGATCGCGTTCGCCGCGCGCTCGAGCGCGGGCGCGCCGCTGCAAGTCTACGAGATGAACGCCGACGGCTCGGGATGCGCGAAGCACGGCGACATCAACGCGAACGGCGGCAACGACATCCACAACTTCGATCCGTCGTACTCGCCGCCGGACGCGAACGGGCAAGTGCACATCGTCTTCGCGTCGACGCGCGGCTACGCCGACGACAGCTTCACCGGCTACCACGGCCCGCAGCGCACGCCGGCGGATCCGACGAAGCTCAACGCGAACCTCTACGTCTGGGACGGCCCGGGAAAGATCCGGCAGCTCAGCTTCCACCTCAACATGGAGCGGCAGCCGAGCTTCATGAGCGACGGGCGCGTCATCTACACGCACGAGAAGCGCGAGCCCGGCTTCTATCAGCTCGCGCTCCGCCGCGTGAACCTCGACGGCGGCGACTACCACCCGCTCTACGCGCAGCGCGGATCGATCGGCTTTCGCCAGGCGACGCAGGTCGTCGAGATCGGCGACAAGAACTTCGCGGAGATCTTCTCGGACAAGGACGCGCCGCACGGCGCGGGCACGCTCGGGATCTTCAATCGATCGATCGGCATCGACTTCACGAGCAAAGATCCGAAAGACTACCCGGTCGATCCGAGCGTCATCGATCCCGCGTCGGCCACCGCGCCGAACCCGAGCTTCTTCCTCCACTCGCTCAAGATCGTCGACGCAAGCGCGCCGGCGATGGGGCAGTACTTGTCGC
>Ga0100403_1004254_pt1 | contig 10235 bp, 13 predicted proteins | sample CryGeymet201501t_FD_83663 | JGI IMG/M metagenome (GOLD analysis project Ga0100403, IMG submission 83663) | Groundwater microbial communities from Crystal Geyser aquifers in Utah, USA - Crystal Geyser metaG 2015-01t | ecosystem: Environmental > Aquatic > Deep subsurface > Groundwater | place...
GCGCCGTCTCCTCCGTGATGCCGCCGTCGATCTCGAGATCGATCGCGCGCCCGCTCTCGTCGATCATCTTTCGAATCGCGCGCACCTTCGGCAAGACGTCGTGGATGAACGACTGCCCGCCGAAGCCCGGGTTCACGCTCATCACGAGCACGAGATCCGTCGTCCCCATCACGTAGCGCAGCGTGTCCTCGCTCGTCGACGGGTTGAGCACGACGCCCGCGCGCTTCTTCAGACCATGGATGTGCTCGATCGTCCGATGGAGGTGCGGGCACGTCTCGACGTGCACGCTGATTCGGTCCGCGCCGGCCGCCGCGAAGTCGTCGATGTAACGCTCGGGCTCGACGATCATCAGGTGCACGTCGAGCGGTAGCGTCGTCACCTTTCGCAGCGCCTTCACGACGGGCGGTCCGATCGTGATGTTCGGCACGAATCGGCCGTCCATCACGTCGACGTGGATCCAATCGGCGCCCGCCGCCTCGACGGCGCGCACTTCTTCACCGAGCCGGGCGAAGTCGGCGGACAAGATCGACGGCGCGACGACGATGCGAGAGCGAGACGAGGACGGCAGCGACACCACGACACTCGTGACGGACCCGCGGCGGCGCGTCAAGCCCTTGCGCGAAACGTCGTTGCGCCCGCTAGCCAAAAGATGAACTATCCGAAGCCCGCGCATGCAGACGAGACGCATCAAGAAGGCCGACTTCGACCGCATCGTCGAAGTGATCGACCACTGGTGGGGCGGCCCCATCAGCACGTTCGCGCACCCGATCTTCTTTTACGAGCTCGGCGATCACGCGCTGATGGTCGAGCAGGGCGACGTGATGATCGGCTTTCTCCTCGGCTTCGTCGCGCACGCCGAGAACGGCAAGGCGACCGGATACGTTCACCTCGTCGGCATTCATCCGGACTTCCGCCGTCGCGGCGTCGGTCGCCTCCTCTACAACACGTTCACGGCAGAATGCCGCGCGGCGAAATGCGTCCGCATGAAGGCGATCACCACGCTCGGGAACGAAGGGTCGATTCGCTTCCACGTCGCGCAAGGGTGGAACGCGCAAGAGATCGACGACTACGCCGGCCCCGGCCGTAGACGGATCGTCTTCACGAAGAGCCTCGTCGAGGAGTAACGGCGAGGATTGCGCGCTATGCTAGCTCTCTGAAGCGCGAAGCAGCGCCGACCGAGCTTCCGGAGGTCGCATGAGCAGCCCGAACGCAAACCTACGCGACTCTCGGCCGGACTCACCGGTGACCGTCGCGGCCCTCCGCGAGATCGGCCTCTTCGGCGCGCTCTCCGACGAGGTGCTCGATCACCTCACGAAGACGCTGAGGATCCGTCGCGCGACAGCGGGCGAGACGATCTTCAAGGAAGGCGATCCCGCGCGCGAGATGTACGTCGTCCTCGACGGCGAAATCGAGGTGGTGAAGAAGAGCCGTCGCGGGCGCGACATGCGCGTCGCGATCCTCGGTCCGGGCGACTGCTTCGGCGAGATGTCGATCATCGACATGCAGCATCGGTCGGCGAGCGTGCGCACGCTCGCGCCGTCGCGCCTTCTTCGCATTTCGAGCGAGGACATGGACGCGCTCTATCGGCACGATCTCAAGTCGTACACGCTCATCGTGCTCAACATCGCGCGCGACTTGTCGCGGCGCCTGCGCGTGACGGACGGGATCCTCGCGGACTTCACGGCGAACGTGCTCGACGAGTACGTCGTCGCGAAAGCGAAGCGCTAGGGGAATCGGTCGCAGCTAATCGGTCGCAGCTAATCGGTCGCAGCGTCGCTCGCGTCGTGGGCCGCGTCGGTCCCGGCATCGCCTCCGTCGCCCGCGTCGCCCGTGTGTCCCGCGTCGCTGCCGTCGGTCGCCGCGTCGCCCGGCGGCGGCATCGGGCCCGCGTCGTCACGCGGTTTGCCCGCGTCGCTCGCGGCCGCGTCGGAGCCGGTCGTCCCGCCGCCGCTCGCGTCGCCGCCGCCGGCGTCGCCGACGCCGTCTTCGGTCGCCGGCGGAAGCGGCTGCGGGTTGAGGCTGCACGCCGCGACGACGAGCACGCATCCAACGACGAGGAGCGCGAGGAGCCTTCGCATCAGCCGCCGTCCATGTCGGCGTCGCCGATCGCGCCGTCGCTCGCGTCGCCCGCGTCGCCCGCGTCGCCGCCGTCCATCCGCGGCTCCGGCGCGTCGCCCGCCGCGTCGGTCGCGTTCGAGCCGTCCGGCGTCATGCCTCCGGCGTCTCCGCCCGCATCCGAGAACGTCGCGCCGTCGAGGTTCGCGCTCGCGTCGTGCGTGCCGGGGCTGCCGTTCATGCCGCCGTCGTCGGTGAGCGGCGGAAGAGGCTGCGGGTTCAGGCTGCACGCGAACGCGAGCGCCGCGAGCGTCGCCGCCGCTGCAAACCATCGCACCCGTGCGCGCAGAAAACCCATGAGCCCAAAGCCTTTCTGCATCCTCAGTGCCACGGACGAGTATCGTCGAAATCGCGCGATTGCACGAGCTTCGCCTCTCGTACGCGGCTCAGGCTGACACACGCCCGCGACGTCGCCGTCGCGCTTCCACGCGTCGCCTGACCCGCGTCAGCTGGATGGTGAGCGGTCGGCGTGTTAGCGGGAACTCGCTGTGGGAGAAGCGTCGCCCTCCACCTTGCCACCGCGCCTTCGTCGCGCTCTCGAGCTCGTCTACGCGATCGAAGGCGTCGCGGCCGCGCGCATCTGGCAGTGGCCGGGGCGAGTCGCGATCGGCGTGCGCGGCGCGAACGGCGCGTCCGGCGACGTCCTCCGTCGCGTCGAAGACGCCGTCGCACCGCTGCGCGATCCGGAAGAGCGTTGGGAGTTCGGGTTCCTCGACGACGCCTGATCGCGAGCGACGAGCTCGCGCTTCAGCCGCACAAAAGCCGAAGCGCGCGCCCCCTCGCGAGGAGCGCGCGCTTTCGTTTTCGACTCGGCGATTGGCGTCAGTTGGCGACGAAGATCGCTTCGATCTCGGTCTTCACTTGCTCTTCCGTCTGATCGCGCGCGATCGCGATCTCTTTGACGATGAGCGTGCGCGCGGTGTCGAGCATGCGGCGCTCGCCGAACGAGAGCTGCTTGTCCGTCTTCAGCCGATACAGGTCGCGCAGCACTTCCGCGACGTCGTAGATCGAGCCCGTCTTGATCTTATCCATGAACCCGCGGTAGCGGCGGTTCCACGTCTGGTTGTCGAACGCGATCGTGCGCTCCTTGAGGATGTCGAAGATCTCGCGGATCTCCACTTCGCTGATGACCTGGCGGAGCCCGACGGCGCTCGCGTTCGTCACAGGGACCATGATCTTTCGGTCCGTATCGAGGATGCGAAGAACGTAGAAGCGCTGGCGGCTCCCGGCGATGTCCTTCTCCTCGATGCGAATGACCTCGGCCACTCCCTGGGCGGGGTAAACGGCCTTGTCCCCCACCTTGAATTTGACGTCGGTGCTCGATTGCATAGCGTCTCCTTGCAAATGATTCAGAGGCCCGCGATTCATGCGTTGGACCGCACGATCGCAACCCACCCCTTCAACGAAGCGCTGCGTAGAAAATCTCTTTGAAGCCATCCGGAAGCGATGGCGAAGATTGCTGTCGGGATACTGGGAAACGTGGGCGAAACGGCTACTATTCCCGGTGTTTCGCGGCGCTGAACGCGGCCTTGGATGGGCGCGGCGCTTCGAAACGAGGTCAGAAAATCAGGCACGCGCACTCTAGTGCGCGCGACCCCGGTTTGTCAAATGCAATTTGTGCCAAGCGCGTAGGCCGATCCCGGTCGCCTTGCGCGCCGGCGCGAGGCGTTCGGTCGAGCCGTTCGGCTTCCGACGGTGGACCTAGTGGGCGTCGCCGCCGAGGTCCTTCAAGTTGAGCATCTCGTCGACGTTCGGCTGCAGTACGAGCTCGACGCGGCGGTTCTGCTTCTTCTCGTCTTCGCTCTGCTTGTCGATCGTGCCGGCGATCGGATCCATCACGCCGTAGCCCGCCGCGGCCCAGTTGTTCGGATCGAGCGCGCCGCCGTAGAACTGGCCGGGCTTCGGAGCCTGCCCTTTCGGCGGTTCGTTCTTCGCCGTGAGGAAGAGCAGAACCGTGCGCGCGCGCATCAGTGACAATCCCCAGTTGTCTTTGAAGATGCCCGGGCCGTATTCGACGTTGTCGGTGTGCCCCGCGACCTGGAATTGGCGCTTCTTCAGCTCGTCGTCTGCGTTGATGATGTCGGCGACCTGCTTCAGCACCTTCTTGCCGGAGTCCTGCAGGTTGATTTCGCCCGACGCGAAGAGGATGTCGCCGGGGAGCTGAATCACCATGCGGTTCTTGCGGACGACGACCTTGAGGTGCGCGTCCGTGAGCTTCGCGAGCCGCGCGCGCAGATCGTCGAGGCGCTTCTTCATCGCGTCGAGCTGCGCCGCGCGCTTCTTGTACTCCTCGAGCGCTTGCGCGAGATCCGCCTTCTCTTTCTCGGACCGACCGAGCTTGTCTTCATACTGAAGCCCCGCTTCGCGCATGCGCGCCTTGAGGTCCTCGATCTGCTTCTGCGCGTCGTCGAACGCCTGCTTGTCTTTGTTGTGCCGATCCTCGGCGGCGTTGAGTCGCGCTTTCAGCTCCGAGATTTGGCGCTGAGCGTCGGCCCACTCCTGGTCGCTGTGGCCACAGCCGATCGTTCCGAGCGAAAGCGGCGCGAGGGTGAGCGAGGCGATCAGCGGAAGCGAGCGCAAACCAAGTCGTTTCATGGTTGTCTCCAAATTCGATTGGACCGGGCACGGACGCTATCGGGCGGTCACGGGCGGGTCAAGGCGCGTTGTCAGGGCGCGTTACCCGAGCGCCGAAGCGATCTCGGGTGAGTAGCTCTTCCACTTTGTTATTGACGAGGAAACGTAGGTGACAATATACGTCATGTAGATTGCCTCACCAGGAGGGTCCCGATGGCTGCAAAGAAGGGCGCGAAAAAGCCTAAGAAGGCCGCAAAGAAGACGAAGAAAGCAGCAAAGTCGGCGAAGAAGCCTGCGAAGAAGAAAGCCGCAAAGCGGCCAGCTCCGAAGGCCACCGCTAAAAAGTCCGCTAAGGCGCCCGGGCGGTCGGCCGCAAAGCGTCCCTCGGGTGGTGGTGGCGGTCGTGCTGTGAAGGCCGCGGCCCCGAAGGCCGCTCCGCCGGCTGGCGTTCCCTCGATGCTGGGCGGCGCTCCCACGTCGAGCCACGGGCTCGACGAAGGCGAAGAAGAATAGAGCGCGCTTTTCTTCCTTAGGCAGTGACACGGACGGGGCGCCACATGATGGCGCCCTTCGTCTTTTGTACGTTGTTGTTTTGGGGCCCCGGCCCCAAAACGATCCCAAAGCGCCGCCGCGGCCGATCGGCATCGATCGCGCGTCGCGGCGCTACCGCGTCGCGCGCTAGGTCGAGCGCGGCGCGGGCGTGTCGCCGAGATAGAGCTTGAGCGCTTCGGCGGCGGCGCGGCGATCGAACGGGACCTGCGCGAGCTCGTCTCTCTTGCCGATGCTCGCGAAGAGATCGACGAGAAAGACGTGGAAGTGATCGGCCTCGGCGATCGCGTTCTCCAGCCGCACGCGATCGAGCAGATCGCTCTCTTCGAGGCGCGACATCGCGTTCAGGAAAGCGTCGAAGCGCGGATAGTCCGACGTGCGAAGCAGCGGATAACCCATCGCGCGGAAGTACGCGAGGAACTCGCGCGTGAACTGGAGCGGCGAGACGCCGGCCCAGCGATCTTCGCGCTGCTCGGCCGCGCGCGCCTTGTGCGAAAACGCGCGGACGATCTGCGCGAACATCCAGACGTCGCGACGAAGGCGCTCCGAAAGCGTGCGGCGCGCGGCGGCATCGTCGAAGACGCCGCGCTCTTCGAGCGACGAGCCGAGCGATTTGCCGAGGAAGAGGACCGCGTTTTGAAGCGCAGGACGCAGCGTCGCGGTCGTCCGCGCGACGGCAGCGCGCAGATCGTCGGCGGTCGCGGACGCGTCCGGCGACGGAAAATCGTGCTCGAACGCGCGGCGCATCTCGAGGCGCACGTTCGCGCTCAAGCCTTCGAGCGTCGCTTTCACTTCGAGCAGGCGATGCCCGTTCGCGAGGAGCGACTCGTAGCGCGCGCCGAGCTGATCGGCGGTGCTCCGGAAGAGATCGCGCTCGTAGCTCTCGGCGAGGAGCGGACCCGCGCGCTTGCGCAGATATCCGGTGAGCGCACGCGCGTCGGAGCGGAGCACGCTCATCACGAGGAAGACGATGCCGCGCGTGCGGCGCGCGCCTTCGGACGTGTCGCGCGCGGCGTCGTCGAGGAGCGTGAGGTAACGCAGCATGCGGAAGAGCGAGAGGAACGTGATCGCCGCGAGGCGACGCGCGTGCTCGCCCGGCACCGAGCGCATCATCTCGAGCATGCGCGGGTTCGTGATGCGATCGAACTCGGGGCGGAACTCGAGCGCGTTCAGCGGATTGAAGAACGCGGATTGCGCGACCTCGCGCTGCGCGACGCCGAGGAGCGCGTAGAAGAGGCGGTACGGAATGCGTTGCAGGCGCGTCACGCCGAGCGTCAGCTCCATCAGGTTCGTCATCCCGTGGCGCAAGACGAAGAGCGAGCCTTGCGGCGTGTCTTGCGTCATCGCGTCGCGCACGAGCCTCGTGCGCGCGCCGTCGTCGGGCAGCATCGTCTCGAGGTAGCGCTGGAACGCGAACGCGCGATCGCGCTCGAGCAGGAGCGTGCGGCAAAGCGAGACGACGCGGCCGAGCGCTTCGCGCACGACGACGAGGTGCTCGCGGAAATCGTGCGCGACGATCGGCGTGCGCCGCGCCGGGCCCGGGTGATTGCGCGGGTTCGCGAAGCACGCGAGGCCCTTCAGCAGGATCTCGAGCTCGAAGAGCGTGTCCTCTTTTCGCTCGACCGGCAGCCGCTGCAGCCACGCCTCGCGCGCGGCGGATTGCTCGCGTCGCAGGCCGCGCGTGTCGCGCAGCAAATCGTCGTAGGCGTCGCGCTCGTCGCCGAGAGCGTGCGGGCCGTTGCTCACCTCCCGCATCGTATCCGGTTCGTCAGCGCGCAGCGGCTTTCTTCGGCTCCTTCGATTGAAGGAGCGTGTCGAGGCGACCGACGCGGTGGCCGAGCATCTTCGCCATCACGCCTTGCACGTCGCGCTTCGAGCGTTGCGAGAGGAGCGTGATGTCGAGCGCGACCTGCGAGGTCGCGACCTCGGCGATCGCGGGCGTCTCGCTGACGACGCCGTTGTCCTTCTCGGTGTTCTCGGTCGCCGCGATGAGCGTCCGCAGATCGTCGGCGACGACGATGAGGCGGTGCTTCCAAAAATCTTCGAGCGCCGCTTCGTCGAGGCCGTAGCTGAACAGCTCTCCGGGGAGCTTCGGGAGCGCCGCGTGCGAGAAGACGACGATGTACACGCGACGCTTCGCCGCGCGCTTCATCTCGGCGGCGAGCGTCGCGATCTCGCGCGGCCAACCGCTGACGACGAGGCGCGACTCGGCGCCGCGAATCAGACGCTCGGCCTCTTCGATCACGCGCGCGTAACCGCGCACGCTGAACGCGTCGGGCGCCAGGGGTGTCGCGTCGATCTTTCGAATCGCCTCTTCGAGCGCCGACGCAGAACCGTCGAATCGTTTTCGCAGAAGCGTCAACACCTCGTCCGCCGGAGCGGGCGCGAAGCGCTCTGGCGATCCCGCGATCGCGCGCGCCGCGCCCGCGTTCACGAGGCGCCGGAGCACGCCGTACACGGCCGAGCGCGGGATCTGCGCGCGCACACCCACCTCGTAGCCGGTCGCGGGGCTCTCCTTGAGGAGCGCGTTGTACGCCCGTGACTCGTTCAGGCTGAAGCCAAGCTCCACGAGCGCGCTGACGACGTCGGACTCCGCCATGCGGTTGTTTGTCCCATGAAAGTGCGGTCGCCCGAGAAAAAAAAGATTGGCGACCGCGGAACCTCGGTTACCCTCGGCGCGTAGTTGGACCGGACGGTTCACCCGTCCACATCAAGTCGGCGCGCATCCTGCGCGCTCAACGAACGAACCAAAATTTGGGTTCGCAGGGTGAGGAGACGACAATGAACATCGGCAAAATTCTCGCGGTTTCGGCGGTGGCGGGCATGCTCATGAGCACGGCGGCGTGTGGCGGCGACAAGACGCCGGCGGCGACGGATCCGTCGGCGGCGGGTGGCGAGAAGAAGTCCTGCTCGGGTGCGGGCGAGAAGAAGTCGTGCAGCGCGGCCGCGCCGAGCGCGTCGGCCCCGGCGCACTGAGATTCGGTTTCGACGACGCGCGCCAGGTCGTCCGTGCGACGATCTGGCGCTCGTCATTTAAGGCGTCATCGTTGGGAGCAGCGCCGTGGGATATCGCGACAGATTCCAAATTCCGGACCTCGGCGTAGGCGTCGGCTTTCGCGCGCCGCACCACGCGAAGGTGCTCGGCGAGACGCCGCCGATGGATTGGTTCGAGGTCATCAGCGACAACTACTTGCTCGAGCCGCCGATCCCGGTGTCGAAGGTCGAGCGCCTGCGCGACAAGTACCGCGTCGTCCCGCACGGCGTCTCGATGTCGATCGGCTCGAGCGATCCGCTCGACCGCGACTACCTCGCGCGCTTGAAGAGATTCGTGCGCCGGATCGACGCGCCGTGGTGCTCGGACCATCTGTGCTGGACGGGCGTCGACGGCGTCGTGATCAACGATCTGCTCCCGATGCCGTACACGAAGGAAGCGATCGCGCACGTCGTCGAGCGCGTCAAACACGTGCAGTCGACGCTCGAAGTGCCCTTCTCGATCGAGAACGTGTCGTCGTACATGACGTACCGCGCGAGCACGATGACCGAGTGGGAGTTCCTCGGGGAGATCGCCGAGCGCGCGGACTGCGGGATCTTGTTCGACGTGAACAACGTCTTCGTGAGCGCGCATAACCACGGCTTCGACGCGAACGAGTACGTCGACGCGATGCCGGTCGATCGCGTCGTGCAGGTTCATCTCGCGGGGCACACGAACAAGGGCAAATACTTGCTCGACACGCACTCCGACCACGTTCGAGGCGAAGTGTGGGCGCTCTATCGGCGCACGCTCCGTCGCGTCGGGCGTGTGTCGACGCTCATCGAGTGGGACGAGGACATTCCGGAGTGGGACGTGCTCGCGGCGGAGGCCGAGAAGGCGCGCGACGTGCGCCGCGAAGAGGGGATGCCGTGGCCGAAAGCGAGCTGAGCGCGCTCCAGCGACTGGTCGCGCGCGCGGCGCTCGTGCCGCGGCCGCTCGCCGAAGACGCGCAGCTCTCGGCAGAGGCGACGCGCGCAATGCGCGGGAGCGAGCGGATGTCGCCGGTCGAGCGGCTCGACGTGTACCGCGAGCAGTTCTGGGCGCGGCACGTCCACAGCCTCTAGGACGACTTCGCGATCGCGCGGCACTTCGTCGGCGAAGAGGAGTTCTTCGAGCTCGTTGCCGCGTACTTCGCGGCTCGCGCGCCGTCCTCGTTCGACCTGCGCGGCCTCGGCGCGAAGCTTCCGGAGCTCGCGGCGACGCGCGCGCCGTTCGCGGGCGACGCGATGCTGCTCGAAGCGATGCGCCTCGATTGGGCGTTCATGGAGGCGTTCGACGCGCCGGCCGCGCCGCCGTTCGATCCGGCGAGCATCGCGAGCGCGCCGGAGGACGCGTGGCCGGCGGCGACGATCGTGTTCGATCCGTCCGTGCGTCCGGTCGCGCTGTCGTGGCCGCTCCACGAGACGCGCGCGGCGATCCGCGCGAAGAGCGCGCCGGCGCGTCCGGAGCCGCGCGATGCGTTCGTCGTCGTGTGGCGCGGACGCGAATCGTTGCATCATGCAGAGATCGAGCGCGACGCGTTCGCGCTGCTCGAAGCGCTGCGTGCGGGCGCGCAGCTCGGCGCGGCGTGCGAAGCGGTCGCGCGCGCGACCGGTGCGGACGTCGCGGAGCTCGGCCCGAAGGTCGGCGCGTGGTTCGCGGAGTGGACGTCGCGCGGCTGGGTGAGCGCCGTGCGTCTATGACGCGCGCACCTGGTCGGCGCGGAGGCGCGGCAAAATCTCTTTCATCACCTCGTCGATCTTCCACATGAAGATGAAGAAGAGGACGGGCGCGACGAGGATCGTCGTGCACGGCACGATGTAACAAACGCACGCGGCGATCGCGAGGCTGCGCGGCGAGCGCTTCTGCGAGCCGTAATAGCCGAGGAGGTAATCGACCGCGTCGCACAAGCCGACGTTCGCCGGGAACATCCAGTAGAGCGAAAAGCAAGGGATGAACATGAAGCCGACGACCGCCGCCGGCGACA
>Ga0100403_1004258_pt1 | contig 10231 bp, 14 predicted proteins | sample CryGeymet201501t_FD_83663 | JGI IMG/M metagenome (GOLD analysis project Ga0100403, IMG submission 83663) | Groundwater microbial communities from Crystal Geyser aquifers in Utah, USA - Crystal Geyser metaG 2015-01t | ecosystem: Environmental > Aquatic > Deep subsurface > Groundwater | place...
CATCATCCACGCTCGGTGACCCGAGCGTGAAGATGGTCGAATCCCACTCGATGTCAAGTACGGGAACTGGCAACGGTAAGCCTCGCTCGGGCGTATGTGGCTGCCGATCCCTGCGCGGTCATCACACGAATGCGCAGGGACGGAATGCCAGTGACGTTGATGATGCCGGAAATGCCGAATGCGGTGAGTTTCACGCTCGAATTGACCTCGAACCAACCCTCGTCGTTTGCGCCGGACGGGTTCAAACTGCCTTCGAGTATGACGACCGCGCTACCAAACGACGTAGCGGTGCCGATCGACGACACGGCGAACCGAGCCCAATCGCCGTGCGCGCCGGTCATCAGCACCTGACTCTGAATCTGGTTCAGGTCGAATCCATCCTCTTGGTCATTGGCGACGGTCTGGATCATCAACCACCGCCCTCGACGTAGCCCAACTCAACCTCGGCGTAGACCTGGGCGCGGCCGTCGCCCATCGCCGCCAGCACACGCCCGACGCCCTCGACGCCCGCCTTGAGCGCGCCGACTGTCAGGCCCTCAGGCAGGCGCATGATGGCCTTCATCTTGCCCTTGGTGGTGAACAGCCGGGAATCGGTGAACTGCTGTCCGGTCTCGCCGTCGATGTAAATAGTCTGGCTCATTCGATATCCTCGCAGGTGATTGTGGTGGGAATGGGTGGGATGTAAAAACGAATCTGATCGCCGTTGACCTGGGCGCGGTGGTGCGAGCCGACCGGAGCGCCCACGCACGCGATTTCGGGCGGGTACAGCACAAGATCGGACGCGACCCCGTTCATCGCAAACACGCCGGTCTGCATCTGGACCGCCAAGTCGTAGCGAATCTCGCTGGCCGGTCCCGGCTCGAACGGGTAGGAACGCTGGACGACGCACGTAGCTTCTTCCATTACGCCAACCCCGGCAGTTGCATCCAGCCGTTGTTGTCAATGTCATACGTCAGCACGTTGGTGTACTTCACCTGATCCGAAGCGTCGGCAAGGCGCGGGTTGAAGTCGATTATAGCAACGTGGAACGGCGGCACGATCCATTGGGCTTCCGCGCCCGAATCGTCAACAAGCTCGCCCCACTCGGGGATTTTGTCTTGGATGCTGCTCGCGGTTCGCTTCGGCGGCACGAAGATGGTACCCGATCCGCCGGGCTCCCATTCATCCTGGGCGCTGATGTCGAAGCGGCGCAGCCCCTCCTCGCGTGTCCATGAGTAGTCGATATACCACGAGTTGCTATCTTGCTGGGCGTAATTGCCGACCTCGAACAGGTAGTATTTCGGCGTGCCCCCGTCATTGATGAGGTGGAGTTTCTGGTGCTGGCTCCGAAGGATTCGCCGCTCGGCCGCCCCGAATGTCTGGACCGTCGCGCGGTACTTCACACGCTCGGATCCAATCCGAACCATGACCGTCGAGGGCTTCCATTGCGACAGGATCAGGAACGGGAAGCCTGGTATGCCGTTCAGGATTTCGCGCCGCTTGGCGATCGGAAACTCCAACACGCCCGACCAGTTCTCACCCCCCCACGCGGCATACCCAATCCGGTCCTGGATTGGATCGGGCGGGAACTGGCCGAAGCCGAAGTTGCTGAACGTGCCGACCGCCGTGACGGTGCCGTTGTTGTTCGCCGTGACCGTGTAGGCGTCGAGCTTGACGCCCTGACCGCCACCGAGCCCGCCGCCGGGGGCAGGCAGGCTTTGGCCTGTGCTATTGATGATGCTCGCCGGGTTGGCCTTCACGGCGGCCGCGCTGTATCCCCAAATGAGGTACGTCTGCGTCTTGACCTCGCGCCCGGTCTGGTAGTCGCGCCGATAGTTCTCGGTCTGGAGCACCCAGTCTTGTGTGCTCATGCGCCACCGCCCAGCACGATCGTGTTATCGCGTGTGCGGTTGTTCTGCTGGACCGCCGTGGCGATGCCCTTGAGCCCGACAATCAGGTCTTGGTTGAGACGGTCGAAGCCTTCCTCTTGCTTGCGGAAATAGTCGTCGAGGGCCTTGATCCGCTTTTGCGATTCAGCCTCGATTTCGCGCAAGCGGCGCTGGTGGTCCTCTTCCTCGCGTCTGCGCTTCTCTTGGTCGGCCTCTCGCTCGGCCTGCCGCTTTGCTTCTACAGCCTCAGCGTCCGCGTCAATCTGCGCCTTCTTCGCGTCCTGGATGTCTTGCAGCTGCTGGACAAGCAGCGCGCGCATGGCCTCGAACCGGGCTTGCAAAGCGTTGGCGATGGCCTCGCTCTCGGCAGATTCAATCTGTTCCTTATGGTCTTCGGTAAGCTGTCGGAGTTGCTCAGCAATGACCGCTTCGGCCCCTTCGGCCTGTGCCTTGAGCAATGCCGTCTGATTCTCGAAGTCCTTGACCAACCTCTCACGAAGACGCCGGACGGCGTTCTCGGTTTGCACAGAGATACGATCAAGCTCGGCCATGCCGTCGGCGGCAATCTTTGCGGCTGTTGGGATGTCCGCGCCCAGCACCCGAGCCACACTGCGGTACGCCTTGGTGACAGCGTTCGCGCCGCGCATGGACGCCTCAGCCGCGTTGGTCTCGGCGGAAATACGATCCTTCTGGGCCGCTCCCTGCGCCCGAATCGCGTCGGTCGTCTGGCGGATCGCGTCCCGGTTGTCCCCCACACTCTTTGCCTGCTCTTGAAGAAACTTTGAGTGGGTTGCCGCAATTTCTCCCAGCGTTTGGCGGTACTTGATGGCCTCCGCGTTGAGTTGTATCATCTTGGTGATGATCGCAACAACGCCCGTCGCAATCGCCGCAGGGATAGCGATTTTGCCGATGGTTCTTTGGAGTGTTTCTACAGCCTTTGTGGCACCGCTGAATGATCCCTCTAACTTTTCTGTTTTGTTTCCAGTGCCGTCAACCGCGTCCTCGGCCTTGCGAAACCCGGATTCGATGTCACGGCCGGCCTCGACCGCCGAGTCCCCAAGCTCTTCGGTCTTGGCCTTGGCCTCGGTGATCTTGGCATCCAGCGTCGAGTTATCGGCGGATACCTCGACGTGGGCCTTGCCAACCTCGATACTTCCTGGGTCAGGCATCGGTTAGGTTGCCTCCCAGCGGATCGTGTGGTAGAGTGGGGGTATGCCTAGCGAAGCCGGCGATCCCATCAGCACCAAGCGCAAAGTGGTCACTTGGTTGTCCGTATTTGGCCTTATCTTCGTGATCGTCCTTGCGCTACAGGCGATTGACAACAGGCGTCTGCGCGAAGAGAGAGCGGCCAAAGAAGCCGAGCGAGAGGCATGGGCGGCAGAGTTACAGCACACTCTCGACAATCGAGAGAAGTACCCGCACACGAGTTGGTTGCGACCAAATAACACGAGGTGAGAGGCATGGCCCAACAAACCAACAACCAAAAAGCTTGCCAAACCGTGAACTCCACCATCTGGATTTTTTTGATAGTTGTTTTGGTGGTCGTTGTCGGTATTCTTCTGAACAAAAAAGAGCACGACGAACGCGAGTTTCGTGAGAGGCTTGATCGGATTGTGGGCCGCCCTTAGTCTCATCCAACACTCCGTCCTAACAGGCCCCATCGTCGTGGTTCTCGGCAAGAACCGATTGCGGCGAGGTGGTTTTTCATGCCGCCGAAACCACGAGCGCACCCGTACCAGTTGCCGCCACGGTGATCTTCGTCGTGGCGTTGCGATCGCAGGCCAGCGTGATGGTGTTCCAGAACGCATCGCCGACGTAGGTGTTGTTGCTGTCGCTGTTCAGAGTCAATTCGATGTCGGTGTAGTTGGGCGTCCCGCCGTACGCGCCCGCCGCGATGATCGGTGTGGTCGCACCCGCGAACGTCACCGCGCCCGAACCCTGGATCGTGAATTGCACCTGCTGCAAACCGTTGTTCGGCACACCGATGTTCGTCGCGGTGTAGAAGCCAGCGAACGCGATCGTGTGACCGGTCTTGTAGGTGATCGTGAACGTCGAGAGGCTGGTGGTGCCGAACGCGGGCGGCGGGGTGATCGCCGTCGCCGAGTCCACCACGGCCGTGATCGTCCCCGTCGTCGAGATGATCGTGGGCTGGAACGCCTTCCACTTGTCGTCAGGGTCGGCCGAGCCAAGCTCGGTCGTCTCGACCACGCCCGCCGTGATCGTCAGGCCGAAGCTCTGGACGTGCGCGTCGTACTCAGATCCACCGCTGGCGATCGTGCAGACCGATCCGCCGTGATAGCCGGTCAGGAACCCATTGAGCGTGGCGGTCCATTGCTTGCGCAACGGCAGGAACGCACGACCCGTTGGAGGTGTCGCGTCCAGCGTCGTAATGTCCTCGGTGTCGCCAGTCATCGACAGGTCGAAGGACGCCGGAGCCATCGCGGCCAGCAGCGCCTCGGCCTCGGACGATACCCCGCCCCACGATGCGACGTGCCCCTGTTCAGAAACGAGTACAGCCATTACACCGCCTCCTTCGTAACCGTCGCCTCGAACGCCATGCCCAAGGCCCTCCGGTTATCGCCCGCGTCGAGCGATTGGATGTCGATCAGGTTCATCGTCGTGCAGTTCCACGACGCGAGCGATGGCGTCCACCGCGCGAGCCCATAATCCGGTTGCACGCCAAACGTCTTGTCTTCCCAGTTGCCCTCGACCCGCGCGGCAATCTGCCCCTCAAGGTCGATGGGGTCGGTCGCGCCCGTTGCCTCGCTCGGCACGATGATCGTGACCGCGAGTCGGAACGTGCGGGCCAGCGTGCGGAACGCCTCGTCCTGCGCGCCCGCCGTCTGGAGGTTGGTTACAATGTAGGTCGTGACCGGAGTTCCTTGACCCACAGTGTCCGGCGCGCGTGAACTCCAAGCGCCTTGGATCAACCCGCCGAGCGTTGCGTCCGCCGCGAAGCGGTCGTAGATGGCCTTGTACAACTCGGTGAAGTGCCACGCCATTACGCGAGCCTCCGGCGCGTGCCCTTGACAAAGGCCCGCATGATGTCGGCTCGATTCAGCGAGAACGGGAGCATCAGGAACGGGCGATCCTTGTGGACCGCCGCCGCATAGCCCACGCTTTTGCCAGCGGAATCACCGCCAGCGCCAAGGTACGCGACCGGGCGGCCTTGTCGAATACCACCCCGCTCGGAGTACAGCGTGCGTTCGAGATTTCCGGTACGAACGCCGGGATAGCCGCCGATTGGTGCGCCCTTGCCGACGTAGTACTCGATTCCGGGGAACTCGGCCTTCGATCCGGTGATCTTCCGCGTGTAGCCACCGGGATTGGCTTGAATCATGCCAATCGACGAAATGCCCTGCGCCTTTGCCGCCGCAAGCGCAAGGCCATCCAAAACCGCTTCACCCACCAACCGGCCAAATCGAACGCCCGCGCTGAAGTCCGTGCGCACCTTAGACATTGACAGGCTCCGCCAACGTGGTCTCTTCGTGGTGAAGATCGCCCGCAGGGTCTTTCGGGTAGCCCACGCACTCAAGAGATCGGTTGCGCCACGTTACCCGGTCCTTCGGAGCCTGTGGCCCGGTCCCGTAGGCGAAGAACCCGGTGTAGGTCGTCCGCCCGGTGCGCTTGCCGAACTCCACGGCCTCGCTCGTGCTGGCCTGCTGGATGTTGCAGGGGACGCTCGGGGTGTCGGTATACGACACAGCCCCGCCGTAGCCGGTGGTCGTGTCGGTCGAGACCGTGGCGATCCTGACCGTGCAGCTTTCGTTGAGCAGGGAATGGAAGCTCATACGGCCACCCCCGATCCACGCCGGAACGGGTTGGCCAGCATCTCCACCTGCGGCGGCAACTCGTGCCCCTCGATCGGCTGCCAGCGCGTGTACGAGTACGCGCCGCGCGTCTCGCTCACCATCGACTTGTCGTCGCGCCGCTGGTAGTACAACCACAGCGTCGCGTCCTTGGCCGCCTGCGTCAACGCTTCTGGGATCGTCGTGTATCCCCCGGTGTACGTCACCTCGATGTTTTGGAAGCCCTCAGGCCAGCCCCTCGGGCAATGGGTGTCCGCGTCCCAGCCGAAATCAAAGCCCCAATACGCGCCACCGGTGTACCGGAACTCGCCCGTTTCTGTGTCAAACCGATACCCACCAGCGTCCACCGTCTCGGTGCTGGTCGCGCTCGAGCGAATCACAACAACTGGTGACGGAGACGTAAATACCGGCGTGTTTGTTACGATGAACGTGTTCCGCCCAGACCCGTCGATCTTCTCGGTAAACTCGGCATCGGACCAACCATCGAGCCGATCGCAGTACCGACGCAACATATCCTCGGCCGCGTCAAGCAAAACGCCGAGCAGCGTGTCGTCGGTTGCCGACGTGATGCCCGCGTAGGTCTTGATATCCGCTACCGAGGTCAGTTCGGCCATAAAAGGCCCGGGGTGGTTTCCCAGCCCCAAGCCCGAGGTGAAGAATCAGATTTTGGGCGAACCCACGCCAAAGTTGGCGCTGGTCACCGGAATCTCGCGGGGATCGGACATTTCCCAGAAGCACGCGGCAATGGCGAAGTTCGCCACCACGTTGTTGCTGACGATCGCGTCGAGGTAACGAATGTCGCCACGGGCGCTCAGGTCCACCGTGATCTTGAACACCTTGCCGGTGTTGACGCCAGCGCCAGCGGCGACGGCATCATGAGCCTTGAGCAGGTTCCCGGCTGCCGGGGTGATCGTTCCGGAATCGTCGCCGTGAACGCTGAACACGTCCAGAACGGCCGTGTCGGCCACGGTACCGGCGATCAGGACTAGCGACACGACGTTGGGCCAGCCGTAGACGGAACGATCCAACTCGATAACGGTCGCGTCACCGTTGCTGATCGTGGCCGCCGCGACCGCCACTGCATATTGCATCTGCTCGGTAGCGCTGGTGCGCATGTCGAGCCTCCTTTCTAATGGGCTTAGGTCTGGTACAGGGCCACAACCGGCGACGAGTCCGTCGCCGAACCAACGTCGTGAATGTTGATGTCGTGGCGCACGCGGCCACGAATGGCGATCTGATCGGTGTCGAAGTACTTCTGATCGCTGGAGACGATTTCCACGTCCTTGCGAAGGCCCATCATCACCGACAGGTTGGGCACGCCGAACAGGATGTCCACGCGGTCGGCACCAGCATCAACCGACTTGGGCATGGTGTCCATGTGGACGATCGGGTAGCCGAGGAAGGCGTTCACGGGACGGCCCGCGAACTCGGCACGGGTCATGCCGCCAACCGAACCGGCCAATCGCTGGAACACCACGGCGTCGATCTGCGGCGAGCAAATCCACACCGGGCTCTGATTGATTGCGTAGGTCGGGAGAAGTGACACGGTCGTGTAGAGATGGGCCAGCGTGTGGGTCAGGGCGGTCGTCCCACCCTCGACCGAACGCGAGTCCGAAGTCGAAGGCGCGGTGTCGCCAAACTTGGCAAGGTATCCCAGCACGTTGGGAATCTTCCGATCGCCCGTGCTGCCCTGAGTGCCGTCGCCGTTGACCCATGTGTTGTCCTCGACGAACGCGATGCCACGGGCGATGTCCTTGGCGGCCTCGTTCGCCAAGTCGATCAGGGCGTCTTCAAGAATCTCGGACGATACCAGCGTGTAGCCGAGCCCCTTCTTCGCCGTCAAGGTTACGAGGTCGCTGGGCAGGCTGGCTTCGGTCGCGGTGCCGCCCTCGCCGGGGTAGTAGATGTCGAGAATGCCAGTCTTGCGCGGGCGCTTGATCTGGTCGCTGTTCATCGTCACGACGTTGGAAAGGCTGCGGGCCATGCCGTGCTCGTCCACGAGGTGGATCAAGTCGGGCAGGAACTCGTCGAAAACGAACGCGCCGCCCGTTCCGATTGCACCCTCAACATACGCCTTGGTGTCCATGCCGGAACGGTCCATGAACTTGAGCAGTTCTTCCCTGGACTTCTGCGCGCCGGTGAGGTCGCCGTTGATCCGGCGAACCTCCGACTGAAGCTGGTAGGCCCAGCCCTTGGCCAGCGTAAAGTCAGAGAAGACATTATCTCCCCGCTTGACGCTGATGTCGTACCGGATTTCCTCGACCGTCTTGACCTTCACGGCCGGAGTTCCGGGCCGGCGTTTGATTTCCTGTTTGAGAAGGTCCATCTGGGCCTTCATCTTCTTCACGGTGTTGGCGAGTTCACGGGCCGAGCGATTCACCCGCTTGGGCTCTTCCTCGTCTTCCTCTTCCTCGTCCATCTCCAGCACGTCGGCGGGCTCCTCGTCGTCCACCTCAGTCACAACCACCGTGCGGCTGTCGGGTTGCTCGACCACGAGGGCCTTGATGTCGATGTCGTCGCCGTCTTCGTCAACAAAGGGCGTCTTGGTGTCTTCGGTCCACTTCAGGAACTTGGCGGCCTTGGAATCATCCACGCCGCCCTTCCAACCACGCTGCTCGGCGGCCTTCATAAGGCGCTTGAGCAGCCGCTTACGCTCTGCAATCGTCATGTAATGTACCCCGCACGGCTCAACCGTGCAACGCAAGTGAAAGAACTTGCGCTCGCCAGATGGGGCTTCCGGCTGGGCCTCGCTGGGCTGCTGGAACGCAGGGCGCGAGGGGCGTCGGGGAGCGGCTCAGGCCGAGACGCGAAACATTTTCCGAAGCAACCGATCCTGGCTTTCACCGTGATCGGTGCGGCCCGGGGGCGAGTCCGGGTGGAGTTGTGAAAGTGTAGCCCGCGCTACAACTCAGAGTCAAGCCGTCGCGTGACCCGGTGAGAACACTTCACGGAACGGACCCACCGCGTCGCGGTTCCACGCCGTCACGAGGGCCTCACACGCCTTCTCGGTAGGGATGGTCAGGGCGAGCGGCTCGCCCGGCTCGTTGACGCGATCGACCGGAGTGTTGAGTATGCTGTTGAGCAGACCCCAATCTCCAAATTCGACGACGTGGGCCTCGGTGTCGGGAAAGAACTCGGCCAGACCGTCCCTCATACCAAGGTAGGTCTCCCGGTTGGTGTCGTCGGTTATCGTGTCGTAGCCCGTGGCGAGCCACAGTCGCTCAGGCATGGCTCCGGCGGCCCGTGTTTCGTTGGACGCCCAGCGAAGTTGCTGCCAGACCCAACCTCGGATCGACGCACCCCTTTCTACGGTGTCGCCGGGAACATAGCAGTGGACCCACAGATCGCGTTGTGCCTTGAGGAGTGGCGCGATGGCCGCGCCGCCCCAGCGGTCAACGAAGTGCTGTGGGGTTGGCGACAGGAGGGGGCCGGGGCGGGCCAGAACCAACGGCGTGGGCCGGAGCGGCCGATAGGCCAAAGCTCGCACGTCCCAACCCCGCAATCGCGCGGCGTGCTCGATGCGGTTCTGGAACAGAACCATCATCCGCATCGTCGCTTGGCTGTAGTCGGGCTCGCTTGGGTCGGTGGGCGGGACGTAGGGCTCCCGGCCTATCAGTTTTTCCTCCAGGTCCACGAAGATCGTGAGCGGCCCGGGCGGGGCCTTGAGCCCGAAGCGTGCGACCCATTTGTCGAGGACGATCTTCGCGTGGAATTCGAGCAGGCTGGTCAGTATGCCCATGCGGTCGAGGGCTTCGGAAAAACTCTCGCCAAAGGGGGCGGCCAGCAGCGCGAGCGCGTCGGGCATGAACAACGTCCGAAAGCTGTGTGTCGGCGAATAAACGCTGAGCATCTCGGTGTGCTCGAACCGATCGTCGTAGGACGGGAACCGGCCGGAGCCATCCAGACGCGGAAAGTGGCTGATGCCGCAATGCAAGGACGGGTTTGTCATGCGGTCCTCTTTCTTGGTTTGAGAACGACAGGATTGCGAACCACCACCGGCTCCGGGCCAAGGGGCACGACCACACGACGTGGTGCGGTGTCAATTTCCAGCCTGTCGAGAACCTCGCGGCTCGCAAAGCTCTTGACCGTGTGGCCGTCGATCCTCGCGGCCGAGTTCATGGGCATCGCCGTCACAGAATACTCGACCATCTTGTAACGCCGGACAACCCGCTTGCACGCCGGGCCGTACAGCTTCGTCTCGCGTTCGTCCGGCGATCCCGCCTCGATGGTTCGGAAACCAATCGACATACCGCGGATGATTCTCTCTTTGATGAGCCTGAGCACCTGGTCGCCCACCTCGCTCTCGGTGATGTACGTCATGGCATACATGCCGTGCTTGCCGTCTCGCCGCTTGATCTGCATGCGCCGGCACGCGCCGATGATGTCGGTTATGGGGTTGTCGTAGTTGTGGTTCATGTACACCGTTTGGTGGCCATCATCCTCGGCGCTGGGATCGACGATCTTGGAGCCGGGGAAGTACGACCAATCGGCCCCTCGAGGGTCTACCACGTCGCCTTCTTCGTCGGTGTCGATGGTTGACACCCACGACCAGAA
>Ga0100403_1004260_pt1 | contig 10221 bp, 12 predicted proteins | sample CryGeymet201501t_FD_83663 | JGI IMG/M metagenome (GOLD analysis project Ga0100403, IMG submission 83663) | Groundwater microbial communities from Crystal Geyser aquifers in Utah, USA - Crystal Geyser metaG 2015-01t | ecosystem: Environmental > Aquatic > Deep subsurface > Groundwater | place...
GGTTGCTCGGCATCCAATCCGAATAATTTTTTCCGCCAATGGCGGCACCTACATTGCCTTAAAGGCAGTTAGATTAGTTTCTAACTGCCTTTTTTGGTTCAATAATTTTATCTCTACACTCAGCACATCTCTCTGGTAATTGCACCCAAAACTAAATTATCACTCTTCCTCTCGGTGTTCTTTTTATCAATCCTTTTTTCATCAAAAATGGCTCATAAACATCAGTAATTGTCTCCACATCCTCCGTCAACGCCGCCGCAATGTTTTCCACCCCCACCGGCCCCCCACCATACTGTTTTTTGACCACATCCAAATACTTCCTATCTGCATCAGATAAACCCAACTCGTCTACCCCCAATTTTCCCAATGCCCTAGTCGCTTCTACCAAAGTAATTAACCCATCATTGTTTATCTGGGCATAATCCCTCACTCTCTTCAACAATCGATTGGCAATTCTAGGAGTTCCGCGAGATCTTTTAGCAATCTCCTCTGCCGCTTTCAATTCAACCCTCACCTTCAGTAACTCCGCTGTTCTCATTACAATTTCCTTCAAATAATCGTCCTCATAAAAATCAACCTGTTGGACAATCCCAAACCTATCTCTCATCGGCCCAGAAATTAATCCAATTCTTGTAGTTGCCCCCACAATTGTAAATTTTTGCAATTTTAGTCTCACTGACCTCGCTGATGGTCCCTTTCCCAAAACTATATCCAAAACATAATCCTCCATCGCACTATAAAGTGTCTCTTCCACAATTTTGTTCAACCGGTGAATCTCATCAATAAACAATAGATCACCCTTCTTTAATGAAGTTAATATTGAAGCCAAGTCCCCCGCTCTTGTTAAGGCTGGACCAGAAGTAATCTTTATATTCGACCCCATTTCCGAAGCTAAAAGCATTGCCAATGTCGTTTTTCCCAGTCCCGGTGGACCATAAAACAAAATATGATCCAAAGCTTCTTCTCTCTTTCTGGCTGCCTCAATAAAAATAGCCAATTGATCCTTTAACTTTTTTTGCCCAATAAATTCTGCCAATCTTTTTGGTCTCAGGGAAAATTCAATCTCCCTATCTTCCTTTTTTATTTTCGGGTCTAAGTTTTTATCTGTCATTATCTTCCTAAATTTTGCAAACACCAACTAATTTTATCCTCTAAAATATCCAACTCTTTCGGCATTTTCTTAATTACAATTTCAATTTCTTTCTTTTCAAATCCCAACTGTCTCAAGCTCAACACTACATCATCTTCCAGCAGGGGCAAATCCTCTTTCAGATTCAATTCCCCCAAACCACCAATCTTCGATTTTAAGTCCACAATAATTCTCTGAGCTGTCTTTAATCCAATTCCTTTAATTTTTTTGAAAAAATCCACATCAGCTTCACCTATTGCTTTCATAATTTCCAAACTTTGTTTTTCTCCTAAAATTCCCGCTGCCGTCCTCGGTCCAACTCCAGAAACTGTTATTAATAATTTAAATAAATCTAATTCTTCAACCGTTTTAAATCCAAACAATCTAATATCATTTTCCGAAACCGCCATATAAATAAACAATTTTATCTCTTCTCTTACTCGTAACTCGTAACTGTTAACTGATATCTGCACTTCATATCCCACCCCATTCACTTCTATCTCAATATTATTTCCCCAAACTCTGCCCACCCTACCTTTTAAACTCGAAATCATAAACTCATGATATCACAAACCAAACATTACCCGAACACTAAAGCATCAAACCTTGTTTAATAAAACTTTTTATCAACGATTGATATGGAACATTTATTTCATTGGCCTTTTCTCGTAACCTATTTAACATAAATTTAGGAATTCTAATTGAAATTGATTCTGAAGTTGGTTTCAAATTCGGAAAACTAACCTTTTCAAAATCTTTAGCCTCAAAATAATCCGCTAAACTAATCTTTGACCAGTATTCTCTCTCTTGATCTTCATTTTTAAATTTTGGTAACTTAAGCATTTTTTTCATATATCTTTTTCTCCTTTTTGTCGGCATCTCTCGCCGAAATTATTCTAACTTTATTGTTTCTTTTTGTATAAACTACAAATAACAATCTTTGTTTTTTTGTTCTTCCAAAAATAATTAACCTTTTTTCTTTTTCTGAATGTAAAACATCTTTCAAGGTAATTTTTTGATCATCAAAAAATATTTCCTCACATTCTGATATTGAAACTTGGTGCTTCAACCAATTCTTATCGCTATTACCTTCATCCCACTGAAACTCTATTGATTCATCAAATTTCACTATCTATATGTATATACCAGACACCACACTTTGTCAAGTTATCAATTTATTATCTTCGAAACCAAATATTTTTCTATTTCGAGACTTCCAATATCAATATCACTTTCTAATGAAAATGATTCCATATCCATCTGATCATAATATTCATTCCAAAATTTTTCACCTTTATCATCCCTTGTCTCTGATTTTACCGTCAAGTTCAAGTAATCTGTTAATTTATCAAAACTAATATAACCTTTCTCTAATATTTCTTTTGCAATTTCACTATCTTCTATTCCAACTCCAGTCTCAACTTTATCTCCCTCATTGTTTTTATATTCAATCTTTCCATTCTCAGAATTTATTAATTGGGAAAACGTTAAGTCCACTATATATTTTTCTCCGGTCGTTTTATTCTTTAAAATTACCGGTGTATGGTCATTAAAAGAATCCTCCACACTCACTCCTCTAAAATAATTTATATCTGATATTTCAGGAAAATCTGTATCCCAATTTCCAGTCAAATCAGCCAAAACTTTTAATGTACAAGCCGTTTTAGTACACAACATTTTTCTTTCTCCAGGATTTCTACCTTCTTTATAATTATTTTCAATAATTCCATTCGTCAGTGTTACTAAAGTATCAACCGACTGACAATTTTCTAATTCCGGTAAAGCCCGTAAAATGCTAGCCTTCCTCTCATCATGGTTTCTACTGGCCATATTTTCACTATTAGTTAAATTTACTTTGTCTAATATCATAAACAATTGAGATGATCTTCTATTGGAAGCCATTCCTTCATACTCATACAAAGCAATTGCTCTAGCCACTAATTCACCATAATCACCAGTCAAAATTTGTTTCATTACCTCTGCATTATATTTATCATTAATTTCCACCCCATCTGGCAACTCAAGCAACTCTTTCATTCTTAACATCACATTTATTCCCTCATCCGCATCCCAGTATCTCGAAAACAATTCTTGTCTTAACCTGTTCGCAACTCCTTCATCGTCAAATTCACCATTAGGCTGCTCACCCCACTTTTTCAAATATTTTTCATATTCTTTATTATATTTTTCTTCTGCCGCTTTTACACCCTTATCTACCTCCAAATCAACTTCGGTTAAAAAATATTCTTTCGGTGTTTTCCTCGTCAACCGACACTCAGGAACTAATCCTAACTTTTTTTCCTCATGCAATCCACGCTTAACAATCCAATCAGGGTCAACATAACCCAAAATTGCCACTTCATTTTCATTTGCATCTACGCCCCCTTTTCTGCCTTCATCAATCGACCATCCCCAACTACCGTCGTGAGGCAATTCAATCTGATATATTCCTTCATTTACAGCCCCAGAGTAATGAATTTCAGCCCCTTTAACATCACTAGATGAACTAAAAAATACATTTCCTCCCCCTCCTGATGCTTTTAACTCAAAAAATAATCTCCCTAAATCTATCCCACTACTTCCAATTAACTTGTCCTTCAACATATCTGCCGCCACTCGCAACATTGGTAAATCTGTTTCGTATTTTGTCCGCCTAAACACCGGAGCCACCTGATAATGGCCCTCCTCCAAATCCATCGATGCCCTATAAACTGTCCCCATGGCTACATGGTAATCATCAACCCTTTTGTATTCCCGATCTTCTTTTTGATATTCTGCTTTTTGTATTCCCTGTTCCTCGGCAATCTTTTTTACCATATTATCCACATCTTCTTTAATATTTATTAAATTTTCACCCACAGCCTCATATTGTTTAACTCTCAATTCCAAGCTAGAAAGAGATTCTCCTTCATGTTTAACAATCCCTAAAGTTACTGCTTTTTCTGCCAAAACACTTTCCTCTAGTAAATATTTTTTCGTTTCTTGTTTAAACCAATCAACCTCAGGATAAGTTTCTGGCGGAATATTTTCCAAATCTTTCCACCTACCTTTCAACCTATCCAAATTAATACCACGTTTACGATAATCATCATCTGACTCGACAAGAATAGTATTTAGACTGTGTTCATGAATCGCGATTTCAAGCAATTTTTCTTTAGATACATTTTCAGTTCCTCCAATTTCAACCGCCAACCTTTTCCAGTCTACGCCACCACTTTTAGCTTTTTCGCCCTTATAACCATGAGTTATCTGTGGCTGACTATCAATCATATCTTCATTGTAAACAATTCTGTCAAAGCTGCAGCCATCGCATCTGCCTCATGACTAATTTTCACCCGATTATCCAGTCCCAACTGCTGTCGCACCATCACCTCTACCTGATCCTTCTCCGCTCTACCATATCCCACCAAAGCCATTTTAATCTGTAAGGGGGTATATTCCACCACTCTACACTTATTTTTCATTCCACATATTTTCACCACTCCAATCGCCTCCGCTACCGGCAAAGCCGACTTAGCATTCTTGGCAAAAAATAAAGATTCAATCGACACCACCTCAACCTTTTATTTTACAATTATTTTTTCCAATTCATTATAAATAAATGCCAATCTTTTGGAAGAATCTTCACCTGATTTTGTAATTAGGCACCCAGAGTCAATACATTTTTCCAAGTCCTCAAGTACCGCCCAGCCCGTATTCGCCAATCCTGGATCTATTCCTAAAATCATAAACTAATTTTAGCACCATCAACACTATAGGCCAAAGAGCCACTTCCCCACTTATCCACATCTTTACAATATATAAAATTATTAGAAGATATTATCTTTAATTTTGTCTCAAAAATAGGCATTTTATTCAAAAAAATACGATTCATAGTCGATAATTGATATACTTTCTTATGGATACTTACCATAACCATTCTCTTGCTCCTTACACTACTGTCAAAATCGGCGGCCCTGCCGATACCTTCATTATCACCACTACTACCGACGAATTTGTCCAAACACTAAATAGCATCAACAAAAAATTAGTTATTTTGGGCAACGGCTCCAACACTCTTATTTCCGACACCGGCATTCGGGGCACAGTCATTAAAAATACCGCCAACAAAATTGAATATTTACCCGACAACACAGTCAAGGTTGAATCTGGTGTTCAACTCCCCTTCTTGATCAACGATACTATCAATCATTCTCTTTCTGGTCTAGAAGAATTCACCTATATTCCCTCAACAATTGGCGGTGCCATCCATGGCAACATTCACGGTGTCAATAAAAACAATTTTGACAAATTTCTTGTTAGTATAGAAATCTTTGACCAAAATTTAAAAACAAGAAAAAGCTTTCTTGCCAAGGATTTACACTGGTCATATGACCATTCAGAGTTTCAACAACACCCCGAATGGATCATCCTTTCAGCCACTCTAAAACTATCCCCCGGAGATCCAGCGACTCTTAAACAAACTGTTACCGATATTACCGCCAAAAAAATTACCACTCAGTCAATGAATTCCCTTGGTTCTACTTTCAAAAATCCTCAAAATGACTTTGCCGGTCGGATCATTGACGAAGAACTTCACCTCAAAGGATTTCGTCTTGGCAATGCTCAAATTTCCGAAAAACATGCTAACTTTATTCTCAATCTTGGTCACGCTACCGCCTCCGACTACTATGCCCTAATCAAGAAGATCCAATCAGAGGCAAAAGAAAAAGGCTTCATCCTTGAACCCGAAATAAAATTTTTAGGCGACTTTAGTTAGTACCATCCACACAAACCTTGGCAGCGCCAATTGTCTCTTCCACCTTTTCGGTTCTTTAACCAGGCTATACAACCACTCCAAACCCATCTTTCTTACCCATTGTGGGGCTCTTTTTAGCTCTTTACTGTAATAATCAAAGCTTCGACCCACTCCCATTACTGTTTTTACCTTTAGATCCTTCAAATTGTCCCTTATCCACTCCTCTTGTTTCTTCATACCATAGGCCACCAATAAAATATCCGTTCCAAATTTGTTAATATCCCCAACTACTTCTTTGTCACCATATTCCGGCCTTCCAATACATGCTTTATATTGCAACTTTTTATATTTCTTCGCCAAGTTTTTTCCACTCTTTTCTGCACTTGTCCCCCACCCCCCCAAAAAATACACTTTCATCCCTTCTTTACTCGCCATTTCACATAACTCTTCAATCAAATCTGCTCCTTGAATCAATTCCTCCCTAAACCCTCCCTGTAAAATCTCGAATCCTACTTTGAATCCATTTACCCATCTTCTTATTCCTCTTTTACTCTTTAAAACTTCCCTTGCCCACACCAATCCAATTCCATCAATCACTCTAATTTCGGCACCATTAACCGTCTCCATAAAACTACTATTTTTCATTGCCTCCATCACAAACTCAGTATTTACCGTAACTATCCAATTTTTTTTATATTTTTCACAATTTTGCTTCTTAATTAATTTTAGCAATTCCTCAACACCACTGCCAAAATAATCCATTTTAAACTTATCCCCTATTTTTAGGATTAATTTATCACTTACACCATACCTCGCATCCTCGACTTTTCTTCGATTTTTCATCATTTCTTAACTTATAATATATGAGATTTTCTTAAAAAACTAGCCCCAGATAAAAAATACACATTAATTACTTACATAATATATCCTATAACAAGAAATAAGGACAAGACGAACATTACTATATCATCAACCTTAGTCTTAACTTTCTATAAGATAAAAATTAACTTAACTCTAAAACCATATTATCATGATAATGAACACATTATTTACTCAAGATAATTACCTATCCTTGAGCAAAAACAAATAAATCTAAAATATTTTATTGCAGAATCTAATTCACAAATTATAAGAATGAAAAATTTAAAAAAAATTAAATAAAAATATTTAAAATATATTTACTTATAGGAATAAAATATCATCTATATCACTTTACTGATCGCCTATACACTTCCAGGTTTTCAATCGCCATTCCTGCTCCCTTAATAACACATTTTTCCGGCTCAGTTGCCAAGTGCACCGACACCCCAATTTCCCTTGTTAACAACAAAGACAAGTTTCGTAACTTTGCTGCCGCCCCCACCAACACAATTCCCCTGTCAGCAATATCAGCCACCAACTCAGGTGCCGTTATTTGAAGAGTCTCTCTTACTACCAACATCACCTCATCCAGCACCGGACGGATCACCTCAAACACTTCATCTGAATTTATCTCCATACTCTTTGGTAATCCATAAACTAAATCTCGACCGCTTATCAACAAACTTTCTGTTTTTTTCAGTTTCACCGCCGTCCCCAATTTTATTTTAATTTGCTCCACTGTCTGATCACCCACCGCCATACTATACTTTTTCTTCAAATATTCCTCCAGAGAATCATCAATCCGACTTCCGCCACCCCTAAAACATTTGCTTGCCACCACCCCTCCCGAAGCCACCACAGCCGCTTCGATAATTCCCCCTCCCATATTTACTACCATATTTCCAAAAGGTTCCGAAATCGGAATCTTTGAACCTATCGCTGCCGCCAATGGCGTATCAATTAAATATGCCTTTCTTGCCCCAGATTCTAAAACCGCATCCATCACTGCTCTTTGCTCAACCTGAGTTAATCCGGAGGATACTGTCACCATTACCTCAGGACCAAATATCCAAGTTGACCCCATCACCTTGCGCAAAAACCATTTCAACATCCCCACCGCTGCCTCATAATCAACCAAGGCCCCAAACTCTATCGGTTTGATGATCTCAATATAATCCGGAGTCTTTCCCTCCATTTTTTTTGCCTCATTTCCCGCTGCCATCACCTTTCTGCTCTCTGCGTCAACCGCAACTACTGATGGTTCACTTAACAATATTCCCTCATCCTCCGCCCAAATCAGACAGTTTGAAGTCCCTAAATCAATTGCTAACTTTCTTATCCAAGCCATTATTTTATATAATACACTAATGAACCCTAATTCAAGTCAAAAAAGTCTTCTCATAATTTTCTCCGTTGCCTCAGTTGTCCTCATTGGCACCTTTCTTATTTCTACCTTTGCCAGAGGCTACCGTCTCGACACTAATAATGGTTTCAAGCTCAAAGTTACAGGGCTTCTTTCAGCTACTTCAAAACCAAAATCTGCCAGTGTTTACATCGACAACCTACTTGCAACTGCCACCGATGATACTATAAATCTTGTCCCGGGAGAATATCACCTGAAAATAGTAAAAGATGGTTACCTGCCTTGGGAAAAAAATATCCAAATTAAACCTGAATACGTTTATCAGGCCGACGCTCAACTTTTTCGCTCTTCACCAGATTTAAACTCAATTACAGAAGACAATATTGTCAATCCTGTCACTAGCCCAGATTCCACTAAAATCGTCTATGCTGTCGCTTCCAGTTCAGCTGTCGACAAAAAACCAGGCTTGTATCTACTTGAACTAACTGAATTTCCTATACTTATGAGTCGAAGCACCCAAAAACTTTTATCTCCCAATCTCCCCAATCTTGATTGGTCAAAATATTCTTTCGAGTTTTCTCCCAATTCAAGGCAAATACTCGCCACCTCTACTTCAAAAAAGAATCCCAATATCTACTTATTTTCAATTGACCAGAGCATAGATTCAAAAAATCTCTTCGACGTCTCCTCAAAATTAGCTCAAATAAAAAATGATTGGCAAGCGAACCGAGATGAAATTGTCCAAAAAAGAATTGAAAAACTTCCCTTAGAAATTAGAGACGCCATTGCCACTACTTCCGCTATCCTCTCCTACAATTCTTCCGAAAACAAAGTTCTCTATCAAGCCTCAAGTAGCGCTCAAATTAAAGAAAATCTTCTCGCCACCCCACCACCCACCAAAAGTACTCAAACTCAACAACGCCTCCTAAATAAGGATAGTTACTATGTTTACGATATCAAAGAAGACACAAATTTTCTTATTGGTGACACTTCAATCAGTCAAATTTCATGGTTACCCTACTCAAACAACCTAGTTTTCATCCAAGACAAGAACATTCGTGTTTCTGAGTATGATGCAACCAATTACCATACTATTTATTCGGGATATGTTTCTCCAAAAATAATACTCCCTACCCCAGACGGATACAGGTTAATTCTTTCCACCTCAACCATCCAAGACCCATCTCAAAATCTATATTCAATCACTATCCGAGACCGATAAGCTTTATTTACACAAATTCAGCTCGGCTTCTTTCAGTTCGTTCAACAACTCGACTACTTCATCTCTTTCGAGTGTATTACCTTCTAATTTCTGTGAAAGATCCTTTTCCATGTCTAAAACCATCTCTTCACTCATACAACCCACACTCTCAATCTCATTGTACGGAGCCTCAAGTCTTGGAGCATTCTCATATCCGACCTCTCGAGTTTCCACAAGTAAAGAAGATGTCTCTCCCAACACCTGTGCACTCTGCCCAAGATATGTATTCTCACCAGATACTTCTAAAAACCTTAGTGGTATCAAAGCCATAATGGCTACCACAAAACTAACAATCAAAGTTCTTGAGTTTCTATTTAAATCGTTCATTTGTATCAGTCTAGATATTTTTAAAAAAAATGTCAATCATTAATCAAAAAATACCAAATCAGCAAGCAAATAACCTTCCCAGCGACATCTGGCAAAGAAAGCCTCCTTCTGCTATTAATTTAATCCATAAAACCAATCAAGTAAATCAAACAATATAAATACATAACTTAGTACAACAGGTCTGGCGTGTTAAAATAATAGTGCTTTTATCAACATGTCCTTGTTTTGCCAAAGACTTTAAACAGTGACATAATTCAGGGACTAGCTCAATTGGTAGAGCGCACGGTTCGGGATCGTGAGGTTGCGGGTTCGACTCCCGCGTCTCTGACAATCAAGTCCTCATAGTTCAATGGATAGAACGCGGGTTTCCTAAACCTGAAATAGTGGTCCGATTCCACTTGAGGATACAAAACATCTTAAAAACCAATTTCCCCGCATATTTTACTCTCAAAATCACATGATTACCGCAGTTTTTTAAGTTATTCCGCAATATTTTCCGCAAATAAATAGATATTTTCTAACCACTATTTCTCCGCATAAAA